>Ga0049070_1000948_pt1 | contig 15084 bp, 16 predicted proteins | sample FECB22metaG_FD_56243 | JGI IMG/M metagenome (GOLD analysis project Ga0049070, IMG submission 56243) | Cyanobacterial communities from the Joint Genome Institute, California, USA - FECB-22 | ecosystem: Environmental > Aquatic > Thermal springs > Hot (42-90C) > Microbial mats | place: USA: California
GATCCACGCCTACACCGGCGACCAGCCGACGCTCGACACCATGCACAAGGATCTCTACCGCGCGCGGGCGGCGGCAATGTCGATGATCCCAACCTCGACGGGCGCTGCCAAGGCCGTCGGCCTGGTGCTGCCGGAGCTCAACGGCAAGCTCGACGGTGTCGCCATCCGCGTTCCGACGCCCAACGTCTCCTTGATCGACTTCAAGTTCGTCGCCAAGCGCAAGACCGACAAGGACGAGATCAACAAGGCGGTGAAGCTCGCCGCCGCCAACCAGCTCAAGGGCATCCTGGGCTGGACCGACCAACCCAACGTGTCGATGGACTTCAACCACGACAGCCATTCCTCGACCTTCCACATGGACCAGACCAAGGTCATGGACGGCACGCTGGTTCGCGTCTTGAGCTGGTACGACAACGAGTGGGGCTTCTCCAACCGCATGGCCGACACCGCGGTCGCGATGGGCAAGCTCGGCTAGGGCTTCGCCCTCGCAGCGAATCGGGCGCGCCGGCGAAGCGGCGCGCCTTCTTGTTGGGGTCGAGGCCCAGGTCGGCCTGCTACCTTCAATGAGGTAATATCGAACCGAGGATCGCCGCCGGGCCCTCCGACGCAGTCTTTATTCAACGAATGTGACAAATTTCACATTCGCTCTTACAGACCACAACCATGGTGTGCATCGGGGGATTCCGGATGCAACCATATGTGTTCATCAGCCACTCGTCGGAGGACAAGCAAGAAAGGGTTCGCCCTCTCGTGCAGGCGCTGGTTTGGCACAAGATCAGGGTCTGGATCGACCGCCCTGGTCATGGCGACAGTCATTTCGGCTTTGACCAGGCGTACATTGAACGAAACGGTATCCTCGGCCTCTCCAGTGGTACCGACTATCGAGCGCAGATACAGAGCGCCCTGCGCAATGCGTCGGCAGTACTGGTTTGCCTGTCCAAAGCGCTGACGGCACAGCGTCAGGTACTGGTTCAGGAACTCACCTTCGGGGCCATTCAAGACAAGCTTGTCGCCTGCATTGTCGACGATGTGCGGCACGCGGATATCCCGAGTGATCTTGGATTAACCGACGCAGCGCGGCTGCAGGCCTATCGAATTGTTCCCCGGGAGCTGGCGAAGGCCGCCGACTACATGCAACGGCATCCCGCGGGGCGTCCCGAGGAACTCCCGGAACCAGGGCGCCGTCAGTGGGCAATCGCCGAGCAGCTCGCGGATGAGATCAAGCGAATTCTTCCGGTCACGGCCGACGCCGCCACACTCGCGACCCTTCGGACAGCACTGAACCGAATCCCCATCGGTCCGGCAGTCGCATTCTACGAAATCAGCACCGATCTCGTATCCTTCATTGCCGACACAAACGCTGACCCAGAGCGAAATCGCCAACTCGTACGCGGCGCGATGAACCTACGACTCGAGTGCAATCCTGAGGGATTCACCGCGATGCAGGTTAGCGTCGGGCCTGGCGAGATGCTGAATCCGGATCGCGTCGCACCGGAAGAGTTCTGGACGGACGTCCTGGCCCGAGCTGGCGCGAAATCGCGACGCACATTGGCGGCGGTCCTTCTGTATCCGGCCCTTGCACCGCGCGCGGCGATGTCGCCGGAACTGTCGCGCGAGTTTGACGACTTTGTGCGTCGCCTCGAGGTCCCGAAGAGATCTGCTCAATCGAGATTGATGCCAGGGAGGTAATGCAATGTGGAGCAAGTTGCTGGCTGCCTTCCGCAACCGCTCTGTCAAGATCGGTAGCGCGCTTCTCGCCGTAGGCCTCCTGGGCTTCGGCATTTATGCCGTTCTCGCACACGAGGTCCCACCAAGATCCCTCGATTCGGCTGAGGCGATCAAGCAGATAACTGACTCCATCGAGGTGGGACGGCGCAACACGGCGAACCGCCTCTCACAACTGGGATTTGGACCACAGGTTGCCGAGATCGTCTCAGTTGATGGCGTTCCCCTTAATGCATTTTCCTCAGAGACTGTCATCGAAACACTCTATCGCCGAGCTGACGCAGGCGTGCCGGGCGACGGCGACCGGCTGTTGGCGGTCATTTATCGAGATGCCAGCAAGTCCAGCGCGGCAATGGCGACCGCAGAAGAGTTCGCCTTCGCGCGGAAGTATTCAGCGGAACAGCTCGCCAAGCCGTTTCGCTTCGCGCCAATGTCGGCGATCGCGGCTGTTCGCACACGAGCTCCCTTATCACCGGCAGCACTGAATGCCTTGACCGCGCTCGCCGATTTCTATGCTGGTCCTCACCTCGCCCAGGCTCGAGGGTTGATGCTTCGCCACTTCAAGAACAATTTCACAGCCAAAGTCTTCGAGGAGGTCCTTGCCCAGAACACCAACTCCCGCGACGTCTGGGTAGACGCCATCGAACGTGGCACGCCGCCGCCCCGCCCCGAAGCGGCGCTCCGCTCCATGCTGCGGGAGTCGATGCTCAAGAGTGCAGCGCTTGAGTCGGATCGCGCCGCTATTGAGGCAATTGACCAACTGTCCAGAGAATTGCCGCCCGATCTCGAGCACTACGTCCAGAACGAAGACAGGATTCCGAGCCGCCAGACCCAAGCCGTAGAAGCCTCAAAGGTGAACAAGCCTGGAAAGGTCACCGCGCTTACGATGCAGGCCGAAAGGCTTGCGATTATCGCCGGCATCCGCGGGCAACCGCCATCAAGCAATCCACCGCCTGGACCCGCTCCAGTGTCGCCTGGCGATGGACCGAAGCCGAGGCCCGGTCCGCCATCGGGAACCGCCGACAGCGGCGGCGGTAGTAGCCCCAGCGGCGGCGGTGGAAGCGGCACAGGCGGTGGTGGTAGCCCTAGTGGCGGCGGAGCTGGAGGCACGACCGCTGAAAAATTTTCCCCAGCAGGTTCCGCGGCTCAACGCGGCGCCGCCGGAGAGTCCTATGGCCGCTACACATCAAGAACGTTTGAGGGCGCCAATCCAGTTCCTCGCCCTTACAAGGTCGCCATCAGATCGGCTCGCGCCGCCCGAGGTGTCGCGATTGGTGGGGAACTATCCGACGAAACTGGCACGCGACCGGTGAAGGCGACATGGATGCCAAATGCGCGAGACGAAAGGTTCGGGCGCATCATCATTGAGTTCGCCGGACCTTCCTCGGGGCGCCCGACGATAGCTGCGTCTCGCGTAATGTTTGCCGACAGCTTCTACAGCGCCGTATCGACCCTGTGGGGCAATCATGGGCCGCAGGCCAAATTCCAAGAAGGCCACTTGCTCATATTGATGAGCATGGATCCGGACCACGATCTCGCGCCTCAGGAACGGGCCAGATTGAACCGAGAGTGGGATAATCTGAGAATAGAATACCTCGCGGCGGCACGGTTGAACGACGAGCAGGAGAAACAAGCTATCGAAGCTCGAGCCCGGGAGATAAGAAAAGAGCAACAAAAGCTGCCTCGGGCGATTGTAACGCATCCTGGGATTGTTGGTCGTGAACTCGCCTGGTCAGCTGCCCGTGTCGACTTTTGGTTCAACAGGATCGATGCTTTGAGCAGCGAAGCCGCCATAGCCAACGGGGGCAAGCAGATGCCGGACAGCATCCGAAACATCGACAAGACAGGCGCTAATACATGGCAGTTCTACGAACGCGACTTCGTGATAAGCTTGGGCGCCGCAGAAGGGCCAGCACGTCGGCTCTTGGTCAGAGCCAAGGGCACAGACGATATTGGTCTGCGCAGCCACTTCAGCGTCTCCATGTTTGCTATCGGAGGCCGACCCTCTTCCGACGCAGAACTCGTGGAGGATGGCGTTTACCGGCTGCCCAAACTCGAGCAGAAGATGCAGCCCATGCTCGACTGGCTCGCTACCAATCACCACGACTTCATGAGAGTGAACGACTTTTCCGAATCCTTCTCCATTCTGCGCTGGCTACGCAGCAACGACGTACGAGTAGGAGTCGTCAACCTCACTGGACAACCCAACCCAATAGCGACGCCCGATCGCGTCGTTATTGGCGAGGGGCCCAAGACCAAATGAGGATGCCGAGGCGGGACCTTCACCGCATGGCCGACACCGCGGTCGCGATGGGCAAGCTCGGCTAGGCTAGGCCACCGTTTCTCTCGAAGAGGCGCGCCGCCCGGCGCGCCTTTTTTCTTGGAACACTTCCTCAAGCGTCCGGTGCTCGCGAGGCTCCTCCCGCACCGACAAGAGCTCGACCAGGCCGCCCAGGTGCTCGCGCATCAGCCGGCGCGCCTCGCCGGCGTCGCCGGCCAGCACCGCCTTGACGATGTCGCCATGGTCGTGCGGCCCCGCGCAGTTGTGCAGCTCCGTCGGAGCAAACAGTGAGAAATGCAGCGACGAGCGCGGCAGCAGCGCCCTGAGCGTCTGCGACAGCTGCTCGTTGCCGCAATGCTCGGCCAGCAGCGCGTGGAACTCCGTCGACAGGCCGAACAGCCGGCCGCGATCACCGGTCTTCACGGCCGACCGTTCCTCGGCGACATGCGCCTTCAAGCGCTGCGCAGCGCCATTGCCCGCCGCACTCGCGAGCCGGTCGACGACGGCATCTTCCAGGAGGCCGCGCACCTCGTAGAGCCCGCGCAGCTCTTCGACCGAGGGCGCCGGCACGAATGTCCCGCGGTTGGGCACGGCCTCCAGCCAGCGCTCATGGACCAGACGATGCAGCGCCTTGCGCACGCGCTCGCGGCTCACCTTCAGCAAGCGCGCCAGCACCGGCTCCTGCAGCTTGGTGCCGGGTCGCAGCTGGCCGTTCAGCATCGCCTGGCGGATGGCGCCATACACGGCGTTGTCGATCGCGACGTTGCCCTTGGGGCTGCGCCGCTTCACCGTCTTCCGTGTTCGTCGTTGCGCCACCGTCCGATTGCCCCGTCAGAATAATGTGCACATTCTCTAGACAGATGTGCACATCCACGCAAACCTGCGGTGTGGTCTAGCGTCTTTCATGCCAATCGGGCATTGGCACGCCGCTTGCGTCGCGTGTCGGGGGAAGGAAGCAGTCGTGCACGCGTTAGCGCCCACTCCACCGCAGCAGGCCGCGCCCGCCGGGCGCACACTCGACGTCGACGACCTCACGGTTCGCTACGGCGCCGCCGTCGCCGTGGACGGCGTGTCGCTCGCCATCGAGCCGGGCGAGGTCGTGGCGCTGCTTGGCCCGTCCGGTTGCGGCAAGACCACGTTGCTGCGCGTCATCGCGGGCTTCGTGCGCCAGGCTGGCGGCCGCGTGCTGGTCGATGGCGCGGGCATCGATCACCTGCCGGCAAACCAGCGCAACGTCGGCATCGTCTTCCAGAACTACGCCCTCTTCCCGCACATGACGGTGGCGGAGAACGTGGCCTATGGGCTGCGTGCGCGCGGCCAGCGCGGCCCCGGGGTCGGCCAGCGCGTCGATCGCATGCTCGACATGGTCCAGCTCGGCGCCTTCCGCGAACGCCTGCCGCGCCAGCTCTCGGGCGGCCAGCAGCAGCGCGTGGCGCTCGCCCGCGCTCTCGCCGTCGAACCTTCCATCCTGCTGCTCGACGAACCGTTCGCCGCGCTCGACCGCAACCTCCGGCTCGACATGCAGATCGAGGTCAAGCGCCTACAGCGCCAGCTCGGCCTCACCACCATCCTGGTGACCCACGACCAGGACGAGGCGATGAGCGTGGCCGACCGCATCGCCGTCATGAACAAGGGCAAGGTCGAGCAGTTCGACACGCCGGTCGCAATCTACGACCGGCCACGGACGCTGTTCGTCAACGGCTTCATCGGTACGACCAATCTCCTGCCCGGCAGGGTCGCGTCCATCGTCGGCGATACCGCCACGGTCGCGCTGGATGCCGGCGCGACGCTGCGCCTGCCTGCGCCATCAGGTATCGAATCGGGCGCGCCGGTCATCCTCTCCGTCCGGCCCGAGCAGCTCGTGCTGTCGCCGGTGGCAACGGCGGACAGCTGGCCGATCGAGCCCGGCCTCAGCCTGCCGCTCGGCTCGCAGCTGGTGCACGAGGCGCGCACGGTCGACGGCGCCGCCCTCAAGATCGTCGAGCCGCGCCGGCGCACGGCGAGCGAGACCCAGCGCCGCTTCTGCGCCCTGGCCGCCGACGCCCGCCCCTCCCTCTTTCCGCGCTCATCGCCTTCAGCCACGGAGTGATGCCATGACCTTCAATCGCAGAAGCCTGCTCGCCGGCATGACCGCGCTCGGCGGCGCGTCGTTCCTGCCACACTTCGCCCACGCCAAAGGGCAAGTGGTCGCCACGACCTATCCCGGCACCTGGGAGGATGCCTATCGCGCCGTCATCACGCCGATGCTCAAGAAGAAGGACGATATCGACCTCGAGCTGGCGCCGCTCTTCGCCATGGACCAGATCGGCAAGGCCAAGGCCGCGCGCGGCGCGCCGCCGTTCGACGTCTTCGTGCTCGATCCCGGCCCGCGCATCGTCGGCCTCGAGAGCGGCCTGTTCGAGAAGTTCGACGCCAAGAAGCTCTCCAACCTCGGCAAGCTGCCGCCAAGCTTCACCGACGATGTCGGCGTGCATGTCAGCGCCCAGGTGGTGGGCATCGCCTACAATCCGAAGAAGGTGCCGGCGCCCAAGGGCTGGGGCGATCTCCTGAAGGACCCGTGGGTGTCGCGGCTCGGAATCACCGGCTTCCAGACGACCTTCGGCACGTCCTCGCTGATCGAGCTGTCCAAGCTGTTCGGCGGCTCGCTGACCAACGTCGATCCGGCGCTGGTCGAGCTCAAGAAGGTGCTGCCCAAGATCGCTGCCGTCGGCTTGCCGGCGGCGATGCCCGGCCTGTTCCAGCAAGGCCAGTGTGACGTGATGTACACCAACACCCAGACGGTCGCGACGCTGAAGAGCAAGGGCGTCGACGTGGAGTTCGTGAAGCCCGAGTCGGGCGCCATCACCTTCTTCACGACCATGCACATCGCCAAGGGCACCGGCGAGCTCGACAACGCCTACAAGTATCTCGACCTTGTCGTCAGCAAGGACGCCCAGGAGGCGCTGACCAAGGCGCCCTACAACTTCCTGCCGGTCAACAAGGACGTGCCGCTGACGCCCGAGATGCCGATGAAGAGCCTCGACGAGATGGCGAACTACGTCCAGCACGACTGGGCCAAGATCAACCCGCTGCGCGCGGCGTGGATCGAGAAGTTCAACAAGGAAATGGCGAAGTGAGGCTGCGCTTCGCGCACCCTCACATGTTCCTCTCCCCCTTGGGGGAGAGGTTAGGTGAGGGGGTGCAACGCGAACGCCAGCTCCTGCATCACCCCCTCACCCAGCCTCTCCCCCAAGGGGGAGAGGAGCATGATGGCAGAGGAGCATGACGTCGGCCGTCATCGCCGCCCCGCTTCCCGATGAACGACGCAGGCTGCGCCTTGCCGAATGGCAGCTCGCGCTGCCGCTCATGCTCGCCTTCGCGGCACTGTTCCTGGCGCCACTGCTGCTGCTGGTCGCCACCAGCTTCTTCAACGACGACAAGATCACCGAACCGGGCTTTGCCAGCTGGCTGAAATTCTTCGGCGATCCCTTCAGCTACAAGATCATTCTCGACACGCTGCTGCTCGGCCTCAAGACCGTGTGCGCCACGGTCGTGATCGGCTATCCGCTGGCGTTGGTCTACATCGACCTGGCCCCGCGCCTGCAGAAGGTGCTGCTGTTCATCATCATCATGCCGATGCTGCTCTCCGTGGTCGTGCGGACCTTTGCCTGGATCGTCGTGCTGGGCCGCGAGGGCGTGGTCAACCAGGGCCTGCTATGGCTCGGCGTCATCTCCGAGCCGCTGAAGCTCCTGCAGACCGAGCTGGGGCTGGTGATCTCCCTCACCCAGATCGAGATGCCGTTGATGCTGCTGCCGCTGATCAGCGTGATGTCGCGGCTCGACCCCAACCTGCGCGATGCCTCGGCGGCCCTCGGCGCCTCGCGTTGGCGCACCCTCTTCACCGTGATCGTGCCGCTCTCCATGCCCGGCCTGGTGGCAGGCTGCCTGCTGGTGTTCGCGAGCTCGACCACCGCCTTCATCTCCCAGACCGTGATCGGCGGCGTGCGCCTGATCTACCTGCCGCTGGTGATCTGGCAGCAATCCCTGGTCGTCTATCACTGGCCGCTCGCCGCCGTCGCCTCGCTCTCGCTGGTGGTCTCGGTGCTGACGGTGATTGCGGCACTCTCCTACCTCGGCCGCCGCTCGAGCCGCCACCTGCAGGGCTGAGATGATGGGCCGGCGACAGAGCTTCCTCGATCTCTCCTACGCCCTGGTAATCGGCGGCATCGCGCTGTTTGCCGTGCTGATCATCGTCTCGCCCGTTGTCATCGCGCTCACGACCTCCTTCACCGAAGGTCGGTCGCTTAAGTTCCCGCCGACCGGCTTCTCCTTCGCCTGGTACGAGCAGCTGTTCGACGCCACCAAGTCCCGCCAGATCCATCGCGCCGCCGGCAACTCGCTGGAGGTGGCGGCGATGTCGACGCTGATCGGCGTGGTGCTGGCGACGCTGGCGGCGCTCGGCCTCGCTCGCAACCGCCACCGCAGCGCGCGCATCGCCGACAATCTCTTCATGTCGCCGCTGGTGCTGCCCGGCATCGCCTTCGGCCTTGCTGCTCTCGTCTACTTCTCCACCCTGGGCTTCCGGCCCTCGCTCAACCTGATGATCGCCGGCCACCTGATGGTGACCATGCCCTTCATCCTGCGCACGACCATGGCCAGCCTGTCGCAGCTCGATCCGGCGCTGCTCGATTCCTCCCAGAGTCTCGGCGCCTCGTGGTTCTACACCCTGCGCCGGGTCACGCTGCCGCTGATCTTCCCCGGCATCGCCGCCGGCGCCTTCCTCGCCTTCATGGCCTCGATCGACAACGTGCCGGTGTCGCTGTTCCTGTCCAACGCCCGCACCGACACGCTTCCCATCCGCATGTGGGGCATGATGGAATCGACGCTCGACGTGCGCGTCGCCGCGGTGTCGGGAGTCTTGATCGGCGCGGCGTTCATCCTGATGCTGATCATGGAATGGACGGTGGGGCTCACCCGTCGCATGCGTGATTAGGAGAAGCCGGTGGAAATCCTGCCACAGCCGCTGACGCAGGAAGCCTTCGCGCCGTTCGGCGAGGTCATCGATGTGCCGAGCGAGCCCGGCCGCACGTACTACGAGGAAGCGCTGGGCAACCTGCGTCCCAACGCCCGCCCCAGCCTCTCCCTCGCCGTGCGGGCCGAGACGCCCGACCGGCCGCTCAAGGCCGAGATGCTGGAGCGCCACGAATTCTCCTCCCAGACCTTCGTGCCGATCGATGTCGGACGCTGGCTGATCGTGGTGGCGCCGCATGGCACGGCGGGCGGTCCCGACCTCGCTGGCCTCAAAGCCTTCGTCGCCACTGGCAAGCAGGGCGTGACCTACAAGCCCAATACCTGGCACCACGGCCTCACCGTGCTCGACAAGCCCGGCCGCTTCGCCGTCTTCATGTGGCGCGTCGGCGGCAAGGGCGACGAGGAGTTCGTGCCGGTCGCACCCTTCACCATCCGCATCCCCTGAGAGGCCTGCGATGCCCTACAAGCCGCGCCGCGATTTCGTGGGCTATGGCGCCAACATGCCCGATCCCAAATGGCCCAACGGGGCGCGGCTCGCCGTCAACTTCGTCCTGAACTACGAGGAGGGCTCGGAGCCCTCGATCCAGGACGGCGAGGACCACAGCGACACCGGGCTCAGCGAAGCCCATGGTCTCGGCCAGGCTATCAAGGGCCGCGACCTCGCCGCCGAGAGCCTGTTCGAGTACGGCAGCCGGGTCGGCTTCTGGCGCCTGATGCGCATCTTCGGAGAGCGCAACCTGCCGATGACGATCTATGGCTGCGGGCTGGCCTTCGAGCGCAATCCCGAGGCCTCGGCGGCGATCGCCAAGGCCGGCCACGACATCTGCTCGCACGGCTGGCGCTGGATCAAGCACTATGAGCTCAGCGAAGCCGAAGAGCGCCAGCACATCGCCAAGGCCATCGCCTCGACCGAGAAGATGATCGGCCGCCGGCCCGAGGGCTGGTACTGCCGCTACGGACCCGGCGAGAACACGCGCCGGCTGATCGTCGAGGAAGGCGGCTTCGAATACGACAGCGACTATTACGGCGACGAGCTGCCGTTCTGGCTGAACGTCGACGGCAAGGGCCATCTCGTCGTGCCCTACACGCTCACCACCAACGACGGCAAGTACCTGACCGGCGTCGGCAATGCCGACCAGTGGTTCGCCCTGCTGCGCGATTCTTTCGACATGCTCTACCGCGAGGGCAGGACGCAGCCGCGCATGATGTCGGTCGGCATGCATAGCCGCGTCATCGGCCATCCCGGCCGCGCTGTCGGCCTGGAGCGGCTGATCGACTACATGCAGAAGCACCAGGGCGTGTGGATCACCAAGCGCGTCGACATCGCCCGCCACTGGATCAAGACGCACCCCTATCCGGGCAAGGGGCTGAATGAGTAGTAGTGCTCCCGGCCTCCCCTGGCCTTCATGTTCCTCTCCCCCTGCCGGGCCCGATAGGGGGAGAGGTTAGGTGAGGGGGAATCGACGTGCGTAGCCCCCTCACCCAGCCTCTCCCCCTAGCGGGGGAGAGGAGCGCTGCGTTAAGCGTAGTCTCAATGACCCGACCCGTGATCCTGGTGCGAGACTGGCGTTCGACCGAGGCCGCGCTGCAGGCCGCGCGCGCCAACGGTACCTCGCCCCTCCTGATCACGCCGGAAGGCGCCGCCTCGTTCTACGGCGCGGGCTATCTCGGCGCCCTGCAGGAACGGGCCGAGACGGAATTCCCCGACGTCGCCTTCGAGCTGATCGTCGACTGCGCCGACGCGCCCGGCCATGCCTTGGCCTGCCTGCGCTCGGGCGTGAAGCGCATCTCGATGAGCGAGCCCAACGACAAGATCGCCGACATCGCCCGCCAGATGGGCGCCCAATTGGTAAGGAGACCGACATGAGCTGGCAGCCGACACGCGACCTCGTGGGCTACGGGGCCAACCCGCCCGATCCCAAGTGGCCGGAGGGCGCACGCATCGCCGTCAACTTCGTCGTGAACTACGAGGAGGGTTCGGAACCCTCGATGCAGGACGGCGAAGGGTACAGCGAGACCGGCCTCACCGAGTCGTCGACCTCCTCGCAGGGTCTGAAGGGCCGCGACCTTGCGGCCGAGGGCATGTTCGAGTTCGGCAGCCGCGTCGGCTTCTGGCGCATCATGCGCGCCTTCCAGGAGCGCGGCCTGCCGCTCACGGTATTCGGCTGCGCGCTGGCCCTGGAGCGCAACAAGCCGGCGGCCGAGGCGATCCGCAATTCCGGTTTCGACGTCTGCTGCCACGGCTGGCGCTGGGTGCGCCATTTCCAGCTCACGGAGGCCGAGGAGCGCGAGCACATTGCCAAGGCGGTGAAGTCCCTGAAGCAGACCGTCGGCGAGGCGCCGGCCGGCTGGTATTGCCGCTATGGCCCCAGCGTCAACACACGCCGCCTGCTGCTCGAGCATGGCGGCTTCACCTACGACAGCGACTATTACGGCGAGGAGCTGCCCTTCTGGCAGACGGTCGAGGGCAAGCCGCACCTGATCGTGCCCTACTCGCTCACCAACAACGACGGCAAGTACGCCGCCGGCATGACCACCTCGGAGCAGTGGTTCACCCTCTGCCGCGACGCCTTCGACGTGCTCTACAAGGAGGGCGCCACGGCACCCAAGATGATGTCGGTCGGCCTGCATCAGCGCCTGATTGGCCATCCCGGCCGCACAGCGGGATTGTGGCGCCTGCTCGACTATATCCAGCAGCAGAAAGGTGTCTGGGTGACCCGCCGGTTGGACATCGCAAACCACTGGAAAACCACGCATCCCTACCCCGGCAAGGGCTTGAACGAATAGCCCTCCGCCGCTATCACCGGCCGCTGTCCAATGGAGCCATGGGAGCCAAGGCCGTGAAGATCACCCGCACCGTCAAGAAAATCCTCGACAACTACGAGAGCGATTGCCCTGGCACCAAGGCCAACCTCGCGCGCATCCTGATGCACGGCCGTCTCGGCGGCTCGGGCAAGATGGTGATCCTGCCGGTCGACCAGGGTTTCGAGCACGGTCCGGACCGTTCCTTCGCCCCCAACCCGGACGCGTATGATCCGCACTACCACTACCAGCTCGCCATCGACGCCGGGCTGAACGCCTACGCCGCCCCGCTCGGTCCGCTCGAGGCCGGCGCCGACACCTTCGCCGGCGCCATCCCGACCATCCTCAAGCTGAACTCGGCCAACTCGCTGTCGACCAACAAGGACCAGGCCGTCACCGGCTCGGTGAACGATGCGCTGCGGCTCGGCTGCGCGGCGATCGGATTCACGATCTATCCCGGCTCGGAAGACCAGTACGAGATGATGGAGGAGATCCGCGCCCTCGCCGAGGAGGCGAAGTCGGTCGGCCTCGCCGTCGTCATGTGGTCCTATCCGCGCGGCGGCAAGCTCGACAAGGCGGGCGAGACGGCGATGGACGTCTGTGCCTACGCCGCCCACATGGCGGCCCTGCTCGGCGCCCACATCATCAAGGTCAAGCCGCCGACCAACGTGCTGTGGCAGCCCGAGGCCAAGGCCGCCTTCGAGAAGGCGAACATCGATATCTCGACGCTCGCCGCCCGCATCAAGCACGTCATGCAGGCCACCTTCAACGGCCGCCGCATCGTCGTGTTCTCGGGCGGCGAGGCCAAGGACCTCGAGGGACTCTTCACCGAGATCCGCGGCCTGCGCGATGGCGGCGCCAACGGTTCGATCATCGGCCGCAACACCTTCCAGCGCCCGCGCGATCAGGCGCTCGACATGCTCGACAAGATCATCGGCATTTATCAGAACAAGATGTAGCGCGACCTCGGTCGCGAAGGATTTGGGGCCCGCCTCGGTAACGTGGCGGGCCTTTTCTATGCCCGGATGGCGCGACGCTCCGATGCGTGACGCCGCATCGAGGCGCAGCTCGGAGCGGCAACGAGGAAGAGCTGCAGCGACCGGCTGTGGATGGGCAGGAACTCCTGTCCGGGAAACTGCTCATCGAGATAAGCCGCCGTGATCTGACCGCGAGTTCCACGAACGACAAACATGTCAGCCTCCATCTACTTCGCGCGATCACAGTGGTCCGGCCTGGCGATCTTCAATGTGATTTACCTCACGCTTCCGACGTTTCCATCGTTCTGCTCCAGCAATACCTTTTTTCCGCCATCGCTTCCGAGGTTCGTCAGCCATCATCTCTGTAGGCGATAGCCCAGCATCGTCATCAGGTCGTCCGCCCGTTGCCGCGTCAGCGCTTCGAGACAGGCATCCAGCACCATCGGCGCGGCGCTGCCGCCCTTGTAGAGGCCATGCTCGACCTCGCAGTTGGCGTCGCGAAAGCGGATCCAGAGAAGCTGCGCGGCCTGCAGGGCCTTTTGATCCTCCGGGCCAAGCGTCGCGACGACGCGGCGATAGACATCATTCAGCTTCTTGTCGGCGTCCTGATAGGCGGCCGAGAAACATTGCGATATCTGCGCGTTCGCCGAGCCGCTGCGGCAGGGAGCATCCGCGGCGTTCATGTGCTGGGCCATCGACGGCGGGCATGCGGCGGCGAAGGCCGTCGCCACGACAGCGAACGCGATGGCACCATGGACGCTGAACGTCATGCTTCCCCCTATTCGGCGACTGCGCCGGAGGCTTTCACGGCCGCGCCCCACTTCGGAACATCGCGCTCCAGGACCTGGGTGAGCTCCCCGGGCGAGGAGGCCACCACCTCGAGGCCGATCTTGGCCAAGCGTTCCCTGGTATCGGGGTCGGTAAGCGCGGCGGTGAAGATCTGGTTCAGCCGCGCGGCGATGTCGCCCGGAATGCCGGGCGGACCGACGATGGCGAGCCAGGCGTCGCCCTCGAAATCGACCCCGCTTTCCCTGAAGGTCGGCACGTCGGGCAACGCGGGCGAGCGCCTTGCCGAGGCGACGCCGAGCGCGCGCGCCTTGCCCGACTGGATCTGCGGCAGGGCCGTGTTCACGCTGACCGATGTCAATTGCACTTCGCCGGCCAGCAGCGCCTGCACCGCCGGGGCGCCGCCCTTGTAGGGCACGTGCACCATGTCGAGCCCGCCCGCCGCGGCGCGGAACAGCTCCATGGTGAGATGGGAGCCGTTGCCTGTGCCGGCCGACGAGTAGGTGAACTTGCCCGGCTGGCTTTTGGCCAGGGCCACGAACTCCATCGGCGTCGTGGCCGGCACCGACGGGTGGACCATGATTACCGTCGGGAATGTCGCTGCCAGCATGATCGGCGTGAAGTCCTTGAACACGTCATAAGGCAGCTTGGCACCGTAGAGCGTCGGTGCGATCGCATGCGTGCCGTTGTCGGCCACCACCACCGTATAGCCGTCGGGCGCGCACTTGCTGACCAACGCACAGCCCACGGTGCCGCCGGCGCCGGGCCGGTTCTCGACCACGGCCTGCTGGCCGGTCTGCTCCGTGATCTTCTGCGCCACGATGCGTCCGAAGGCGTCGGAATTGCCACCCGGCGCATGCGGCACGACGATCCTGATCGGCCGCGAGGGGAAAGCCGGCGTCTGCGCGACCGCCGGCAAGGGCGTGGAAACGGCGAGCAGGCCGGCAAGCCCGAGGGTGCGGCGGCGCGACAGGCTGATCATGCAATCTCCACGGACGGACGCGTGAGGGCGTCGCCATGGAAGCTCGATCCTGCCGTGCGGGCAAAGAGAAACTTAATGGGGCTCCCGCTGTGCGGCGACGGCCAGCCGCCATCGGATCGCCCCTTGCGCGGGCGAATGCCTGGGGTGGTCGCCCAACGGCAGCGGCTTGGATCGCTCGCCGACGACCTCGCATCCGCATCCCCTGCATCGGTAGATGCCGGAATGTTTGGGCGATTCTCCAGGCGCGTATTCCCTGTCGAACTCCGCACTGATGCTGACTTCCACGTCATTGCTGCGCCTGAAGAGTGTCACCGCTCGTCCTCCTGGCGGGAACGTGGCGGCGCATTGTGGTGGGCCCGCGTCGATAGTCTTGAGAAAGCATCCAGATACGCTTGAGGAACCGGCCAAAGAAAAACTCCGGGACTTTCGGGTCCCGGAGTTTCTCGTATCGCCCGTCTTCTTAGCGGATGACGGTGGCCTTGATCGCGGTCTGCTGGCTCCACACCGTGATCAGCACGTCA
>Ga0049070_1000953_pt1 | contig 15038 bp, 18 predicted proteins | sample FECB22metaG_FD_56243 | JGI IMG/M metagenome (GOLD analysis project Ga0049070, IMG submission 56243) | Cyanobacterial communities from the Joint Genome Institute, California, USA - FECB-22 | ecosystem: Environmental > Aquatic > Thermal springs > Hot (42-90C) > Microbial mats | place: USA: California
CCCTGGCGCGTCGGCGCACCGGCTCCACCTGGTGCGAGGTCGGTGGTGGGGTGCGGGGCGGGTCGCGGGGTGCGGCGTGCCGGTCGGGCACGGGTTGCCGCGGTGTCGCACCCTGGGCGCGTCGGCGCACCGGGTGGAGCCGGTGCGAGATCGGGTCCGGGGTGCGGGGCCGGCCCGGGGCGCGCCGCCGGACGGCGACCGCACCGCATCGCACCGCTCGCGGGCCCGAGGATCAGGCCGGGTCGCGCACCGCGGCCACGGCCTCGATCTCGACCAGCTGGTCGTCGTAGCCGAGCACGGTGACACCGAACAGGGTGCTCGGCGGGTCGTGCTCGCCGAACCGGTCCCGGACCGCCTCCCAGGCCGCGACGAGATCCGCCTGCCGGGACGAGGCGACCAGCACCCGGGTGCTGATCACGTCGTCGACGGCGGCGCCGGCGTTGGCGAGCGCGGTGCGCATCGTGTCGAAGGCGACCCGGGCCTGACCGGCGTAGTCACCGGCCGCGGCGGTGCTGCCGTCCGGGTTCAGCGGGCACGCTCCGGCGAGGAAGATCAGCCGCGCGTCGCTCGGGGCGGTCGCGGCGTAGGCGTACTCGGCGACGTCGGACAGGGTGGCGGAACGGATCAGGGTGACGGTCTTCGGCATCGGACCGGACGCTACCGGCGTCGTACCCGTTGTCGACCCGGTTCCGGCCGGACCGTCAGCCGCTCCGGCCGGTCGCCGCGACGCCGATCCCCAGCCCGACGAGCATCAGGCCACCGGCACCGCCGGTGGCCCGGAGCCGGCCCGGGGACCGGGCGAACCAGTCGCGGGCGGCCCCCGCGCCGAGCGCCCACCCGACGTCCACGACGGACGCCAGTGCGCAGAACAGCAGGCCGAGGACGAGCATCTGCCCGGTCGTCGTGCCCTGCGTGGGATCGACGAACTGGGGCAGGACGGCCGCGAAGAACACGATCGCCTTCGGGTTCGTCACCCCCACGACCAGCCCCTCCCGGAACACCCGCCGCCCGGCGCCCGCCGCGACGACCCCGGTCGGCCCGGGCCGGTCGCCGCGGTGCCGCCAGGCCCGCACGCCGAGCACGACCAGGTATGCCGCTCCGGCGAACTTCAGCACGGTCAGCACGACGGCGGAGCGCTCGACGACCGTGCCGATCCCGAGGGCGACCAGCACGACGATCACGAGAACGCCGGCGAGGTTCCCGGCCACCGTCACCAGGGCGGCACGACGCCCGAGCGCGACCGCCCGGCCGACGATGAACAGCACGCTCGGGCCCGGCATGACGACGAAGACGAGGCTCCCGAGCAGGAATGCGACCGTCGTCGCAGCGCTGGGCACGCCGGCGACGGTACGGATCGGGGCCGCCGGTGTCCGCGGGTTTCCGGTGCCGCCGGAGTAGCGTCCGGGCTCGTGGACGGCCCGGCCGGCCGGTGGGGGGACGTGGGTGCTCGATCCGAACTGGGTGTTCGTGAGCGCGGCCCTCGGGATGGTCGGCTGCGTCCGGTACGCGATCGCCACGCTCACCGGTTCGGCCCGGCCGAACCTCGTCACCTGGACACTGTGGGCGGCGGCCCCGCTGATCGCGTTCGCCGCCCAGGTCGACGCCGGCGCCGGATTGCCCGCGGTGCTCACCCTGGCGGCCGGGGCCGGGCCGCTGCTCGTCGTCGCCGCGGGACTGCTCACCCGGCACGACCGGGTCCGGATCGGGGCGTTCGACGTCGCCTGCGGGACCGTCGCCGTCGTCGCGCTGGCGGTCTGGCTGGTGTTCGACGCGGCGCCGCTCGCCGTGTTCGTCGCCGTCGGGGCCGACGCCGCGGCCGCCGCGCCGACGGTCCGCAAGGCGTGGCGGGATCCCGGCTCGGAGAACCTGCTGTTCTACGTCCTGGTCGGTCTGGGCGCGATCCTCACCCTGCTCACCGTGACCACCTGGGATCCGGTGGCCTGGGCGTTCGCCGCCTACATGCTGGCGCTGTGCGGGCTGGTCGTCGCGGTGGTCGCCCTGCGCCGGTGAGCCGGCGAGCCGGGGCGCAACGGCTCAGCGGAACGTGACCATCGCGCCGAGCCAGACGAGGGCGACCAGGACGACCAGGTTCACGATCCGGTGCTCGACCAGGATCGCGACGAACTCGCGGATGGTGGCGCTGGGCCAGTAGTAGGCGGCCGTCCGCGAGCCGACCACCTGGCCGTCGACGCCCGCCTTGCGGGTCATCAGCGCGGCGCGGAAGGCGTGGAAGTTGTTGGTGACGACGACGCACCGGTAGCCGGGCCGCCGCTCCGTCATGATCGCGTGGCTGTTGCCGAGGTTCTCCAGCGTCGTCATCGAGCGGTCCTCGCGCACCACCGAGTCCGCCGGGACACCCGCCGACACCAGGTGGTCGGCCATCGCGTGCGCCTCGGGCACCGGTTCGTCCGGCCCCTGCCCGCCGGAGGTGACGATCAGCGGTGCGTTGCCCCGCTCGGTCTCGGCCCGCCACAGCGCGGCGGCCCGGTCCAGCCGGCTCGCGAGCAGCGGCGGTACCCGGCCGCCGATCAGCCGCGAGCCGAGCACCACGACGAAGTCGAAGCCGGGCCGGGGCCGGATCCGGCCGTACAGCCAGCTGTAGCCGAGGTAGCAGCAGAACAGGAACCCGAGGTAGGTGACGACGAGCAGCGCGGCGAGGGCGGCGGCCACCCCCAGGGTGTTCTCCTCCAGGTACGCCCCGATCAGCGGCAGGAACGGGACGGGGAGGCAGGCCAGCCCGGCCAGCAGCGAGAGCAGGTTCCCGAGTCTGCGCCCCTCCCGCCGGACCATCACCAGGCCGTTGAGGATCAGGAAGATCGCGAGGACCAGCACGACCAGCGCCGGGGTGCCGAGCAGGATGAACTGGAAGAGGTCGAACGCGACCGGGCCCAGCCGGTACGCCTCCCCGATCAGCCCGAGCCCCACGCAGACCGCGGTGAGGCCGAGCAGCACGGCGTTGCGGAACCGGCGCCGGTCCCGGACGACCCCGATCACGAACGCCAGGCCGAAGCAGGCGGCGACGACGTAGAAGACCCACATGCCGCTCAGCCGTCCCCGATGGCGGCCGTGGCGTGTGCCCGGCCGTGCGTGCCGTCCATGTCCCACCCGTCCGTCGTCTGTGGACGCGGACGGTAGCGAGAGGCGGCGCTCCGGCCGGGCATCCCGGGCCGGTCGGCTCGGAGCGTGCCCCGTTCGATACCGCGGGGCGGACCCGGGCGGCGGCAGCCGGGCCGGCCGGTTGTCAGTCCGTGAGGGCGGCGAGCCAGCGGAGCGAGTGTCGCTCGATGTACGTGGTGTTCCGGGCCCAGACGTCACCGTGCCCGGTGGCCCACAGCGATGCCCACGGTTCTCGGCCGGTCGCGGCACCGTCCGCGAGCAGGTCGGCCATCGCCCGTGTCCGCCGGGGGAGCAGCTGCACGAGCGCGTGGCGGTCGCTCTCGTCGAGGCCGTACGCGTCCACCAGTACTCGTAACCGACGGTCGGTGTCGGGCCTGGTCCACTCGGGCGCGGCGGACAGCGGGACGAGACTGTGGACGGCGTAGGCGAGATCCCACAGCCGGGTACCGGGTGCGGCGGTGTCCCAGTCGATCAGCCCCCATCCGGCGGCCGGGTCCGCGACCAGGTTCCATGCGGCGAGATCGTGGTGGACCACGAGGTCGGCCCCGACGTCGGGGATGACCACCTGCCACCGTGCATCGGGGGGAGGGACGAAACCGGCGGTCGCGTCGTGGAACTCCCGGATCATCCGGCCCACCGTGCGCAGCGCGCCGAGGGAGTCGAGAAGATCGTGGTTGTCGGGATGGACGGTGACCCCGGGTACGAAGCTCAGCACCGCTCGGCCGCGGGCGTCGATCCCGAGCGGGCGCGGCACCTGGTGGAAGCCGACGTCGTGCAGGTGCGTGAGCAGGGCGTGGACGGCCGGAGTGTGTGGTCCGGCAGGCTTCCGGACGGTGTCCCCGATCCGGACGACGCCGTGATCGACGTTGCCTCCGCGTAGCGGTACCCCGTCGTCGTCCATCTGCACGATCATCCCGGCGCCGGGACGGCAGCGCAGTCCGACACCGTGCCGTAGCGGCACGGTCACGAGCCGTGCCCCGTCCGCCGCGGTTCAGGCGGCGCCGGCCGGCCGGGGGCTGCCGCGTGGCCGCTGGCGCGGGTCGATCCACCGGGGCGGGATGAACTCGGGCAGCCCGTGCCGGACCCGGATGATCCATTCCGAATGGTGCACCAGGCGGTGGTGGACCTTGCAGAGCATCACGCAGTTGTCCAGCGCGGTGGCGCCGCCGGTCTCCCACGGCACGATGTGGTGGACCTCGCACCAGGACGGCGGCCGGTCGCAGCCGGGATGGGCGCAGCCGCGGTCGCGGGCGGTGACGGCGCGGCGCAGCCCGTCCGGGACGCTGCGCCGGGTGCGGCCCACGTCGAGCGGCTGCCCCCGGCCGTTCATCACGATCGGGACGATGCCCGCGTCGCAGGCCAGCATCCGCAGGCTCTCCGGGGTGGTGGTCCCGCCGAAGTCGAGCACCGCGGCGCGGGCCCGGCGCTGCAGGTCGTCGAGCCCGATCAGCACGCTGACGACGGGCCGGCGGCCGCCGGTGTCGGGCACGGCGCCGCGATCGAGCGCGTGCCCGCAGATCTCCGCGAGGGCCTCGGCCCGGCGCTCCTCCGGGCGGCGCTCGTCGAGCGCGTCGCGCGGGGCGGCCAGCGCGTCGACGGCGGTGGCGATCGCGTCGAACAGGGCTGCGTCGTCGTACCGGCCGGTGATCCGGCCCCCGGCGCCGCCCCGGCGCGGCACGACCGCGAGGGTATTGAGCTGCGGGGGTGGTGCGTCGTCGGGCTCGGGGCCGTCGTCGTCGAGTGCCTCGACCAGCCGGGTCGCCCAGGTGCGCAGCTCCGCCGGGTTGTGGACGGTGGCGTGCTCGGCGATCCGGGCCTCGGCCGCGGCGAGCCGCTCGGGATCGATCCGGCGGGCGGCGTGGCTGCCCAGCACCGTGGCGATCACGTGCACGTGCCCGAGCCCGATCCGCCCGTCGGCGAAGCGCTCGGCGGTGGCGGGCAGCGCGGCCGGGAGCACCGTGCCGTCGGCTGCGGTGCGGGGATGGACGTGCCCGGCGGCGACCGTGCGGCGGCGCGCCTGTGCGTGGTCCCAGTTCAGCAGGTCGGCGAGGGCGGGCTCGGGGGACCGGTAGCCGCGCTCGGCGAAGGTGCCCCGCCGGTCCAGGGTCGCGATGGTGGCGACGGCGGCCCGGTCGAGGCGGCGGGTCGTCTCCTCGCAGAGGGTCAGCACCGACAGCAGGTCGCCGGCATCGGCGGCCGGATCGGCGGCGGACTCCAGCGCGGCGACCGCCTCGGTGAGGAGGCGGCGCACGGTACCGAGCCGGCCGGTGGGCATGCGTCCACTGTAGTCGAACTGATGTTCGAGCACAACCGTAGTCCCAGGTCAGAGCGACAGCTTGTACCCCAGGTGGCTCGCCTCGAACCCCAGCCGCTGGTAGAACCGGTGCGCCTCGGTCCGGCGGGCGTCCGAGGTCAGCTGCACCAGCGCGCACCCGCGGCGCCGGGCCTCGTCCACCGCCCAGCGCAGCAGCGTCTCGCCGAGCCCGGCGCCCCGGGCCGTCCCGGCGACCCGGACCCCCTCGATCTGCGCCCGCAGCGCACCCCGGCGGGACAGCCCGGGCAGCAGCGACAGCTGGAGCGTCCCGACGACCGCGCCGTCCCGTTCGGCGACGACCAGCAGCTCCGACGGGTCGGCGTCGACCGCCGCGAACGCGGCCAGGTAGGGCGCGAGATCGTCGGCGGACTCGCGGCCGGCGCCGATGCCGTCGTCGGCCAGCAGTGCCGCGACGGCCGCGACGTCGGCCTCGACGGCCCGGCGGATCACGGTGCCGGTCACGACCGCTCCCCGCCGGCGGCGATCTCACGCAGCGCCAGGATGTGCGCGCTCACCTGCTCCCGGCCGTCCCCGGTCAGCCGGACCCAGGACTTGCGCGCGGACCCGGTCGGCTCCCGCCACGACTCGACCAGCCCGGCCGTGGCGAGCGCCTTGAGCTGCTTGGACAGCGCCGAGTCGGACAGGCCGACCCGGTCCCGGACGAAGCCGAACTCGACCTCGCCGGCGGCGACCAGGGTGGCCGCGATCCGCAGCCGGGTCGGGTCCAGCAGCAGCGGGACGAGCCGGGTGTCCGGGCCCGGTTCAGGCATCCCGGCCCGCCCGCGGCAGCATCCTGGTGACGGCCAGGTACCCGGCCGGCCGGGACACCGCGAGCACCAGCCCGGCGACCGTGTTGGGCCGGGTCAGCCGGCTCCGCCGGATCAGGTGCACGGCGACCCGCTCGGCGGCGTACCAGCCCAGGCCGACGCCGGCGATCTTCCCCGCGAGGGCGGGCTGCGGGCCGTCGCCCGGTGCGTACGGGTTGACCTGGCTCCCGCGCATCTCCAGCGCGGAGACCCCCAGCAGTGCCGCCTGGATCACGGCCGAGGCGACCATCCGCCGGCGCGGGCCGGTGATCTCGTCCTTGGCGGCGAAGTCGAGGAAGGTCAGGACGGACGTGGCGGCCAGCATGATCGGCACGTTCCGCCGGTGCGCGGTGTCGACGGCGCGCCGGGCCGCGTCGACCTCGGCCACGGCCGCCGCGGCGTCCTCGGGTGTGGGTCGGGTGGGCACAGGACAGTGCTACCAGACTACTTTCCTATAGGGCAACTAGGATCCGGTCCGCGGTGCCGGTCGACCGAGGCGCGGGCCTGGTCGGCCAGGTCCCGCAGCCGGACGACCGTGCGCTGCGCCTCGGGCGTCAGGGTCGCGAGGTCGGTGCCCTCCAGCAGCAGCTCGACGGCGTCGAGCACCCGGGACAGCTGCAGGCCGTAGCTGCCGACGTCGCCGAGCACCCGTCGTTCCAGGTCGGCGTCCCGGGAGTTCCAGTTGACGGTGACGAAGTCGCTGAACCAGCTGGTCGTGGGCCGGTAGTCCCAGCGCTTGAGGAAGTTCGCGAACGGGCCGAGCAGGTCGCCGAGCATCGGGAGCCCTCTCTGGTGCGGCACGGCCGCCGACCGGCGGCCACCGGTGATCGTCGCCCGCGGCACCGTCCGCCCTCGTCGGCCCGATTGACGATCCGCCTCAGCCGGCCGCCCGCCCCGGCTCGGCCACCTCCGCCACGGCCGAGCGCCGCACGTGCGACCGGGCGTGCGCGACGGCGTCGCCGAGATCGTCGATCAGGTGCGCCGGATGGCGCAGCGCATCGATCGCACCGACCCGTCGCAGCATCGTCCGGTGATCCCCCTGCACGCCCTTGACCAGCACGGTCAGCCCGGACGCCTCCAGATCGCCGATCAGCTCGCCGAGCGCCCGGGCACCGGTGGCGTCCAGCATCCCGATCCGGGACAGCCGCAGGATCACCACCAGCACGCCGTCCTCGACGGCGCGTTCGGTGACGGTGCCGAACACCCGCTCGGCGGCACCGAAGAACAGCGCGCCCTCCAGCCGGAACAGCGCGATCCGCTCGTCGCCCGGCTCGGCCGGCCCGGGCAGCGGCTCGCGGTGCACGTCGGTGGACCGCGCCACGTGCCGCAGCGCCAGGAACGCGGCCACCAGGATGCCGACCTGGATCGCCTGCACCAGGTCGAGCGCGACCGTGACCACCGCCGTCACCGTGAACGTCAGCGCCGCGCCGCGCCCGGCCCCGAGCACCGCCCGGACCGTCGCCGCCGGGATCATCCGGACGCTGGTCACCAGCAGCACCCCGGCGAGCGCGGCGAGCGGGATCGCCGACGCCGGCCCGGTCGCCAGGTAGAGCACCGCCAGGATCACCACGGCGTGCACGACGGCGGCCAGCCTGGTCCGCGCGCCGGACCGCACGTTCACCGCGGTGCGCGCGATCGCCCCGGTGGCCGGCATCCCGCCGAACAGCCCGCTCGCGACCGAGGCGAGCCCCTGGCCGACCAGCTCGCGGTCCGGATGGTGCGCGGTGCGCGTCATCGAGGTGGCGACCCGGGCCGAGAGCAGCGACTCGATCGCGGCCAGCGCGGCCACCGCGAGGGCCGCCCCGGCGAGCTCGCGCAGCACACCGGGATCGATCGCCGGGATCGACGGCAGCGGCAGCGAGTCCGGCAGCGCCCCGATCCGGGCGACCGGGGCGCCGGTGAGCTCGGCGATCAGGGTCACGACGGCGACCGCGACCAGGGACGCCGGGATCGCCGCGTGCAACCGCGGCAGCAGCACCATCGCGGCGGCGACCAGCGCGACCGTGCCGAGCGTCCACAGGGTGGGGGTGAGGTCGGCGGCGGTCAACGCCCGTCCGGCCGCGTCGACCGCGGTGACCAGCGTGTTGCCGCCGGGTTCGATCCGGACCGCGAGCAGGGCGGGCACCTGCTGCAGCGCGATGATGCAGGCGATGCCGAGGGTGAAGCCCTCCACCACCGGCCACGGCAGGACGGTCACCACCCGGCCCAGCCGGGCCAGGCCGGCGACGAGCACGAGCACCCCGGCGAGCACGGCGACCACGGCCACCGCCCCCGGGCCGTGCGCCGCGACGATCGGGGCGAGCACCACCGCCATCGCGCCGGTGGGCCCGGAGACCTGCACGTTCGAGCCGCCGAACACGGCCGCGACGATCCCGGCGACGACCGCGGTGACCAGACCGGCCGCCGGCCCGACCCCGGCGCTCGCGCCGAACGCCAGCGCGAGCGGCAGCGCGACGACGCCGACGGTCAGCCCGGCGGCCAGGTCGGCGCGCAGCGTGCGCGGGCGCAGGTCGTAGTCGGCACGGGCGGGCAGTAGTCCGCGCAGGCCGCTCACCGGCCGTGCTCGGCGGTCGCGTCGAGCAGGGTCTCCGGGGTCGCGCCCGGCAGCGGGGGCAGCGCCCGGGCGGCCTCCAGCCGGGCCTCGTCGCGGGTCAGGCTGGACAGCAGGAACGCCCGCGCGACGACCAGCAGCTCGGCGACCAGCGGTTCGGCCAGCCGGTAGTCGACCGCGTTGCCGGTCCGGGCCGAGGTGACCACGCCGGCCCGGCGCAGCACGGCGAGGTGCTGGGAGAGCTGGGACGCCTCGCAGCCGGTGATCTCCAGCAGCCGGGTGACCCCGACGCCGTCCGGGCCGGCCGCGGCGAGCTCCTCGAGCACCTGGATCCGGGCCGGGTGGGCCAGGCACTTGAACAGGTCGGCCTTGATCCGGTAGAGCGGTTCGGTGCTGCGCAGGCGTGCAGGCATTCGCCGTCGACCTCCTTGTTTGATGGAAATCTTAATCCATCAAACCGGGTCACGAGCGGGCGGTCTGCTCCGGGGTCTCGCCGAACTCGCGGGCGAAGGCGATCCGGAACCGTCCGAGGTGGGTGAAGCCCCAGCGGGCGGCGATCCGGGCGGGATCGGGCCGGTCGCCGTCGAGCAGGTCCCGGTGGGCGCCGTGCAGCCTGGTGTGCCAGAGCAGCAGCGCCGGATCGACACCGGCCCGGTGCAGGCTCGCCAGCGCGGTGCGGGCCGGCATCCCGGTCAGTGCGGCGAGATCCGCCGGGCCGATCGGTACGTCCGCGTGCGCGCACAGGTAGTCGGCCACCCGGGAGACGACGCCCCGGTCCAGCCGGGGCACCGGCCGCCTGGCCCGTTCGGCCGCGCCGTCGAGCACGGTGTTCGGGAAGGTCGCCAGGAAGGTGACGGCGAGCCGGTGGAAGGCGGCGTCCAGGACGACCGGGTTGTCGAGCAGCATCGGGTTGCCCAGCACCCGGTCGCGGACGTGCACGAGGGTGGCCTCCCACCACCGGGCCGCCGACTCGGACACCGGCCGCAGCCCGGTCAGCGCGAACCGCTCGGCCGGGATCCCGTGCACCTGCTCGGCGAACTCGGCGACCCGGCGCGCGTCCAGCGCGGCGACGTCGAGATCGATGTCCTCGACGACGTCCCGGAACCGGCCCTGCACCGGCATCACCGCGACGTCCCCGGCGCCGAGCCGGATCGAGCCGTACGCCTCGGTGTCCCACTCCATCCGGCCGTCGCAGACGGTGTCCACCACGTACCGGTTCTCCACCGGGTCCACCTGGGCGTCGATCCCCAGGGTGACCCACAGCTGGCTCAGCTCCAGGCCGGGGACGACCAGGGTGTCGTGGCCCATCTCGAACGCGCGCCCGCTCTCGGCGGGGCGCACCGAGGTGGCCGCGTAGTGCTCGGCGGCGAACTGCTCCACGACGGCGGGCTCGCTGGAGCGGAAGCTGATCCGGCCGACGCCGGTTCCGGGAACGCCATCGGCCACGTCGTCCTCCGTGCGGGTCGCCCGGGTGGGCGGTTTCCGGAACGTACCCCCGCCCGGCCCGGTGCGCGACCCGACCTGGCCCCCTGGTCAGCGGGTCTGCGCGACCACCCACGACAGGTAGTCGGCGCTGCCGCCGGTGACCGGCGCGGCGATGATCTCGGGGACGTCGTAGGAGTGCCGTTCCCGCAGGTGGTCGGTGAGGGCGTCGACCCGGTCGGCGGCGGTCTTGACCTCCACCCGCCACTCCGCCTCGGTCTGCACCGCACCGTCCCAGCGGAACACGCTGGTGACCGGGCCGGCGACCTGCGCGCAGGCACCGAGCCGGGCCGCCACCGCGCCCGCCGCCAGGTCGCGTGCGGCCGCCTCGCTGTCGGTGGTGGTCACGACGGTGCACACGGCGGCCCGGTTCTCACTCATGCCGGGCACCGTAGTGCGCGGGTTCTCCACATGTGGATCAGCTGTGGACAGCCGGCCCGGCCAGCGCCGCGACGTCGTCCGCGCAGCCCCAGGACAGCGTGATCCCGGACCCGCCGTGGCCGTAGTCGTGGATGACCCGCGGCCGGTCGGCGGTCGCCGGCTCGGCCTCCAGCCGGACCTCCGGGCGGGCCGGGCGCAGCCCGGCCACGTGCTCCAGCACCCGGGTCCCGCGCAGCGCGGGGGCGATGTCCACGCAGCGTTCGACGATGGCCGCGCCGACCGCCGGATCGGGGGTGGCGTCCCAGGCGCCCTCGTCGAGGGTGCCGCCGAGGATGCAGTCGTGCTCGCGGGGGTGCACGTAGGCGCGGCCGGCCGGGTGCGCCTCGTCGCGCACCGACAGGACCAGCCCGGGATTCGGGACCCGGACGATCTGCCCGCGGACCGGGATCACCGAGGTGTCGCCGGCCAGGGTGCGCGCGCCGAGCCCGGCGCAGTGCACGACCAGGTCGGCGTCCGCACCGGCCTCGGTCAGCGACGCCACCCGGCGTCGTTCCAGCGTGACGCCCCGGCGCCGGGCCTCGCCGGCCAGCCACGGCAGGTACACCGGCATCTCGACCAGCGGCACCGCGAAGCGCAGGCCGTGCCGGTAGCCGGGCGGCAGCTCGTCCGGGCGCGCGGGGCGGACCGGCCCGACCGCGGCCGCCCACCACTGCGGCTCCGGCTCGTGCCGGTAGAGGGTCAGCGACTCGCGCATCACCACGCCGGGCACGCCGTCGGCGGCCTGCGCGGCCAGCGTGCCGAACGTGCGGCGGCCCCAGTCGAGCACCTTGTCCCGCGGCCCGGAGCGGGTCGGGAACCACACCGCGGCCGCCAGGTGCGAGGTGGACTCGTGCACCGCGACGTCGGACAGCACCCGGACCGACCAGCCCCGCTCGCGCAGCCGGACCGCACAGCTCAGCCCGGCGATCCCGGCACCGACGACGACGGCCCGGCCGGTCATGCGGGTCAGACCTCGTAGGCGGCGTCGAAGAAGGCCAGCTCCAGGTCGACCGCGCGGACGAACAGCGCGGCCACCCGGTCCCGCCGCTGCGGGTCGAGACCGTCGGCGACCCGGTCCAGCTCGGCGCGCAGGAATGCCACCCACTCCTCGAACTCGACGCCGCGGTGCAGCTCGATCCACTCCCGGCAGATCGCGTCGTCCGGGAGCGCGGTGCCGGGCCGGGACGCCCAGTCCAGGTACAGCCACTCGGCGACCACCAGCACGGCGAGCGCCTCCGGGTACCCGTCGGTGCGCGCGGAGTCCATCAGCTCCAGGAACCCGACGGTGGGCGCGGCCCGCACCGGTGTGCTGCTGCCGTCGAGCTCGCCCAGCGAGCGTTCGAAGTAGTCGTTCTCCGGGCCGGCGACCAGCCCGAGCTGGCGGGCCAGCCGGACCCGGGGGACCGGCCGGTCGGCGTTCGCCACCGCCGCGCCGAGCAGCGCGACGAACGCGTCGACGAACTGGAGGTCCTGCTCCAGGTAGTGCCGCAGGACGGCGCGGTCCACCTTCCCGGTCCACAGCTCGTCGACGAAGCGGTGCCCGACCGCCGCGTCCCACACCGTCGTGCTCGACTCCCGCAGCTGCCCGCTGAACGACATGCCACCCACCGTAGGGCCCCGTCCGGGTCGGTCGCCTACGGTTGACCGATCATCGACCCGGAACGGGAGTGCGGACATGGCTGGGCGATCGCTGGTCCGCGGCGACGGGACGCCGCTGTGGCAGCAGCTGCTGGCCGATCTCCGCAGGCGGCTGGAGGACGGCGAGTTCGCGGCGGCGCTGCCCGGCGAGTTCGCGCTCGCCGCCGAGTACGCGGTGAGCCGCTACACCGTCCGCGAGGCGCTGCGCCGGATGCGGGAGGACGGCGCCGTCGTCGCCAGCCGCGGCCGGGTCGCCCGCCCGGCCGGTCCGGCCGCGATCGAGCAGCCGCTCGACGAGCCGTACTCGCTCTACGTCGCCGTCGAGGCGGCCGGCCGGACGCAGCGCAGCGTGGTCCGGACGTTCGAGGTGCGGGCCGACGGCGTCGTCGCCGCCCGGATGGGGCTGGAGGAGTCCACCCCGCTGGTGCACCTGGAGCGGCTGCGCCTGGCCGACGCCGAGCCGCTCGCCGTCGACCGGGTGTGGCTGCCCGAGGACCTGGCCGCACCGCTGCTGGACGTCGACTTCTCGCACACCGGTCTCTATCCCGAGTACCGGCGGCGCTGCGGGATCCGGGTGGACGGCGGCAGCGAGAACATCCGGGCGGTGATCCCCGGCCGCGGCGAGCAGGAGCTGCTGGGGATCGACGACGGCGTCGCCGCGCTGTCCATCGAGCGGCTCGGCCTGGCCGGCGGCCGGCCCGTCGAGTGGCGGCACACCCTCGTCCGCGGTGACCGGTTCTCGGTCACCGCGCAGTTCTCCGCCCGCGCCGGGTACCGGGTGGACCTCTCCGAGCCCACGGCGGACCGCCCGGCCGGCCGGTAGCGGCCGGCCGGACCGGCCCCCGTGCTCAGCGCGGGGACAGCCAGGTCGACGCGGCCACCAGCAGCGCGGCGGCGGCCCGCTCCAGGGTCGGCTCCACCCCGGTCGGCACGAACTGCGGCGAGTGCCCGCCCGGCGCCAGCCCGGCCGCGACGGCGGGCTGCGGGCGCTCCGGCCCGTCCGGGTAGAGGTCCGGATCGAACCCGCCGAAGTTCCAGAACACCGACGGCACCCCGGCCGCCGTCCCGAAGCAGCCGAAGTCCTCGCTGCCCGGCTTGGCCGGCGTCGGGTGCACCTGGTCGGCCCCGAAGTGCTCGGTGAACGCGCCGACCAGCGCGGTGGTGGCGGTCTCGTCGTTGACCAGCAGCGGGAAGTCGTTGATCGGCGCGATCTCCGGGGTGCGCGGGGCGCCCGCGGCGGCCGCCTCGGCGTCGACGATCCGGCGGATCGCGGCCAGCACGGTCTCCCGGACGTCCGGATCGAAGGTGCGGACGTTGAGCTTCAGCTCGGCCCGGTCCGGGATCACGTTCTCCTTCGACCCGGCCCGGATCGCGCCGACCGTCACCACGGCCACGTCGGACGCGGCGATCTCCCGGGACACGATCGTCTGCAGGCGCAGCACGATCGACGCGGCGATCACGATCGGGTCGACGGTGGTCTGCGGTGCGGAGCCGTGCCCGCCGCGGCCGAACACGGTCACCCGCAGGCTGTCCGCCGCGGCCATGAACACCCCGGGCCGGGCGTAGAGGTGCCCGCGCGGTGCGGAGGTGATGTGCTGGCCGAGCGCGACGTCGTAGCGCGGGAACCGCTCGGCGAACCCGTCGTCGAGCATCGCCCGGGCGCCGGCGCCGATCTCCTCGGCGGGCTGGAACACCGCGAGCACGGTGCCCGACCAGCGGTCCCGGTGCGCGGCGAGCCGCTCGGCGGCGCCGAGCAGCGCGGTGACGTGCGTGTCGTGCCCGCAGGCGTGCATGACCGGCGTGGTCTCGCCGTCCGGGCCGGTGCCGGTGGCGGTGCTCCGGTACGGCACGGCGGCCGCTTCGGCGACCGGGAGGGCGTCCATGTCGGCGCGCAGCAGCACCGAGGTCCCGTCGCCGTTGCGCAGCACCCCGACGACGCCGGTGCCGCCGACCCCGGTCGTCACGTCGTAGCCCGCGGCGGTGAGCCGGTCGGCGACGATCCCGGCGGTCCGTTCCTCGGCGAACGACAGCTCCGGGTGTTCGTGCAGGTCCCGGTACAGCGCGGCCAGATCGTCGATCCGGCCGGGCAGGCCGTCGGTGAGTGCCGCGGCCAGGCCGGCGGACGGGGTCGGGACGGCGGAAGCGGTCATTGGCTCCTTCTCTCCTGGTGGGTCGGTCGTGCTCACCCGGTTCACAGCGGCGCCCCGGGCGGCGGCGCCGGCAGCTCGGCCGGGTGCTCGTGGGCGGCCCGTTCGATCGCCGCCCAGCGGGCCCGCACCGCGGCCCGCGTCGTGTCGCGCCACCACGGCCCGGCGGCGACCGTCTCGACGGCGGCGATCCGGGCGTGCTGGTACAGCGCGGGATCGGCGAGGGTGGTCTCGAACCGGCGGAGCAGGGTCCAGCCGACCGTCTCGGTGCACGGGTCGCCGGTGTCCGCGCCGAGCAGCCCGATCGCGTGGCCGGCGGTGACGGCGAGCAGCTCGGTGAGCACCGCGCGGTCGCCGGGGGCCTCGGCGACCCGGTTCAGCCGGGCCGGGGCGAGCAGCGGTCCGGCGACCACGTCGACGGCCGCGACGACGGCGGCGGTGGCGTCGAACGCGTCCGCGGTGCGCCGGGCGAACCGGCCGTCGCGGGCGGGCCGCCCGGCGGCCGGCCCGGGCAGCGGCCGGACGTGCGCGGGCACCCGGACCTGCCCGGGATCCAGCAGCGG
>Ga0049070_1000954_pt1 | contig 15033 bp, 13 predicted proteins | sample FECB22metaG_FD_56243 | JGI IMG/M metagenome (GOLD analysis project Ga0049070, IMG submission 56243) | Cyanobacterial communities from the Joint Genome Institute, California, USA - FECB-22 | ecosystem: Environmental > Aquatic > Thermal springs > Hot (42-90C) > Microbial mats | place: USA: California
GTTCGAGAGGCAGGCGGGATTAGCTTAGGCGGGTGTCAACCGAACCGGGTGCAGGCCAGTGCCGTCGCTCGAGGAGCTTCTTTCCGACATCGATAGTAAGCCCGATAATCATTGGGCCTGGCCCGATAGCGTTCAGCCTCGTGATCGTCTCCGCTATGCAGCCCAGTACGCGCTTTGGCTGATGGATCCGGTGATCGATGGTCCCAATCTGCCCTTCGTCATTGCCAGCTTGGCGGAGCCGAGAAGGCTTGCTTCCCGGCTGACAGGTGGTGAGCGGCACCAATGGATCAGACTCATTGGTCCCGATGCGCAACTCGATCAGGACGTGACGCGAGTACGGCCGCCCATCGACGAAGCATGGCGATCGATGCACGATACCCTGCTTACCTCTGGCCAATTGGAGGAAGGTGCCGACGGGGCATGGACGCGGGGCCGGCATTTTAGTCCGGCTGGATTGCAAGCCGCTTCCGCCGATGCAGAGCGCACCGCCTTCGCGATACGCGCAGTGCGAAGCATGGATGTCGGCAGCATCGCCGCTGCGGCCGCACCCGAAGACAATGTGATCTGGGCGAGGTTCGGAAGTGGCCGCTCAGGCTGATCTGTTCAGCGCGGCGATCCAGCCGCCGCAGGCGCCGGAAGGTCGGGCCGGGCCTCGTCTGTGGGTCCGAAGGCTCGCCATCTTCAGCGATTTGCAGACCCCGATCCGCAACGTGCCGCTGAAGCCTGGTCTCAACATCATCTGGACGCCGGACATGTCGAGCAGCGGCAGCCGCGCCTTGGCCCATGGCAGCGGCAAGACCACCTTCTGCCGGCTGCTTCGGGCCTGCCTGGGCGAGCCCGGCTATGCGACGGACGCTCAGCGATCACGCCTCATGGCGCGGCTTCCGAATGGCCTCTTCGCGGCCGAGATTCTGATCGACGGCGTGTGCTGGGTTGCCATTCGCCCACTGGGGCTGCCGGGTGGAGAGTTCGTCGTTCAGGCTGATTCCATCGAAGAGGCGATCGCACGGGGACATCGCGATGGCGATCAAGCATCCATCGATGCCGTAATCATCACCAGCTTCTTCTCGGCGATCGCGGGAGCGACGCCGCCAGAGATCAGCCGGAACCAAGTGTGGGATGTGCTGCGGGCGTGGCTGACGCGGGACCAAGAGTGTCGTTTGGCCGATATTCTGGCCTGGCGGTCATCACAGACACAGACCCGGTCCCGCGCGCAGGTTCTGGGCGAGACAGCCAAGCTGACCATGGTTCGTCTTGCCTTGCGCGCTCTGGATGCGGAAGAGCGTGCCGCCGCCGTCCGCGAACGGGAATTGGTGGCCGCTGTCGAGGAGGAACGCCGTCGCCAGACCTATCAGCAAGAGCGATTCGCCGATGGTTTGAAGGCTGTGAGGCTGGCGTTGGGTGTCGGCGACGACGTGGGTTTCGACGACACGATCGACCAGAAGGGGCTGGTCTCGCTGGCAAAAGAGGCTTTAGCCGATGCCATGCGTGCCGATTTGCCGAAGCCGCCGGATGTCGGCTCGATCTTCGCGCGGCAAAAGGCGCTCAATGAGGAGCACGAGACGTTAACAGCGAAGCGTCAGGAGTCGGAGAACGAGGCGCGTTTCAAGCGTGGTGAGGCCGAACGATATCGCTCGGAAGCGAGTCAAGGAGAGATCGACATCTCTCAGGGAGGAATCAGGGTCTGCCCCGTCTGCAGGGTCAGCATAGATGAGGTCAAGGCAAAGGGATGCAAGATTGCGCTCGAACGATGCGATCTGCCGGCGATTAGGGCGGCCATTGAGGAAAAGCAAAAGAAGGCCGCTGAACTGGACTCAGAAGCGAGCGCAGCAGAGCAGGAAGCCAAGCGCATTGAGGCCCTGATCCAACAGCTTGAGCCCCGCAAGCAGGCGCTTGAGGCGGAAGCAAAGGCCGCCGATGCGGCTAGCCGCGCCGCTCAGGCCGCTGCCAAGGCGGTGCAGGACCGTGTCTATCGGGCGAGGCGCACGCTCGATGACGTGCGGTCGCTTCGCGAGGGTCAGGCGGCTGCTAAGCTTACACCTCCAGCGACCCCGGAATTGGAAGCGGTTCGCGTGCAATTGGACGCTGGACGCGCGCGGGCGCGATCAGCCATCAGGACGTTGGAGGAACGATATCAAGGAGTCATGGCCGCCTGGCTCCCCGAGGGAGTGCAGGGCAGCATCAAGCTCGATGGGAACGGCCTGAAAGTAGATGCCGAATTCTCAGGGCGAGGTGAGGTTTCGACAGCAGCCCTGGACTCTCTCAAGATAGTTGCATTCGATCTCGCCGCACTGCATATGGCCGTCGAGGAAAAGGCGGATCTACCAGCTTTCCTTATCCACGACAGCCCGCGTGAGGCGGATTTGGACGGGCAGCTCTACGCCCGCCTTTTCAGCCTTGTGCATCAATGGGAGAGAGAGGTGGAAGCGCCTTGCTTCCAATACATTGTCACGACCACGACCGCTCCGCCGCCCGAACTGCAAGGTGATCGTTACGTAAGACTCGTAATGAGCTCGACTCCGGCGGAGCGGCGCCTGTTCGCAATGGACATTTGAGCGCCGCCGCGATGACGATCGAAACGCCCCAATCGTTTGTCGTCCGGGAGGAATGTCAGAAGGCGGCGTCGCAGAACGGCTTTCGCCGCATCCTGGGGGAAGAGGCTGGCTGGGCGGCCTTCGGCTCGACCACGGCGAAGGGCAACATCTACCTAGCCGCAACAGGACCGGCAGGGCCGTGGTATCTCGCCCTCGACCATCACGGCGTTATCGAGGAACTGGGCGTGCCCGCGGCCGATGTGGCCGGGCCTGGCCGCGTTCGTTTCGCCTTCGATACGCTCGGCGCACTCTATGGGGTGTTGCACCGTGTCTATGAACTCGGGGTCAGCCTGCCCGATGCACCGCTCATAGAGTTCGAGCATCGGGTCGCAAACCTGCCTCGCACGACGGAGGCCGAACGGCTGGTCGTCCAGAGGATCCGGCAGGATATCTTTCGCGATCGCCTGATGGATTACTGGCGGCGACGCTGCCCCCTGACGGGAATCTCCGACGCGGCCCTGCTGCGCGCCTCGCACATCATCCCATGGGCGGAATGCGAAACCGATGCGGAGCGGCTCAACGTGCATAACGGCCTCCTCCTTTCGGCCCTTTGGGATGCTGCATTCGACCGTGCACTCGTCACCTTCGACGATGAGGGCAAGCCCGAGTTCTCGCCTGGTCTCAGCGAGCAAGCGCGCGCCGAACTGCGCTGGAGCGCCCCCATTCCGCTGACGGATGAGCACCGACGTCGGCTTGCACGCCACCGTGAGCGCGCGCGAAGAGCCGATCTGGTCCCGGAATGAACGATCGTGGCCCGAGTTTTCACGCGTGAACAATTCTATGAGCTCGTCTGGACCAAGCCGATGACGTGCTTGGAACCGTGCGCGAGCGTGCTGGCCAGCTACCCGACGATCTCCGCGTCGCTGGAGCGCCGCGTAGCGCATCGTCTACATACGCGGGATTTGTTCGCTGGATCACCCTTCGCCCATCGTAGCGGACTTCGGGCAGGAAGCGTGGCGTCGCGACGCTTGTCAGCTGATTGCCGTAATCACGACGCGAGTCGTGGTCAGCGTCTTCACCGCATGGATCAGGATGAATACCTGGTGCTTCTGCGTGAATGCCTCGGCGATGCATTCGTGGCGCACGCCATTGCGGTCGATCAGGGCCAGTGACCGTTTGCCCGACGCGCGGCGCTTGCCGAGCGGGATGAACGCACCAAGCTCATCGTCGGGCGTATAGTAGGGCTTCCACGGATATTGTCCGAAGGTTGCAGTGAAGGCATCCGACTGGATCGGCCGCCGCAACGTCGCGCGGAAGCCGTCGCCTTCGACCAGCTCCGGCATGTTGAGCACGACGACTGCGCAGATCCGGTGGTTCTTCGACACATATTGCCGGATCGAGGCGTAGAGCGAGGCGCCGAACGACTTGGCGAGACGGACCGGGGTGAAGATGCTGAACGCTTCGCCCTCGGCCATGTCGCGGAAGGTGTCGAGCTGGAACAGGACCTCGGAGGCGAAGACGTTGGCCTCGCGATCGAACAGTTCGGCCGTGGCCGCGTCCAGCGCATGGTCGCAGTCCTCGACGACTGCATACATGGGCCGCTGCCAGGGAAGAAAGCCATGCGCCGCTTCGTGCAGCCGAACGAACTGCTTCTTCACCGCCATCAGCGTCTGGTCGAGGAAGACAAGGCCGGCGCTGGCGTGGAAAAGGCCGCGGACCTTCGAGATGGCGCGCTTGAGCGCATCGCCGGCCGCAGCTCGCATCTTGGCGATGAAGCCCGGATTGAGAACATCCTCGGCGACCTCGTCGACCTTGGCGACGGCCATGATCTGAGGGACGGGAGTGGGAAGAACGCCGAACGCGCCCGCTTCCCGCAGTGCGCGTTCGGCTTCCTTGCGGACCCGGGCGAGCTGGCCGGGCGTCAATGAGCAGTCGTCCGGCCGGCTCATGCCTACCTGCGCTTGGTGCGGATATAGTTGAGATAGTCCAACAACGCGGTCTCCTCCTCGGCGGACAGATTGTCGATCGAGAAGGTCGCGGCCCTCCCGTGCTTTGCCCCCTTCGCGCGATCGCCCGTCGGCACGATATAGCCGGCGCGCTCCATCAGTGTTTCGTAAGCCACGCCCAGCGCAGAGGATAAGGCATAAAGAATGTGCGGCGAGGGCCTGGTGATCTTTCCGCCCTCAAGCTGACTCAGATAAGCGTTGGACACTTCTTTCCCTGTCGCTTCCTCGACGTCGCGGAGCGACATGTTCCGATCGAGCCGGGCTTTCTTGATGAAAGGGCCCAAATTGCTCGCCTTGCTGGTCTCTGGGACATCGTCATGGGTCATCTACGCTCCTTTGCTGAGCTCCGAATCCGAGCCCTGAAAGGGTAGAGCGCTTCCGCTAAGTACGTCAAGCGCGCTAATTGATCGCTTGACAAACTTAGCAAGCGAATCAAAATTAGCGGAAACCGGCGTTGGGGCCGGGCGACGCTGGAGATGCACATGACTGATGTTTCGGAGGCCGCGCTCGACCGCGGCGACAGCCGCCACACCATCGAGGTGGCGGACCACAGCTTGGCCTTCCGTCAGGTCCATATCGACGACCTCACCCCCACAGGCGCGCAGCTCGCCGCGGCCGTCGGCTTCAAGTCAGCCGACGGCGTCAGCGTGCTGCAGGTCCTGCCAAACGGAGATCTCGAGGACATCAGGCCCACCGAGACCGTGGACCTGCGCCGGGGCGAGGGCCGCTTCGTGATTGTCGAGAGCGACCGCGTCTATCGCCTGACCCTCGACGGCCAGCGCTTCGACTGGCCCTGCCGCATCGTCTCGGGCGGCCTCCTACGCAAGCTCGGCCACGTCCCCGCCGACAAGGCGGTCTTTCTAGAGCGTCATGACGAGCCCGACCGCCTAGTCGCCGACCACGATCTGGTCGACCTCGACGCGAAGGGGGTGGAATCCTTCATCAGCCGCAAGCGCGTTTGGAAGCTGAACGTGCAGGGGGTGGTCCTCGAGCTGACCATGCCCTCGATCCTCGTCCGCGACGCGCTGGTGAAGGCCGGCTTCAACCCCGACCAGGGCTGGCACATCTTCCTCAAGGTCGCCGGCCAGAAGAAGCAGCCGGTCGAGCTCACCACCGAAATTGACCTGCGCACGCCCGGCATCGAGAAGCTCCGGCTGACGCCGAAAGATGTCAACAACGGCGAGGCGTCGCACGCGCCTCGCCGGGAGTTCGCGCTGCTCGACGCGGACGAAGCCCATCTCGACCGCCTCGGCTTGCGCTGGGAGACCATCGTCGAGCAGAAGCGCCGGTGGCTGCTCATTCACGACTATCCGCTGCCGACCGGCTACACCGTCGAGCGGACCATGCTCGCGCTGGAGATCCCGCCCAACTATCCGGGCGCGCAGATCTACGGCTTCTACGTCTATCCGCCGCTCGCACTCGCCAGCAAGCGCGTCATCGAGAGCACCCAGCTGCGCGGGATTCTGCTCGGCGTCGAATTCCACGGCTGGTCGCGCCACCGCGGCCCGGCCGCGCCATGGAATCCCGCCGTCGACAACGTGGTGACGCAGCTCGCCTTGGTCGACGCGGCCCTGGCCAAGGAGGTCGGCGAGTGATCCCCGAAACCACGCTGGCCTTCGGCGGCGCGTCCCATGCGGGTCTGCGCCGCCATCTCTTTCCGGCCGACGGTCTGGAAGCCGCCGCATTGTTGATCTGCACGCGCGCGCCGGGCCCGCGGCGCCGGCTCCTTGTCCGCGACACCATCCTCGTGCCCTACGATGCCTGCGCGCGGCGCGCACGCGACGCCATCACCTGGCCGGGCACATATGTCGAGAAGGCGATTGACCTCGCCGAGCCGACCGGCTCGGTCATCATCCTCATGCACTCCCATCCCGGCGGCCTGTTCGCCTTCTCCGACGCGGACGACGAGAGCGATCGCCAGGTCGTTCCAAGCCTCTTTCAGGCCTTCGGCACGGAGCACGGCTCGGCAATCATGACGTCCGACGGGGCGGTGCGCGCGCGCCTCTATGGCCCAGACCTGCGTCCGCGCAACGTCGATCTCGTCACCGTCGCCGGCGACGACATCGCCCATTGGTGGGCGGACCGCGCCACGGTCACCGGCTCCGGTGACAGGCCCGTCGCTTTCACGAGCGCCATGACGGCCGAGCTCGGCCGGCTCTCGGCCCTGGTGATCGGCGCTTCGGGGACCGGCTCGATCACAGGCGAGCAGCTCGCGCGCCTCGGCTTCGGCCGCGTGCCGGCGGTCGATTTCGATCGAGTCGAGCTCAAGAACCTCAATCGCATCCTCAACTCGACGCGCACCGATGCCGAGGTGGGTCGCCTGAAGGTAGACGTATTTGCGGATGCCGCCGCGCGCCATCGCGGCGAGGGCGTCGCCATCCCGGTGGCGGCCTCGGTCACCACGCGCGAGGCGGTGCTGGCCGCGGCGCAATGCGATGTCCTGTTCTGCTGCGTCGACACGCTCGAGGCCCGCCACATGGCCGATCGCATCGCCGCGGCCTTCCTCCTGCCCCTGTTCGACGTCGGCGTCGTCATCCCGGTCCGGAGGTCCGGCCAGGCCTTCGCAATCGCCGACGTCTGCGGCCGCATCGACTATGTCCAGCCGGGCGGCTCGACCTTGCAGGACCGCGGCGTCTATACGCCGGAAAGCCTGCGCGGCGAATATCTCCGCGCCGTCGCGCCGGGGGCGCACCAGCAGGAGCTGGAGGCCGGCTATCTCAAGGGCCTTGTCGAGGAAGCGCCCGCCGTGATTACCCTCAACATGCGTGCCGCCTCCGCCTGCGTGAACGAGTTCATCGCGCGTGCTTATCCGTTCCGCCTGGAGTCCAATCGGCTCTATGCGCGCACCAGTTTCAGCCTGGCGGCGTGCGAGGAGGAGTATGTCGCCGAGGATGCGTTCGCCGCCGCGCCCAATCCGCTTTTCGCGCGTGGCGGCCTCGAGCCGCTGCTGGGCCTGCCTTCCCTGAAGGCGCCGGCATGATTAACCTGCGAATCAGGATCGCGCGCTGGTGGCGCAACACCTGGGCCCGGATCGAGCCGCGCCGGCGTCTTCGCATCGTCGAAGGAGACAGCCTGCCGGCGCGGCTGCCGCGGCGTGCGATCGTCCTTGCACGCGATGACGGCGAGGACTGGTGCGTCGGCTTGCGCTGTCCCTGCGGCTGCGGTGACGTCGTCGAGCTGCTCGTCGTGCCGGAGGCGAAGCCCCGCTGGGATCTCGCCGTCGACGCCAAGGGTCGGCCATCGCTCTCACCCTCAGTCTGGCGGCAGAAGGGGTGTCGCTCGCACTTCTGGCTCCGTCGCGGCCGTATTTACTGGTGTCGATAACCGCCCCGTTTCGTCGCCGACGCCGCTGAAGATTGTTGCGGTCTCCGGCCCTGCAACCAACAACGTTTGCGCGCGGTGCGCTATCTGGACCGTGGTTGCCTGCGGGTTGGATTCGTGGGCGGAGCAACGAACCGATCCGCAGCGATTGGCAGTTGAAGGGAAATGGCGCTGAATGGGACGGTTGGCGCACCCGGCACGCTTCAAACGTGCGGCCTTCGCCTTCGGAGAGCAGGCCGCCAGGTCATAACTTTGTTATGACTGTATGAAGCTATATATGACATGGGGCTAAGCCCTGTGTACGAGAAGGTGCGCAGTGGGAAGCGGGACTCTCCCGTTGACGGATTGAGCCATATGTCATATATGGTTATATCCGACTGAGACAAATTAACTCTAGTCATGTCCCGGCTCATTTCCGCCCCTTTCTTTAGCGCGCATCCGGTCTTCGACCGCGCGGAGTACGCGGCCGCGGTAGGCCGGGATCCGAGTGACAAGGTCGTCACCGCGATGCTTGCTCAGCACCTTCAAGCCGGCAACATCAAGCGGGTCGCGCGTGGCGTCTTCGCTTCCGTTCCCAAACACGCCGACGCTCGAAAGTGGTCGGTGGACCGCTTCTTGGCAGCGTCCCGACTGCGCCGCGGCGCTGTCATCGCCTACCACTCGGCGATGGAGCTGCATGGCTCCGCCTACACGGAGGGGTATGAGGTCCAGGTGATCGCGCCCGGAGAGCCAGGTGTGCTTGAAGCCGCCGGCTTCTCCTGCCGCTTCATCAAGCCGCGGCGCGGCTTCGCCCGACGAAACGGAGAATTGAAGGACGGGGTGACGGTTGTCGACCGCATGGGGCTCGATGTTCGCGTCACGACGGTCGAGCGCACGATCGCGGATCTGTTCGATCGCTACGAACTCGCCGGCGGGACAGAAGAGCTGTTCAACTCGCTCGATCTCGTGGCACGGGTCGGTGCTGCAGCACTGGTTCGCCACATGCGCGTGCTCGGCAACGCTGCGGCGGCCGGCGCGCTGGGCTTCTGGCTCGAGCGCGAACAAAAGCGGCTTGGCATTCCCGACGCAGCGCTCCGACAACTGCACGCGATGGCACCACGTCAGGCTCGGTATGCCCTGGGCGCCAAGCCGGGAGAGGGGAGGACGGCCAAGGGCTGGAACGTAATCCTGCCCGTCGACGTCGTGGAACGCCGGTTCGAGGGGCTCTGAATGGCGGCGCCTTCGGTTCAGACGCTTCAGCGGATTGCCGACGATACAGGTCATCAGGCCGGGACGCTCGAAAAGGTACTCCGGCTCCTCGATATCCTGCAGGAAGTAGCGGGCGACACCATCTTGAGTGAACGGCTGGCTCTCAAGGGCGGCACGGCGCTCAATGTCTTTCATCTCGGTCTCGACCGGCTGTCGGTTGATATCGACCTCAACTATATCGGCGCCCTTGAGCGATTGGCGATGGAAGCTGAGCGGCCAGAGGTCGAAGCTGCTCTGAACCGTCTCCTCGCATCTCAAGGCTATGTCGTTCGACGCCAGCCTGACGAGCATGCAGGCGGCAAGTGGCTTCTGCGCTTTGCCTCCGCGTTGGGCGGAAACGCCACGCTGGAGCTCGATGTGAACTACATGGCGCGCCAGCCGCTGTTTGGCGCCACTCGTATGCCGTCGACTGCGCTTGGCGGCGTACGAGCAAAACAAGTGCTGGTCCTCGACCTGCATGAGATCGTCGCCGGCAAGCTCGTTGCACTCTTCGACCGGCACGCAGCGCGCGATCTTTTTGACGCGCGCCGCATCCTGTCGCTCGATGTACTCGACTGGAAAAAGATCAAGGCCGCCATGCTCGCTTTTGGCGCCTGCGGGCGCCGAGACTGGCGAACGGTGTCAATCGATTCCATCAAAGGTGATCCGCGCGAGCTTCGGCAAAAGCTTATGATTTGTCTGCCGCGCGGCTATTTCGCTGACCGGCGCACGATCGACGCCTGGGTTGACGAAACCGTCGCGCTCTGCCGAGAGAAATTTGCCTTTCTTCTCGACTTGACGACGGCTGAGCGGGAGTTCCTCGACTGCGTACTCGACCGTGGGGAGATCAATACCGAGCTGTTGGATGTTGAACCCGAGATCCGCGCCCGCATGGGGGCCATGCCAATGCTTGCCTGGAAATGCCAGAACGTGCGGAAGCATCGTGGGCTCGACGGTTGACGTCTGGTTCAATGGACGATGACGTACCTTCGTCGCTCCTCGAGTGAGTGTCGACCTCAACCGTCGGGAGTGTGCATATATTCTCCGATGGAGCTGCGCTGGGTGGCGGCACAAAGTGCCGCAACACCTGACCTATTAATGGCGTGCGCGGTAGCAACCAACTTGATTGCACCTCCGAAGGTGTACGGATTGACGAGAGGGTGACCGTGGCCCGAGTCTTCACGCGTGAGCAATTCTACGAGCTCGTTTGGTCCAAGCCGATGACGCACTTGGCGAAGGATTTCGCCATCTCCGATGTTGCGCTCCACAAGATCTGCAGAAAGCACGGTATCCCCAACCCGCCGCTTGGCTGGTGGGCGAAGAAGGCGGCCGGGAAGAAGGTGAAGCAGACGCCATTGCCGGAAGCCAAGCCCGGCGCTGCCGACAGGATCACGATTTCCGATGGTGAGCTCGGTCGTGAATCGGCCAATCTGGCAGCCGCACGCGAGCAGGCACGCATACAGGCATCCGACGGCGACGACAACGAAGCTGCACCGCCGCACCAGATCGTCGACCGCACCATCGCCACGCTCAGAAAGGCGAAACCATCCGATATCGGCCTGGTCGCCGTCAGCCAAGGAGGACTCATCAAGTGCGAGGTTGCGCCGCGATCCGTCGATCGCCTCGCAGTTATCCTGCCGCGGATTGTACGGGCGGCCTCCTTGCAGGGATTCCAGCTTGTCGGCGGCGAGGGCGCGGCGCACTTAAAATCCGAGAGCGAAGTCATCGGTTTTTCGATCTCCGAACTGGTCAAGCGCGAGAAGCATGTGCTGACCGATGCCGAGCATAGCAAGGAGGAAGCCTGGCAACGCAAGCGCGACCTGGCGGCACGGCGCAATGCTTGGGATGCGGTGCTCCTCGACAGACCGCGATTTCCGGAATGGGACTACCACCCGACTGGTCGGCTCTCGTTCGAGTTCGAGCAGGTCTATGTGTTCGGAGGAAGCACGGGCCCTCGTCGCAGCTTCCGCGACGCCAAGGTTCAACGGCTCGAGACCATGGCGAGCGAGATCGGCGTGGGGCTCGCGGTGCTCGCAGCCGCAAAGACAGAGCAAAGGCTCAAGAGGGAAGCGGAGGAGCGGAGAAGGGAGGAAGAGCGACGCCGGCGCGAACTGGCGGAGCGCGCCAAGCATATCGAGGATCGTCGCATCGCCGGGCTTGGGGCCATCCTGGCGGAACTCGACGAGCTCGATCGGCTGCGCCGGCTCATCGCCATGCTCACGACAGAAGTCGCGGCCGAACCGACGCCGCGCCTTTCGACCTTCCTCGCTTGGGCACAGGATCACTTGGCAAAGCGTGAGGCACGCCTCTCTGCACAGGCGATCGAGGAGCGGTTCGCGGCCGCGCATTTGTTCGGCGACGACGACGATCACTCCTTCACGCCGTCGAGATGGCACTAAGCGAGAGACTTGGCGTGCGGGCCGATGGCGAATGATTTCCGGTCGTGCTAAAGCGATGACGGTATTTCTCACGCTGGCGTGCAATGCGTTGCGTGATCGATGAAGCGAAAAATCGACCAATCGTTATCGATAGTCGCTGAAACCTCGTTGAATCGGAATCGCGCGATTTTCTGTTGAAAATCATCACCAAAAATTTTTGTCGGTGCGCAGTTCGGATCGCGACGCGCGATCAAAAAAAGTTGTGCGGGAAATTCAACGCGTTAGCATGACTAAAAATAGATGAGTGGGAATGATTCAGAGTCTGCCCAGGATATCCCGCAATATCCTGCGATTTCGTCATGATATAATTAAATAGTATATAAACAGAACGGATTAACATCCGGCGTCTACCTTCGTGCTCCTGATCGACAGTGTTCTCGACGTGGCCGAGAAGCGCTTGATCAAGTGGCGGCCGAACGTGGTAGAAAGGCCGGCGTGACGGGGAGGGGCCTCTCCGAAAGATGGCCAATCTCGTCGACAGACAGCTAGCCGGTGACCTGACGGAAAACCAGATCACGGCCGGCTGTCAGCAAGGCGATATTCGTTGGAGCCTGCTCGATTGGTTGATTGATTTTACCCGCCCGTGCGGCGAGGAGTGCCGAGCAGCGTATTGTCACCGGAACAAGCGGCATTCGCCAACTGTCGTGGCGCTGAACGCAAAACTCTCCGAGCACTGCTCCACATGATCAAAGACAGTTCGCTTGGCGGCAGGACGGTCGGAAAACGACGGGCTGGTCCCGTTCAACACCGTCGAGACTGCGTGGTGTGATTGCCGACGGCGTGGCCGTCCTCCGCGCGACGGCAGGAGCGGGTTGTGCATCGGAGCCGGTCGAGAAAACGTCGCCCGAAACGCCCGCAACGATGATCGCGCGGGGCGCGGGCCACTGAACCGTCCGCCGCGGCGCGGAGAAACATGCGCGCCCTGTCGGTCCCCGCCACGTGCGGCCGGGACCGCTTCTGCCTTGCGTCAGCCTGCGAGCAAACCCTCGCGCGGCCCTTCGCGGTCCGGCGCTTTTTGCAGGGCTTCCTGCCTCAGGTCGATGCCCCGCTGCGCATGGGCGATGTAGGCGGCGTCTTCGCCGTAGCGGTTGAGCGCGATGCCGGCCCGGGCGCGCGCCAGGAAAGCAGCCTCCTCCACGGAGGCGGCCGGCGCGGCCGCTGCAACCTCCGGCGTTGCGGGGCGCGGTGGGGGTAAAGAGGACCGCTCGGGCTGCGCCGGCGCCGGCGTTCGGGATGCGACTTCCGGCACGAGGGCGGCGGCGAGCTGCGCCCCACGGGCGACGGCGACGATGTCTTGGGCAACCCTGTCGCGCGCCAGCTTGCCGTCCTTCTTCTCCTGCTTGCTGAGGACCTTCAGGCTGCTGCGCAGATAATGATCCTCGGCGCGTGGATCGGCGGCCCTGAGCGCGGCGAGGTGTTCCGGCTTCATGAGATGCGGGCCACGGCCAGCGAGATTGAGATGGCCTGCGATGTCAATTGCCCCGTCCTTGATGACGCGGTGCATCGTTTTCTCGAAGATGGCCTTTTGAACCGGGCCGGAGGCGGCGAGGAGCCGCGTCCGCGGATCGTTGTCCATCCTCTCCTTCAGGCGAGTGCGCACATCGCCGGCCGTGCCCGCAAAGGACTGCGGGGGATAATCCTTGTGGAAGAGTTCCGTCAGTCGCATCACATCCGCAGGGAGAAGCCCCGTGCGGTGGCCCGACGTGAGGTCCGCCACACGTTTCGCGACCTTCTCCCGTCGGCTCAGCGCGTCGGCGGGGGCGGCCGGGTCTTCCTCCGCGAGCACCTGATCGATCAGGCCGTGCAGCTTGGCTACGACGGTGCGTCGCTGGGCATCTGCATAATGGCCGGCGAGGACGGCGAGCGCGCCGTCGGAGCCGACGGTCCGCACCAGTTCATCCGGCGCGGATGCCTCGGCGGCGGCTTGCGCCAGTTCGGACGCTCCCTCTCCGCGGAAGCGCGCCTCCTTCTTCTCGTAGACGATCTTCTCCACCGCGGCGCCGACCGTCAGCGGCGCGCCGACGGCCGCGAGCAGGACGCCGACGAGGCCGGCGACGCCGGTGAGCGAGGCGATGCTGCCGGCCGCCATCAGGCTCTGCCCGGCCGCCATGCCCGCGCCATGGACGATGGAATGGTGCCTGTTGTAATAGCCGAGCCGCTTGAGCCCCTGGTCGACTGCCCGGAAGACTGCGGGGTCGAGGAGGTCGCGGACGCCCCGCAGTGCCAGCCTGTCTCCCTTCAGCTGCCGGTGGCGCATCACGCCCGTCACGCATTTCGACGCGCCGACCGCGGCCATGGCGAGCTGCGAGGGCAGGAACGCGGCCGTCGCGGCCGTGCCGAGCACGGCCGCAGCGGTCGTGGCTCCTTGGCTTGCCGCCGAGCCGGCCGGTGCAGCGCCCTCGACGATGCCGGCTATCGAATCTGCCATCGACAGCACCATGCCAGCCGTCATGCCCGTCATCGCCGCCGCCGTTGGGATGCTGAAGTTGCGGTCGATCTTCTCGGAGGTGGCCGTCGATCTGTCCCGTGCATAGCGGGCGGCCTGATAGGCGAGGGTTGCGTTCGGCTGTTCGCCGTTTCCGCGGGCTTCCGGTCGCGCTGCCGCGGTCTTCCGCGCGAGGTCCATCACCGCTTCCGCAATGTCCTGGGGTGGCACGGTTCTGCCGGTGCAGGCGGAGACAAGGCCCTGTGACTCCCTGAACATTCCCTTGATTCGCTCGACATCGGCCGGTGACGTGCCGGATCGCTCCAGCAGGTCGATGATCGCCTCCTCGCGCTCGTGCAGCTTCTGCAGCAGCAGGGGGAAATCCTGCCTGAAGCGCTCGAGGCACTCGTCGATGGTGCCCTTGGCGCCCACGGCGACGAAGGGCGTCGCGACGCCAAGGATGGCAAGCGTGGCGATGGCCTGCTGCAGCTGCGGCAGGGACATGCCGAGCAGCGAGGCGAAATCGTCGATCCCGTCGACCGACCGCAGATTCTCGTAGGCGGCAACGAAGGGGGCCTTGAACGCATTCCTGTCGCTGGCGTTTTCGATGCGGAAGGCCGGGCGTGAGGGAAACGGCAGAAGCTGTGAGAGGGATGGCACATCGGCCTCCTTTCAATCGAATCGTTGCAGATTTGATGGTCCGAAGGTGGGTTCGGATGGCTTTTTCTGATATATTGTTGAATATATTTTAGATATTGTATTTTGGGTTTTTCTTTATGGGCGGCGTGTAGTCACGTTATTATATTCTTTTTGTAGCGATAGCGGTAGATCGGCGGAAAACGCAAGTATAGTGTTCAATGAATGCTGTATTTTCGTCGCGGTCAGGGTGGGCGCGCCCGTCGTGTGGCGCTTGCCCGCTGTGGCTGGACCGGCAACGCCGTCCGCTCTCTGTCGACAGCCGGGCGTGCGTGTTTTATCTATAAAATCATGACACGAGAGCCTGAAGAGACGGTTGCGTCCAAGATCACCCGCATCCTCGCCGAGCGGATCGTATCGGGGGCGTTGGCGCCCGGGGAGAAGCT
>Ga0049070_1000955_pt1 | contig 15028 bp, 10 predicted proteins | sample FECB22metaG_FD_56243 | JGI IMG/M metagenome (GOLD analysis project Ga0049070, IMG submission 56243) | Cyanobacterial communities from the Joint Genome Institute, California, USA - FECB-22 | ecosystem: Environmental > Aquatic > Thermal springs > Hot (42-90C) > Microbial mats | place: USA: California
GCGAAGGACCTCATCGCCGTTTGCAATCGGCATGAGATCCTTCGCTTCGCTCAGGATGACATGAGGCGCGCCGGGTCGAATGCCTTCAGCCGCCCCGGATCGAAGTGCCTCAGGTCGACCCGCCGTGCGGCGCCGTCGAGGATCAGCTCGGCCATCGCCTCGCCGGTCGCCGGCGCATTCAGCATCCCCCACACGCTGTGGCCCGTCGCGACATAGGCGCCCTCGACGCTCGGCACGCGGCCGATCAGCGGCAGGCCATCGTCGGTCACGGGGCGGAAGCAGGCCTGGCGCGCCGTGATCGGCGCGGCGGCCAGCGCCGGCGAGATCGTCCGGCACATCGCCTCGAGCCGCACATGCGCGCCGTCATCGCCCACAACGCTGGCCGGATCGACGGGCAGCGGCGAGGTGCTCGACACCGCACACACCCACGTGGTGCCGTCGGCGCGCGGGAAGATCTCAGGCGTCAAGACCTCGCCGCCCGACTCCTGGTATTCGAGGAACAGCGCCTCGCCCGGAATCGCATCGCCGGTCCGGAAGATCAGACTGTGGCCCTTGTAGCCGTACACCGCCGGCAGCGGCAGCCAGCGCGTCGCCAGGATCGACCACGGTCCCATGGCGATCACCACGCCGTCGCCCTCGACCGTCTCGCCGTCCTCGAGCACGACGCCGCGCGCCGCGCCGTTCCTGTCGCGCAGCAGATCAACGACCGTGCCATGGCGCAGCTCCGCGCCCTGCGTCTCGGCCGCTCGCATCAGGCCGGTTGTGAAGCCATGCGGCTCGACCAGCGCCGTCGTCTGCGGCGAGCCAAGCTGGCCGCTCAGCGAGACGGAGTCGGACAGCCAGGGCCGCTGACCCGGCCCGGAGTCGCCCTCGTTCTCGGCAGCGTATCCCGCATAGGTCTCGAGCCGCCGATACCCCCACGGATTGCCGAGTTCCTCGGCGAGCTCGGCGTGCAGCTCGAAACTGCGCCTCGCCAGCCGGTCGAGCGCCGTGCCGCGGCACCAGTCGAACGCCAGGAAGCCGCCCGACTTGCCCGAGGCCGCGCCGGCGACGGCATGGCGCTCGACCACGATGGGCACCGCCCCGCGCCGGCCGAGGAACCAGGCGATGGCGACGCCGATCGCGCCGCCGCCGCAGATGACGATGCGTCGGCTCATAGGCTCACTCTGTCAGCCCCGAGCACATTCGTGTAGACCCGTTGTCATGTCCGCCACCGATATCGACATCGATACGCTCCGCGGCGTTGCCGGCACGATGATCCCCGCCAGCGCCGAGTTCGGCATGCCGGGCGCCGACGATGCCGCCATCTTGGCGGACATCGTGAAGTCCATCGGCCGCGACCTGCCGCACGTCCGCGAGGCGCTGGCCGAGATCTCTGCCCGATCCGGCAGCGCGTTCGGCGCCCTCGATCGCGACAAGCGTGAAGCCCTGATCAACGGCTTCCATGCCAGCGGCGCGCCATCGATCATGACCTTGGGGCGCGTGATCGCCAGCGCCTACTACCGCGACGATCGCGTCCTGCTGGCGCTGAAGCTCGAGGCGCGGGCGCCGTACCCCAAGGGCCACGAGGTGGAGCAGGGCGACTGGTCGCTGCTCGAGGTCGTGCGCAAGCGGCCGCCTTTCTGGCGCGATGATCGGAAGGCGTGACATGAACGAAAAGGTCGACGTCCTGATCATCGGCTCGGGCGCCTCGGGCGCGGCGGTGGCCTGGAGCCTCGCCGAGACCAGGATGCGCATCCTCTGCCTGGAGCAGGGCGACTGGATGAAGTCGACCGAGTTCCCCAGCGGCGAGCGCGACTGGGAGGCGCGCCGCTTCAGCGACTTCCATATCAGCCCCAACATCCGCGGCCGCGACGCCGACTATCCGGTGAACGACGATAACTCGCCGATGAAGATCGCCAACTTCAACGGCGTCGGCGGCGGCACGCTGATCTTCACCGCGCACTGGCCGCGGCTGCACCCGTCCGACTTCAAGGTGAAGACCCTGGACGGCGTGGCCGACGACTGGCCGATCGACTACTGGAAGCTCGAGCCGTTCTTCGAGGAGAACGACCGCATGATGGGCTCGTCGGGCGTGACCGGCGATCCCGGCGGGCCGCCGCGCCATCCGCCGATGCCGCCGATCCCGCTCGGCCGCACCGGCACGCACTATGCCCGGACGATGAATCGCCTCGGTTGGCACTGGTGGCCCTCCGACACCGCCATCGCCACGCGCGACTACGAAGGCCGCGCTGCCTGCATCAATCTCAGCTACTGCACGCCGGGCTGCGCTCAGGGCGCCAAGGCCAGCACCGACATCACCTACTGGCCGCTCGCGCTGCGCGCCGGCGTCGAATTGCGCACGCGCTGCCGGGTGCGCGAGATCACCACCGACCAGAACGGCATGGCGGCGGGCGCGATCTACTACGACGCCGAGGGTCGCGAGCACTTCCAGCCGGCCGAGGTCGTGATCCTGGCCTGCAACGGGGTGGGCACGCCGCGCCTGCTGCTGAACTCGGCCTCGGCGAAGTTCCCCAACGGCCTCGCCAATTCGTCGGGCCTGGTCGGCAAGAATTTGATGCTGCATCCCTGGCCGGTCGTGTCGGGCTATGTCGGCGAGCTGATGGACGGCGCCCGCGGGCCGATCACCTGCCTGTGGAGCAAGGAGTTCTACGAAACCGATCCCAGCCGCGATTTCGTGCGCGGCTACATGCTGCAGTTCGGCCGCGGCGTCGGCCCGGCGACCCAGGCGATCGTCGGCGCGGCGTCGGGCCACCTGCCGTGGGGCCGCGATCATCACCGCGTCTACCGCGAGCTGCTGGACCATCGCGTCGGCATCGGCGTTGCCTGCGACGACCTGCCGGAGGAGCACAACCGCGTCACCCTCGATCCTGTGCTGAAAGACAGCAACGGCATCCCGGCACCCAGGATCGACTACGCGATCGGCGAGAACACGCGCCGCATGATGGAGCACGGCATCGCCCGCGCCGAGGAGATCCTCGCCGCTGCCGGCGCCACCCGGATCTCCTGCTCGCGCACCGCGCTCAATTACCCCGGCCACTTGTTGGGCACCTGCCGCATGGGCAGCGATCCCGAGCGCTCGGTGGTGAACGAATGGGGCCGCTGCCACGATGTGAAGAACCTGTTCATCGTCGATGGCAGCCTGTTCGTGACCGGCGGCGGCGTGAACCCGACCTCGACCATCCAGGCCCTGGCGCTCTACGTCGCCGACCAGATGAAGCAACGGCTGGCGAACCTGTTCGATTGACACGCACCCCGTCATCCCGAGCGAAGCGAAGCGAAGTCGAGGGACCTTTTTTTATCGACGCATCCGCAAAAAAGGTCCCTCCGCTCCGCCTCGCTTCGCGAGGCTCCGGTCGGGATGACGGAGTTTTGCGATGTGCCGTATCCTCCGGTCCCCAGTGACAGGAGTACCGCCATGCCCGCGCCGCGCCCCTCCAAGACCCGTATCGGCAACCATGTCCTGAAGCCCGAAACCCTGATGCTGAGCTACGGCTACGACCCCGCCTTGTCCGAAGGCGCGGTGAAGCCGCCGGTGTTTCTCACTTCGACCTTCGTGTTCGGCTCGGCCGAAGAAGGCCGCGACTTCTTCGACTACACCGCGGGCCGACGCCAGCCGCCGCAGGGCAGCAGCGCCGGCCTCGTCTACTCGCGCTTCAACCATCCCAATAGCGAGATCGTCGAGGATCGGTTGGGCGTCTACGAGGGCGCCGAGGATTGCCTGGTGTTCTCTTCCGGCATGTCGGCGATCTCCACGACCATCCTGGCCTTCGCCCGGCCCGGCGACGTCATCCTGCATTCCCAGCCGCTATATGGCGGCACCGAGACCCTGCTGGCCAAGACGATGGCGAACTTCGGCATCGCCGCCGTGGGCTTCGTCGACGGCGTCAGCGAGACCGCCATCCGCAGCGCCGCGCGCGAGGCGCAAGCCAAAGGCCGCGTGTCGATCATTATGACCGAGACGCCGGCCAACCCAACCAACACCCTGGTCGACATTCAGCTGGTGCGCCGCATCGCCGAGGAGATCGGCGCCGCCCAGAACTTCCGCCCCATCGTGGCCTGCGACAACACCCTGCTCGGTCCGGTCTTCCAGCATCCCCTGGTGCACGGCGCCGACGTCTCGGTCTACTCCCTCACCAAGTATGTCGGCGGCCATTCCGACCTGATCGCCGGCGCGACGCTGGGTTCGAAGGCCGTCATCGATCCGATCAAGGCGCTGCGCGGCAGCATCGGCACCCAGCTCGATCCGCATTCCTGCTGGATGCTGGGCCGCTCGCTGGAGACGCTCGCCATCCGCATGCAGCGCGCCGACGCCAATGCCAAGCTGGTCGCCGAGTTCCTGCGCGACCATCCCAAGGTCGGCAAGGTCCACTATCTCGGCTTCCTCGAGCCCGGCTCGCCGGCGCAAGCGGTCTACGCCCGGCAATGCACCGGCGCCGGCTCGACCTTCTCCTTCGACATCAAGGGCGGCCAGAAGGATGCCTTCGCCTTCCTGAACGCGCTGCAGATCTTCAAGCTGGCCGTCAGCCTCGGCGGCACCGAATCGCTCGCCAGCCACCCCGCCGCCATGACCCACTCCGGCGTCCCCGCCGACGTTCGCGCCCGCATCGGCGTGCTCGACACGACGATCCGCCTGTCCGTCGGCATCGAACACCCCGACGACCTGGTCGCCGACCTGACCCAGGCCCTGGCGGCGGTTGCGTAGCTCCCCGTCATCCCGAGCGAAGCCGTCCGTAGGACGGCGTAGTCGAGGGACCTGTTTTGTCGACGCAGCTACAAAACAGGTCCCTCCGCTACGCCTCGCTGCGCTCGGCTCCGGTCGGGATGACGGGGGTGCAATTTGACTCTCCCGCCCGCCGTGGTCAGGGTCTCGCCCCGGGGAGTGAACGGGCCCGGGAAGTGGCCCGCCCATCGGAGGAAACCCATGGCCAGGATCAATCGCCGTGCCTTCACGGCCGGTGGCGCCGCCCTTGCGCTCGCGCCACGCATTGCCGGCGCCCAGGATAAGAATACGGACAAGAAGACCCTGCGCTTCGTGCAGAACGGCAATCTCACCATCCTCGACCCGATCTGGACCACCGCCTACGTCACGCGCGACCACGGCTACATGATCTACGACACGCTGTTCTCGACCGACGAGAGCAACGCGGTGAAGCCGCAGATGGTCGACAAGTGGGAGGTCTCGCCCGACAAGACGCTGTGGACCTTCACGCTGCGCGACGGCCTCGAATGGCACGACGGCAAGCCGGTACTGGCCGAGGATTGCGTCTCCTCGCTGAAGCGCTGGGGCGCGCGCGACCCGATGGGCCAGAAGCTGATGGATTTCGTCGCCGAGCTGAATCCGGTCGACGCCAAGACCTTCACCTTGAAGCTCAAGGAGCCCTACGGCCTGGTGCTCGATTCGATCGGCAAGCCGAGCTCGAACGTGCCCTTCATGATGCCCAAGCGCATCGCCGACACCGATCCCTTCAAGCAGATCGACTCCCAAGTCGGCTCCGGTCCGTTCATCTACGTCAACGCCGAGTCCAAGCCTGGCGAGAAGCACGTCTACGTCAAAAACTCCAAGTACAAGCCGAGGCCTGAGCCCGCCAACGGCCTGGCCGGCGGCAAGATCGCCAAGGTCGACCGCGTCGAGTTCGTCGACATGCCCGACCCGCAGCAGCAGGTGAACGCGCTGATCGCGGGCGAGATCGACATGATCGAGCAGGTGCCGCACGACCTGATCCCGGTCCTCAAGAAGGACAAGGCGGTGCAGGTCGTGAACTGGAACCCGCTCGGCCAGCAGTTCGTCATCCGCTTCAACTGGCTCACCAAGCCGTTCGACAACCCCAAGATCCGGCAGGCCGCGCTCTACTGCATGCGCCAGGAGGACTACCTCAAGGCCACCGTCGGCGAGCCCGAGTACTACAAGGTCTGCACCGCCGCCTTCGTCTGCGGCACGCCCAACGGCGTCGAGATCCAGGGCCCGCTGCTGACCAGGCCCGACTTCGAGAAATCGAAGGCGCTCCTGAAGGAGGCCGGCTACGACGGCTCGCCGGTGGTGCTGATGCAGTCGACGACCTTGCCGGTGCTGACCAACATGGCGCCGGTCACCAAGCAGCTGCTGGAGCAGGGCGGCTTCAAGGTCGACATGCAGTCGATGGACTGGCAGACGCTGGTCACCCGCCGCACCAAGAAGGATCCGGCCGACAAGGGCGGCTGGAGCGCCTTCCACACCTACGCCATCGCCGCCGATATCCTGAACCCGATCGCCGCCAACTTCACGGTGGCCAACGGCGCCAATGCCTGGTTCGGCTGGCCCGACGATCCGGAGATGGAGAAGCTGCGCAACGCCTACGCGCTCGAGACCGACCCGGCCAAGGCCAAGGCGCTGGCGGCGGCCGTGCAGAACCGCGCGCTCGAGACCGCGCAGTACGGCTGGCTCGGCCAGTGGTACGGCCCGGGCGCGGCGCGCGCCAACCTGCAGGGCTGGCTCAAGGCGCCGGTCACGGTGCTGTGGAACATCGCCAAGACGTGAGCCCAGAAGGAGTGAACTTCGTCGAGGCAAGCGACGGCACGCAGCTTGCGGTGTACGAGTGGGGCAATCCGGCCGGTCCGGAAGTCCTGCTCATACACGGCTTCGCGCAGTGCCATCTCTGCTTCGAGCCGCAGGTCACGAGCGCGCTCGCCGAGCGCTACCGCCTGGTCGCCTTCGACTTCCGCGGCCACGGCGCTTCCGACCAGCCCAGCGAGGCGGCTGCCTACCAGGGCAGCCGCGTCTGGGCCGACGACATCGCCGCCGTGCTCGACGCCAAGCGGCTCAAGCGGCCCGTGCTGGTCGGCTGGTCGATGGGCGGCCGCGTGATCCGGCAATACCTGATCAACTACGGCGATGCGAGGCTCGCCGGCATCAACTTCGTCGCCTCCCTCGTGGTCGAGGACCCGGCCTGCCGCGGCCCCGGCGCGCCCCAGCCGATGCCCGAGGGCCAGACGCTCACCGAGGAGATCGACAAGGTCGTCGGCTTCCTCGCCGGCTGCTTCGCCAAGACGCCGAGCGACGCGGACTTCCACCGCGCGCTCGCCTACAACGCGCGCGTGCCCGCCTTCGTGCGCCGCGCGATCATGGGCTGGTCGACCGACCGCGCCGAGACCGTCGCCGCGTTGGGCAAGGTGCGCGTGCCGGTGCTGGTGACGCACGGCGGCAAGGACACTGTGGTGCTGCCCGCCGCTGCGAAGGCGACCCTTGCCGCGATCCCGCATGCCAAGGCGTCGTGGTTCGAGGATTGTGGACATTCGCCGTTCTGCGAGGATGCGCCGCGGTTCAATAGCGAGCTGGCGGCTTTTGTCGATGGCTGCCACATGGGGCGGTAGTCGGCAACGAATAGCCCTAAACTGAGACTCGGCGGCGTTACTTCTTTTATTCGCCAGGGCGGCAGCCACCAAGTAGCAGCGTGCCGCGCTTTGTCCTCATGCGCCACCCAACAATTTGGTGTGGGTGGCGCTGAGTGCGTTGTCAGTGTTGTCGCGGTCATCGCTCGCAGCGGCACCGTCCTTGGGGAGCCCATCCACTGCCGGGTCAAACGCTCGCACCCCACACCTTCCGTCGCTCGTTCGGTTTCTTGGCAGGCGGCATTCTGCCGTTCCCCAAATCATCCGCTCAGAGTGTTTGGAGACACGGAGACATATACTGCAGCAGAGAGACCTCTGGTTTTTATGGCCCCCGACCTACAATCTGGCGTAGAAGTTCTATCCATGATGACAGGCGCGTTCGGGCCTGCCGATCCAGCGACGAGCAAACACAGTGCCTACGCCCTTAGCAATGAATGGCCTGACAATGCCCGCGGACTTTCCTACAGCCGCGTTCGAACGCATATGGGCACGAATGAGTCGATATTCGCAGACGCATGGCGCCCCTCACTTGGACTTCAATAGTGCTTTCCAGGCGCTATCTTACAGATACTTGGCAATGGCTGAACATGGCGATGCTTTCAACGCTTCGTTGATTGTGGACGGAACAAGTCCGCCAATAGCGCGCCGCTTCTATCAGGAGCAGTGCCTGTTCGATTTCTTCTCGGCCGGATTCTCTGCATTCGACGCGTTTTTTTACGCTACGTTCGCTCTCGGAGCACTTGTTGATCCGCAGGTGTTTCGCCTGAACACCGAGGAAGATCGAAGAGAGTCGCGCCACTTGGGAAGATGTCTACCGCACCAACATTCTCCTGAAGCAGGTTCAAATTATAGAGAAGATCAGCATCAAAGTCGGTCGCCGCCTTGGATAGCACTTGTTCGATTGCAAACTTTATTCGATAGATGCCAGGATCAGGGCTATCCAGAAGCTCAACCGACAATTCGACTCCCTTAGGTGGGATGAAATCGCGTTGATAGATATCCCGCTCTTGGGAAACCAAGTGAGAGCCCTTAGCTTCCCATTTGCACCCCAATCAGCACGGACACAAAGGACGACGATGGCCACGATCGCCCAAGCGACTGACACGTAAATGCCGAAGCGAATAAGCCGATCATTCCAATCAAACGCAGGGGGGATTTTGGGTTCGGTCATATGGGCTAGATCGCGCTTAGGGGATGTCACCGGCAGTAACACAACCAAGTTTAGGAGTTGCTGCCCCAGCGGGGAAGTCTTGGGCTAGCATTGGACGTAGAGAGCGCCACAGAGGGCTTGCCCGGCATGCTGATCGCGAACACGCCCTTGGCGGGAGCCTGAGGTGGGCGCGCTGCCCAATCGCGCACATCGAGCGGTCCGACACGTTGCACCTTTCATCGATCCGAGCCAAAGCCACTCAACGCCAATCCACGAATCCCAAGGATGCGCCCTACGCGCCTTTGGGCCCCTCCAATTCCCCGATCACGGGCTGCGCCATGTCATGCAGGAGGGAAAGGCCGCTGTTATCAAAATAGCGCGGCTTCGCATCCAGAATGGCGAGCGTACCGACGCAGTAACCATTATGGCGCTTGCGTTCATGATCTGTTCGATGATACTATAGTCATTATCAAACCTAAGTCATTGAAAGGCAGTCATATGTCGCGCAGTGGCCATATCGTCGAAACGGTCATCGGCCCGATGATCGACCGTTCGGCCGCCTATTCCTCGTCGCCAAGCGAGTGGGGCGAAGTCGACGCCGCCTTCTTGGAGGGCACGCGTCTCGCGGTCCCGGCTTTCCCGCTGAAACTGCTATCGCCCCTCTGGCGCGACTGGGTGCGCGACACCGCTCGCGCGGCCGGCGCGCCCGTCGACTACGTCGCGCTGTCATTGCTGGCAGCCGTCGCTGGCCTCGGCGGCGCCGGCGCCGTCGTGCGCATCGCGCCGCGCTGGGCCGAGCCGCTGGTGTTGTGGCAGGCCCTGGTCGGTCCGCCGTCCAGCGGCAAGTCGCCGGCGATGGCGTCGGTGCGTGAGCTGCTCGGCGTCATCGAGGCGGAGCGGGCGGCCGGCGACGACAAGTCATCCGCGTCGGTGGTGACCAACACCGCGCTCGCCGCCGTCGCCGATGCCGTCATCGCCAATCCGCGCGGCGTTGTCGTGTGGGGCGAGGACTCCGCCGAATGGCTGGCCGGCGCCATCGACACCCGCCGCGCCTCGTGGCTGCAGGCCTGGTCGGCGCAGCCGATGTCGCTCGGCGCCCGCCATGTCGAGCGCTTTGCCGCCAGCCTGCTGCTCGCCTTGCCGGCCGACCGCGTGCCCGAGCTGCTGACGGCCGAGGCGCTGGCGGCCCGCTTCCTGTTCGCCTGGCCGACGCCGCCGGAGCACGCGCCGATCGGCGCCACCGAACCCGCGCGCGATGCCGACGCCGTGGCCGCCCTTCGGCGCATCGCCGGCAGGATCGGACGGCCGGAGGATCCGCTGGAACTCGTGGTCGACAAGCACGGCCTCGCCGTCCTCGATGGCTTCCTGGCCGGACTGTCGGCCGAGCTGCGCGAGGCCGCCGCGCAGGAGCGGGAAGGGCTGGAGACGGCCTGGCTCGGCAAGGGCCGCGGGACAGTGGCGCGGCTTGCGGGCGTGCTCCAGTTGCTGGCCTGGTCCGAGATCGGCCCCGCCGGTCCGCCGGGCCATATCGGCGCCGAGGAGATGGAGCGCGCGGTGCGGCTGTGGTCGGATTACTTCCGCGGCCACGCCCGCGCCCTGTTCCACCGCACCGTCGTCAGCGAGCGCGAGCGGCAGGCGCGACAGGTCGTGCGCTGGCTGAGGCAACAGGGCCGCCCCGAGGTGTCGCGCGAGGACGTCCGACGCGAGGCACTGCGGCGCGCGGTCAATTCGAGCGACACCGAGCAGGTGCTTTATCGCCTGCGTGATGCCGGCATCGTGCAGCGCATCGAATACCGCTCGGTGCGTGCCGGCAGGCCCCCCAACCGGTGGTGGGTCCATCCGGCCCTGATCACAAATGAGTCGGGCGGAAATGCCGGAAATGTCCGGAAATCCTCCCGGGGTCCGCGAGGAGAGCCGTGATGGCGAAAGCCTTCCTCCCCAGCGAAGCTGGGGAGGTGCCCTCGTCATACGAGGGCAGAGGGGTCATGAGCACCAGTCGTGATGCTCATGACCCCTCCGCCCGCTACGCGGGCACCTCCCCAGCTTCGCTGGGGAGGGAGGGCTTCACCTCAATAAGCATTAACGAAGCAGCTCCACGCGCTCGTCGTTACCACGGTGCACTGGCACGACGTTGTGGACCTGCCGGGAAACTTGCTCTTGGCGGCGGCGCTCGCGGCCTCGCAGGCCGCCTCTTTGGTGGTGCTCTGGGCGACGGCTCTGTTGCCCTCGAACTGCACCGACTGTGCGTAGGCCACGGAGCAAGCCGCTGCAATCGAAAGCGCGGCTACCAGGCAAATCCTGAACATGGCAATTCCCCCGCATCGTAAGGCTGCTGAGCCTGAGGATGGCATCGGCCACTGTCAAACCGGCGTCCACCCTGTAGACTGGCAAAGGTTTCCAGGGGGAAGCCTCGTCATGCGGTTGCTGGCCGCGCTGTTGCTTTGCGTTGTCGGATTGTCGGGATCGGTGCCGCAGGTGCGCGGCCTCGCGGAGCCGCTGCCGCACGATGCCTACATCTGGCAGCGCGCCTGGACGCCAACCGTCATCGCCGCCGCCCGGCAATCGTCTGACATCGTTCGCAGCTGGCGCATCCTGCTCGCCGAAAGCGACCACGCCGGACGCTGGACGTCCGTCGCCGTGCCGTGGCCAGAGATCGCATCGACGCAGCGGCCGGTCGTCGGCGTCATCCGCATCGATGGCCGGCTCGACGAGCAGCGCATGCCGGCACTGCTCGACCAGGTCGTGGCGCGCATTTCGTCGGCGCCGCTGGGGGACGTGGCGCTGAGGGGCGTCGAGATCGACTATGACTGCCCGACCTCCAAGCTTCCGGCCTATGCCCGCTTCCTCGCCGAGCTGCGGAAACGCCTGCCGAAGTCGATGGCGCTCTCCATTACCGCGCTTCCCACCTGGATGAACTCAAGACAACTCGAAGGACTGACCCGCGATCTCGAGGAGATCGTCCTGCAGGTCCACGCCGTCGACGATCCCCGGCGCGGCTTGTTCGACGCCGACCAGGCCGAACGCTGGGTGCGCGCGTTCGGCCGGCGCATCCATCGCCCGTTCCGGGTGGCGCTGCCGGCCTACGACGTGCGTGTGACCTGGCGTCCCGACGGGCGGTTGGCCAGCGTCGAGGGCGAGATGCCGCTGCTCGCCGGCGCCGTCGAGGGCGAGGTGCTCGGCGCGGCGCCCGAAGCGGTCCTGGGATTCGTGCGCACCCTGCAGCGCGTCGCGCCGGACAATCTTTTGGGCATCGTCTGGTTCCGATTGCCGACCGACGCCGATGCGCGGGCGTGGAGCCCGGCGACCTGGCGCGCCGTGGTCGCAGGCGACCTGCCACCGGCCCGCGTGAGGGCGGCCCTGATGCCGGCCGAGCGATCCGGTCTGTGGACCGTCGCCGTGTCCAACGACGGCGACATCGACGCATTGCAGCCGCGTGTGGTTCGGCTCGATCCCGCGTGCGAGATCGCCGATGGCGCCAACGGCTACCGCGTCGCCGACACGCGACCGCTGATGCTCGAGGCGACCGCGGGCGAGCGCCTGCGCGCCCATCGCACCCGCGTCATCGGCTGGGCGCGCTGTACCGATCCGAGGAAGGAGCTCGATGTCGTTCAATAGGATCATCCTGGCATCGCTGCTGGCTGCCGTCGGCGTCGGCACCGCGATCGCCTGCGGTCCCGACTTCCCCTGGCAGCTGCTGGGCAATCGCGACCGCACGGTATCGGACAGAGTCGAGCTGAACTTCGCCTTCGAGGTCGGCCGCTTGGTCAAGGTGCCGGTCGGTGGCGCACGCGCCGTCGAGCCCGACAAGCCCGAGGAAGTCGCACCGGCCGCGGTCGAGCGGCAGGAAGCCGAATCGGGCGCGTGGCGCAACTTGATGGAGCCCGCCACCCTCGACGACGTGGTCGCAAGGCTGGACCGCGCGCGCCAGGCGAACGATGGTGGGACGGCGCGGGCGGCATCGATCGGCCTGCCAGCCGCGGTGCGCGACTATCTCGCCGGTGCCGCCGAGTACGGCGCCGGGCGCTATGAGGAGGCGCTGGGCTACTTCCAGGCGATCGAACGCCTGCCGCCCGAACAGCGGCGCATCCGGTCGGTGGCCGCGGCGTACATGATCGGGCGCACCAACCAGCAGCTCGGCGACTTCGCGGCGGCGCGCGCCGCCTTCCAGGAAACCCGCCGCCTGGCTGACGCGGGCGCTCCCGATCCGATGGGCCTTGCCGTCGCCAGTCTGGGCGAGCAGGCGCGCATCGACATCTTCGAGGCGGGCCTGGTCGAGGCGCCATGGCCTGACCCCGACGACAAGCCCGACGACGCCGCGATCACCCGTCTGATCGCCAATGCCGTTGGCCTCTATGCCGAGCAAGCGGCGCGTGGCTCGAAGATGGCGCTGCTGTCGCTCGGCGAGGTGGCGCGGCGGCTCGCCGCCGACCCGCGCACACTCAGTCTCGTGGTCACCGATCCGCTGGTCCGTCGTCTGCTCGTCGCCTACGTCACATCGCAGGAACGCGGCTACTACTATTACGGCCCCGATGACGAAACCGACGCGGCGGCCCGCCCGGCCATCGTCCGGGTGATGGCGGCCGTCCTGTCGGAACCGGCGCCTGCGCCTGGCCCCGACCTCGATCGCCTCGCGGCGTTCGCCTACCAGGCCGGCCGCTACGATCAGGCGGAACGGCTGGTCGCGAACGCCAGCCAGCCGCTCGGCCTGTGGGTGCGGGCCAAGCTCGCCCTGCGGCGCGGCGACCGCGCGGCGGCGGTGCGCGACTGGACGGCAGCTTTCGCGGCGAACCAGCCAGGCGGCGAGCGCACGCTCGACGAGGAGTCCGATCTGCGCCTGCGCGGCGAGCTCGCGGTCATGCGGCTGAGCCAGGGCGAGTACGGCCAGTCTTTGCAGCTGCTGTTCCCCGTTGCCACGACCTACTGGGGCGACCTGATCTACGTCGCCGAACGCGTGCTCACCGTCGACGAGCTCAAGGCCTTCGTCGACGGCCTGCCACCGCCGCGCCCGCCGGCTGCGAACGATGACAACGCTGCCCGGAGCGGTTGGGTCGAGCCGGTGCCGTCGTTGCGGGCGTTGCTGGCGCGGCGGCTGGTCCGCCTCGGGCGGGTGAGCGAAGCGATCCCGTACTTCCCGCCGGCACTGCCCAGCGAGAAGACCCAGGAGCGCGACGGCAACAGCGCCAACCAGGACGATGCGCGCGACTATCTGGCAGCTGTCGAGGCGACGCGCGCGCCGTCGTTCGAATGGCCATGGCAGAAAGTCTCGCGCGCCGAAGCGTTGTTCCAGCTGGCGACGCTGAGCCGCCAGCAGGGCATGGGGCTGATGGGCACCGAAGGGCCGCCCGACGAGCAGGTGCTGGCGGGCATGTACGCCTATGGCTTCGGCCAGGCCAGCCCGAACGGCTGGCGCAAGGCGCCGAGCGCCCTGCTGGGACCGGACGAACCCAGCCGCTTTGCCGCCAGCGCCCCGCGGCCCGACAGCAGGTATCACTATCGCGGCGTCGCCGCCGATCGCGCGGCCGCGGCCGCCGACCTCCTGCCGCAGCGCTCGCAGGCCTATGCCGCGACGCTGTGCTGGGCTGCGGCATATGCCATCCAGAACGGTGATCAGGCCAAGGCCGACGGCTTCTACCGCCGCTATATCGCCAACGGCGCTTACCAGGCGTGGGCCAAGGATTTCGGCCAGACCTGCCCCGATCCGGATTTCGACGGCGCGCGCAATTTCTGGTGGCGGCAGATCAAGACGTGGTTCGCCGCGAAAGCCGCGTCGGTCTGGCGCCACATCGGCCTGGTGCTCGGCGCGGCGATCGGCGTGGCGCTGCTGGCCGCCCTGATCCGGCGCAGCCGCACGACGGCCAACCGGCACAGCTGATGCCTATTCATTGCCGGGAGCGCGCCACTCCGTGGCGCTCTTTCTTCGTGCTTCAACGTCGCATGAGCGCCACGGAGTGGCGCGCTCCCAGCAATGAGTCTCTAGCCGACAATCTCGTAATGCGCTTCCGTCGTCGTGCCAGTCTGCCCGTTGATCGGCAGGATGTCCTGCGGGCAGGCCGACATCGCCACGATGCAGTCGAGCTCGGCGCGCAGCGTGACGGAGTCGCCAGGCTTGGTCGTCGGCGGATCGAAGGAGAGCTTGCCGTCCGCCGTCCACGGGATGTTCATGAAGAGGTTGAGCGGGCTCGGGCATTCCGGCGGCGTCAGCCCCAGCGCCTGCATTGCGGCGAACAGGTTGTCGGTGCAGTTGTCGTGATACTCCTTCACGCCCAGCAGGATGTAGCGCTCGCTGTCGCACGCCGCCATCAGCGTGTCGTGATCGCCCGTGCTGGTGTCCTCGGTCATGGTCAGGATCTTGCGCCGCCGGTTGGTGTAGAGCCCGTCGCCGACCTTGGGGCGCATGCTGGTCAAGGTGGCGCGCGTGTGCTCCATGGACATGAACTCGGTCAGCATGCCCGCGGTGAAGGCCCAGGTGTCGACCACCTGTGCGCCGTGCGTGTTGACGATGCGGATCGA
>Ga0049070_1001001_pt1 | contig 14411 bp, 18 predicted proteins | sample FECB22metaG_FD_56243 | JGI IMG/M metagenome (GOLD analysis project Ga0049070, IMG submission 56243) | Cyanobacterial communities from the Joint Genome Institute, California, USA - FECB-22 | ecosystem: Environmental > Aquatic > Thermal springs > Hot (42-90C) > Microbial mats | place: USA: California
CAAGGGCGGCAGGAACAGCGGGAGGAAGGTGTCGGCACCGACCTCGAGCTTGTCGAGACCGACGAAGGCATCGCCCAGCGCGCCGAGCTTGAGGCCGCTGTTGATCAGCCAGGAGCCGAGGAAGCCCATGCCCATGCCGGCGATGGCCAGCAGCACGGTGTGCGGCAGGCGGAAGCGCTCCGCCACCGGCACCAGCAGGCTGACGACCACCAGGACCATGGAGATCGCAAGCAGAGCGTAGAATGTGTCGGCCACCTGACGAGGCTACCCCGCAACTCTTGTTCTTGGACCTTGTGTCGACCGAAAGGCCTCCTTCGCCTTATAACCTCGACGATGGCCAAGGTGGCAGTCTTCATTCACGGCATGTGGGCCACGCCGGACGTCTGGCGGAACTGGCGGCCGTTCCTCGAAGCCCGCGGCTGGCAGACCCTTGCCCCCGCCTTGCGCCATCACGAGGCGCCGCCGCTTGCGCCGCCGGCCGACCTTGGCACCACCAGTCTCGGCGACTATGTGGCCGATCTCACAAACACGATCGCGGGTTTGCCGGAGAAACCCGTCGTAATCGGCCATTCGATGGGTGGCCTGCTGGCTCTGCTGCTCTGCGCGCGCGGCCTGGCACGGGCGGGCGTGCTGCTGACGCCGGCGCCGGACGCCAGCGTGATCGCCATCCGGCCGTCCAACCTCTTCGCTTTCGCGCGCATCGAGCTCAATTGGGGCTGGTGGCGCAAATCCCATCGCGCGACGCTCGACGAGGCGTTGTCGCATACCTTTAACACGACCGATCCGCGAGAAGGTGCCGAGCTTCATTCCGCCTTCGTGCATGATTCGGGCAGGGCCTTGTTCGAGATCGCCCTACCCTGGCTTGATGGCAGCAAGACGACGACGATCGATCCGCGGCTGGTGACGGTGCCGTTGCTGTTCGTCGCGGCGGACAAGGACAAGCTCACGCCGCCCGGCGTCGTGCGCCGCTCGGCCAAGCGCTACGGGCATGTCGCGGACTATGTGGAATATCCTGGTCAGGGCCACTGGGTGTTGGGACAGCCCGGTTGGCAGCGGATCGCCGAAGACGCGGCGGTCTGGCTCGACAGCAAGGCGGCTTAGCGATGGCGGTCGTCGAATTCTCCGAGCTCAAGACGCTGGTACCGGCGGGACGCCTGATGGCGCTCGATGTCGGCAGCAAGACGATCGGTATCGCTACATCGGATGCCTTGCGCATGCTCGCGACGCCGCTCACCACGATCAAACGCAGCAAGCTCGCCGCCGATCTGGCGACATTGGGCGAGCTCGCGAAGAAACACGAGATCAAGGCGCTGGCGATCGGCCTGCCGCTCAACATGGACGGCAGCGAGGGACCGCGCTGCCAGTCGGTGCGCCAGTTCGCGACCAACATCGCCAACCACGGACCCACGGCGCTTGCCACTCTGCCCATCGTTTTTCAGGACGAGCGCCTCAGCACCGCCGCCGTCACCCGCGGCATGATCGACGACTACGACATGAGCCGCGCCAAACGCGCCGAGCGTGTCGATGCCGCGGCGGCCGCGTGGATCCTCGAGAGCGCGCTGGCGCGGTTGAGGTGACGGGGGCGCGGGCCTCCGGCCCGCTCATGAATCATATTCCTCTCCCCCTTGGGGGAGAGGAGCATGAACATGATGATGACCATGAGCGGGCCGGAGGCCCGCGCCCCCTTCACTTCACCTCAAGCTCGTGACTCAAGCGCTCGATTTCCGCGCCGGCGCGCACGTCGATCGAGAGTTCCCAGCGGCCCGGCATGTGGAACACCATGCCTTCCACGCGATAGCGGCCATCGCCCAGTGACACGATCGTCGGTCGGTTATTCGCGCCGCGCCTGCCCTCGGGCATCTGGGCCTCGACCGCCACCAGCTCGGCCGGCATGTCGTTCTTGGTGCACACATTGAATAGAAGCGAGAACGGCTCGCCGATCTCGATGCGCAGGGGCTCGGGCCGGAACGCCACGAGATAGTGGCTCGAGAACACGACGATCCCCGTCCCGCGCCCGAGATCGAGTGGACAGTCGGCCCACGCCGGCAACGCCAAGACAACACCAAGAAGCGCGGCGAGCAGCCTCATGGGCCAACGCCGAACAGGGGCACGACTAGCGCGCATGCGATTTCCATCAACGAGAGGGCTTTTCGGACCAAGCGTAGTTGAAGCTAATCGAGATGCGCTCGCCGGAGAAGCGCGCCGGCGGCACTTCGTGGCGCAGCCAGCTCTCGAACAACACCACGTCGCCCGCCTTGGCGGGCACGCTCACGAAGGAGCGAAAGCCTTCCGGCGCGTCGGCGCGGCGCGGCGGCGTCGCCATGTGGGCGACCAGCCTCGGATCCTCGAACTTCAGCGCCCCCGCCCCTTTCGGCACCTCGACATAGTAGGTGCCGCTGACGAAGGACGTCGGATGAAGATGCAACGAATGCACGACGCCGGCCGGCATGACGTTGGCCCAGCAATCGGTCATGGCGAGCGAGCGGCCGGCAAGATCGTAGTGCAAGGCGCGGGCGAAGGCCTTGACGTGCGGATCGAGGCGACGCCTGAGCCTCGCGAACAGCGAGGTCACGAGATGCAGGCGATCGAGCGATCCATAAGAGGTGTAGCCGCCCAGATAATGCTGTGCCGACCACTGCCGGCCGGCCGCATCCGACACGGCCAGGGACCGGCATTCGTCGGCCATATCCAGATTGAACCTGCGGATATCCGGCCCGCCCAGCGATTCTCGATAGACCAGCGTCGGAAAAAGGGCACGGATCGCCATGGCGGGATTATCGGCCAAGGCGACAGGCCGTGCTATGGTCCTCAGCATGCTCACCGACCGGCAGATCGAGACTTATCGGCGCGACGGGTACCTGGTGATCCCGCGCCTGATCGAGGGTGGCCAGCTCGCCGAGCTGCGCGCCCTCACCGACCGCATCGTTGCGGAGGCGCGCGGCGTCTCCGCCAACGACGAGCTCTACGACCTCGAGCCCAGCCACAGCGCCGCCCTGCCGCGCGTGCGCCGGCTGAAGCCTGTGATTTTCAAGCGCTATGCCTTCTTCCATGCGCTGGCGCGCGACCCCAAGATCACCTCGATCCTGGCGCAGCTGCTGGGGCCTGCCATCCGCCAGCACGGCGGCAAGCTCAACATGAAGTCGGCCGGCTATGGCTCGCCGGTCGAATGGCACCAGGACTGGGCGTTCTATCCCCATACCAACGACGACGTGCTGGCGACCGGCATCTATCTCGACGACTGCGACATGGACAACGGACCGTTGACGGTCGTTCCGGGCAGCCATCACGGTCCGACCTGGGACCATCATGCCGATGGCCGCTTTTGCGGCGCCATCAACCCCGAGACCTGTGACATCGATCTCGACAAGGCCGTGCCATTGATGGGGCCCGCCGGCTCGATGACCATCCATCACGCGCGCCTGGTGCATGGCTCTGCGCTGAACCGATCCAACCGCCAGCGCCGCCTGCTGCTGCACGAATACACTGCCGCCGATGCCTGGCCGCTGCTCGGCGTGGCCAACTTCGAGGAGTTCAACAGCCGCATGGTGCTGGGCGAGCCCACCATCGAGCCGCGGGTCGTCCCCGCCCCCATCCGCATGCCGCTGCCGCCGGCCGACCATCAAGGCTCGATCTACGAGAACCAGCGCGGCGCCGGCCGGCGGTTCTTCGAGACGTATGAGGAAGGCGTGCGCGCCTGAGCCCTTCCCGTCATCCCGACCGGAGCCGAGCGAAGCGAGGCGTAGCGGAGGGACCTTTTTTTGGAAGCGCTGCCGACAAAAAAAGGTCCCTCGACTACGCCGCCCTTTGGGCGGCTTCGCTCGGGATGACGGGATGTTGACCTATCACCCGACGTCTCAGGCGCTGCACTGGATCACCGCGCTTCTCGTGCTCGGCATGCTGGGCGTCGGACTGTGGATGACCGGCCTGCCGCTGGGCTTCACCAAGCTCTATGCCTACAACTGGCACAAGTGGGTGGGCCTCGCCGTCCTGGTGCTGACGGTCGGCCGGCTGCTGTGGCGTTGGCGCCGTCCGCCACCGCCGCTACCCGGCGCGATCGTGCGCTGGCAGGCGGTGCTGGCGCCGATCGCGCACTGGGCGTTGCTGGGGCTGCTGCTGGCCATGCCGGTCAGCGGCTGGTTCATGAGCTCGGCCGCCGGCGTCAGTGTGATCTGGTTCGGCCTGCTGCCGCTGCCTGACCTGGTGCCACGCGATGAAGGCCTGTTCGAGGCGCTCAGGACCACGCACTATATTCTGTCCCGGCTCCTGATCGCGGTGCTGATCCTTCACATCGCCGCCGTCGTACACCACGATGTCGTGCGCCGGGACGGCGTGTTCCGGCGCATGTGGCCTTTCGGAGGAAGCTGATGCGCCGCCGGATCGCTCTTGTCGCTCTGCTGCTGCCGATGCCGGCGCTCGCCGGGCCGCAGGATGCGTGGACGATCGATCCGAAGAGTTCGCTCGCCTTCAGCGCCAGCCAGGTCGGCTCGATCGTGAGCGGCCGTTTCCCCACCTGGACGGGCGAGATCGTGCTCGACCCCTCCTCGCTCGCCAGCGCGCGCATCGACATCAAAATCGATACCAGGCCGGTCTCGACCAACAACCGCGACGTCGATTCGCTGATGAAGGGACCGAACTTCCTCGACGTGCAGAAGTTCCCCGAGGCGCGGTTCGTGTCGACCGCGATCTCCGGTTCGGGCGAGCGCTACCAGGCGAGCGGCAAGCTCACCATCCGCGACGTCACACGCGACGTCGTGCTGCCCTTCACCCTCTCCATCGCCGACGATCCCGCCCAGCCAGGCCGCCTGCGCGGCACGGCGCGCGGACGACTGATCATCAAGCGGCTCGACTATGGCGTCGGCCAGAACGAATGGGCCGCCACCGGCCAGGTCGCCAACGAGGTGACGATCGATCTCAACGTCACCGCGGGACGCGCCAAGTGATCGGGCGGCGCCCCCTCCTCGGTGGCGGCGCCTCTTTCCTGCTGGCGACGGCGACTCACGCGCAGTCGGGCCTGTGGCCGGAATGGATCGGCATCTACGACGGCGCCGCGCGCTTCTACCGCTCGATCCCGCTCGAGGACATCTATCCTCCGCCCAAGGAGCCGCACGTCGACCTCGACGATCGCAATCCCTTCGGCGTGCATTTCGACATCCGCGACACCGACGGCGCGCCGGTGGTCTGGCTGCGCATCGAGGGCGGGCCGATGCAGACGGCCGACGCTGGCGAAACCTTGCGGTTTGCCCCGCTGATCGGCGGCCTCGCCTTGCTGGTCTCGACGGAAGGCAGGTACGGTCCGCGCTCGGCGACGCTGACCGTCGGCCCCGACATGCTCAGCACCGAGGCCCTGTTCGCCCATTCCGACGGCACCTTCTGGCGCCGTCACTTCACTGTGCGCTTCACGCCGACCGGCGGTGAACTGATCCTGTGGGTGTTCGACGCCGCCGGCACCCGCGCCCGCACCTGGCGCGGCTCGGCCGTGAAGCGGCCGCTGTAGTTTTCCTCCCCAACGAAGTTGGGGATGGCGTGCGCTTTTGGCCGCGCAGCGGCCAAAACGCATGAGCGTCTTACGCTGACGGAGGGGTCATAAGCATCATCACTGTTGCTCATGACCCCTCCGCCCGCTGCGCGGGCACCTCCCCTTCGCCGCATCGGCGAAGGGGAGGCATCTTCCCTAGTTCTTCGGCGCGAGCTTGTCTTCGGTCCTGAGATCGAAGTCGCTGGCGTCGTGGCGCTCGCGCAGCTGGGCCGCCGGGTCGCCCTGCAGGCGATTGACGATACGGCCGCGCTTGACGGCCGGGCGCGCGCCGATGGCATCGGCCCAGCGCTGGACGTTCTTGTACTCCGTCACCGCCAGGAACTCGCCGGCTCCGTACAGCAGGCCCTTGGCCAGGCCGCCGTACCACGGCCACACGGCGATGTCGGCGATCGTGTAGTTGTCGCCCGCGAGGTACTTCACCTCGCCTAGTCGCCGGTCGAGCACGTCGAGCTGACGCTTGGTCTCCATGGCGAAGCGGTCGATGGCGTACTCGATCTTGCTCGGCGCATAGGCAAAGAAGTGGCCGAAGCCGCCGCCGAGATAGGGCGCGCTGCCCATCTGCCAGAAAAGCCACGACAGGCACTCGGCGCGCTCCTCGCCCTGCTTGGGCAGCAGGGCGCTGCCGAACTTCTCTGCCAGCCACACCAGGATTGCGCCCGACTCGAAGACGCGAATCGGCTTGGGCCCGCTGCGGTCGACCAGCGCGGGGATCTTGGAGTTGGGATTGGCGGCGACGAAGCCGCTGCCGAACTGCTCGCCCTCGCCGATCTTGATCAGCCAGGCATCGTACTCGGCGCCCTTGTGGCCTTCAGCCAGCAGCTCCTCGAGCATGATGGTGACCTTCTGGCCATTCGGCGTGCCCAGCGAGTAGAGCTGCAGGGGGTGCTTGCCGATCGGCAGCTCCTTTTCATGCGTGGCCCCGGCGATCGGACGGTTGATGTTGGCGAAGCGCCCACCGTTGGCCTTGTTCCATTGCCAGACCTTCGGCGGCGCATAGTCGGATGCGTTGCTCATGCTCCAAATCCTCTGATTGCGGCTTCGTGAATGGAGCCATTCTATCCACGTCGATGGCAGGAGTCAGAGCACGTAAACGATACCTAAGCCCGCACAGCGACTAGGGCGATGCGATCCAATCCAACGCTGCGCCGTGCGCGTCAGTCCAGGCCGTGGGTTTGCCGCCAACAGAAAGCAGGAAGCGGCCCGTCGCCTCTTCGGCAAAGGAGGCCAATGCAGGTATTGCCGCGGGCACTTCATTGGCGATCCAGCAATCGCCAAGCCGCATCGCCTCCGCGGCGAAGGCTTCGCGCTCAACGGGTTCGGCGACGTAGGCAAGGACGGCGGTGTGGAAGATCACTCGCGTCGCGCCCAGCGGCGCTTCCGCGACAAGCTCGGCGAGGTCGCTGCGCAGGTCGCCTGTGACGATGCGCGGCCTCGCCTCGGCAGCGATCGCAAGCGCCTGCCTCAGCCGCACGAGGCGCTCTGTCTGCTCCGGCCACACCAGCGCCTCCAGCCACTCTCGATCGCCCGTCTGGTGTGCATTCAACGGATTGAGATCAAGCCCTGCCCGCCAGGCGATCTGCGGCAGAGCGGATGGCAGAGGTACTGCGCCGCGGACGTCGCAAACAAAGACCGGCATGCTGGTCGACGAACGCTGCGGCATCAGGCGAGCCCTCCCGTAATCGTAGCCGTAGAGATCGGGCAGCAGGCAAAGACCCGCCGACGCACCGACCTCGATCAAGGCGAGCGGCTGAGGCAGCGCGGCCAGCAAAGGCAGCAGCACGGCGCAACGCGCCGGTTCGTTGGTCTGGGTCGATCGCGCCAGCATGACCTCGCGCACCGCGTCCTGGTCGGCCAGCAGGCGGTGGCGAAAGTCCAGCCAGTCCGCGGGTGTTCCCAGGCGATGGCGCACGGCGGCGAACAGCAGATTCGGTTGCCGTTTGGGCCGCGGCAGGGTCAGCAGGAAGGCGAGGACGTCACCATCCTCGGCGATGCCCTCGGCCAACCCTTCGTAGAGCGGCGAGCGGCCCCGCGCCTCGAGCGAGGCGAAGCGACGGTATGCCCGCGCCGTCCGTTCCAGCGCGGTGCCGCTACTGCGGCCGTGGTCCGACATAGTTGGATTGCGGGCGGATGATGCGGCCGCCCTTCACCTGCTCGAAGATGTGAGCACACCAGCCAGCGGTGCGCCCGACGGCGAACAGGGCAGTGAAGGCGCTGCGCGGGATCTCCAGCGCCTCCAGCAGCAGCGCTGTGTAGTACTCGACATTGGTATCGAGCGGCCGGCCGGGCTTGTGCTTGCGCAGGGCGGCGATGGCCGCCTGCTCGACTGCCGCGGCGTAGGCTAGGCGTCCGGAGGTTGCGGGCAGAGTGGCGACAGTGGCCTTCAGCACGTCGGCCCGCGGATCGCGCACCTTGTAGATGCGATGGCCGAAGCCCATCAGGGTCGTGCCCTTGGCGAAGGCGTCGTCGAACCAGGCCTCGGCGCGCGAGACCTGGCCGATCTCGTCCAGCATGTCGAGCACCGGGCCGGGCGCACCGCCATGCAACGGTCCCTTCAGCGCACAGAGACCGGCCAGCACCGAGGAGATCAGGCCGGCATGGGTAGAGGCCACCACGCGCGCGGTGAAGGTCGAGGCGTTGAAGCCGTGGTCGGCGATGGTGGCGAGATAGGTGTCGAGCGCCTTCTCGAACACCGTGCCCGCTCGCTGGCCGCGCACCATGCGCAGGAAATCCTGGGCCGTGTTGAGCGTCGGATCGGGCGCGATCGGCGCCAGCGACTTCTCGGCGTTGAGCACCGCGGCCAGGAACACCGGCATGGCGCCGCATACCAGGAAATGATGGGGCACCTTGTCGTTGTCGGGCAGCATGCCGAGCCCGACACGCAGTGCCTCGACCGGATTGAGGCCGCGCGTGGTGTCGAGCAGCTTCGGCACCAGGGTGAAGGCATGCTCGCGGGCGGTGGCAAGGCCCGCGCGCACGGCCGCCTCGTCGCCACCGCCCTCGGCGTAGCCCTCCCACAGGAGAGCCGCCACGCCCTCGAAGCCGCGCGTCGCCGTCAGCTCCTCGATGGCGTGGCCGCGCACGATCAGCCGGCCGGCTTCGCCGTCGACCTCGCTCATGGCCGTATCGGCCACGACGATCCCGTCCAGTCCGCTATTCACCCGTGTCAGCAGCATCGGAGTCCCTTTCCCGTTTCATTGGAAAGTCGATCCGGTGAAATGTATTGTCAATCTTGATTATATTGATCAATATTAAGTCATGCCAAACGAATTACTGAGCTCCAGGGAAGCCGCGCGGCGGCTCGGTGTGTCGGCGGCCACGCTCTATGCCTATGTCAGCCGCGGCCTCGTGCGCTCGGAAGCGGTCGACGGCAGCCGCGAGCGGCGTTACCGCGCCGACGACATCACGCGCTTGAAGCGACGACGCGACGTCGGCCGCAAGGCCGAATCGATCGCCAACCACGCGCTCGACTTCGGCACGCCCGTGCTCGAATCGGCGCTGACCCTGATCGAGAACAACCGACTCTATTATCGCGGCCGTGACGCGACGGTGCTAGCCCGCACCGCCTCTCTCGAGGAGGTGGCGCGCCTGTTGTGGGACTGCGATGAGCAGCCGTTCGCCAACGACAATCTGCCGCCGATGACCGCGGAGCTGCGCCGCGCCTGGCTCGCCGCGGCAACCCTGGCGCCGGTCGACCGCTGCCTGGTCGTCCTGCCGGCCGCCGCCGCCCTCGATCATCAGAGTTGGGTCGAGGATCGCGCCGCCATGCTCGAGACCGGCGTGCGCGTGCTGCGCCTGCTGACGGCCGCGGTGACGGCGCAACCGATCTCCGCGCTCCCTGTCCACCAGCAGCTCGCGGCGGCGTGGCGCGTGCCAGCCGCGCGCGCGCCGCTGCTGCGCGCCGCCCTGGTCCTGTCGGCCGACCACGAATTCAACGCCTCCGCCTTCGCCGCCCGCGTCGTCGCCTCCACCGGCGCCAATCTCTACGGCGCCACCATGGCGGGCCTCGCTGCCCTCAACGGCCCGCGCCATGGTGGTCTGACGCGGCGTGTCGCCTCGCTGTTCGACGACCTCAAGGGTGCGCGCGATCTCGACGCCGAGTTGGTGCAGCGGGTGCGCGATCGCATCTATATCCCGGGCTTCGGCCATCAGCTCTATCCCGACGGCGACGTGCGCGCGGCCACGCTGTTCGCCCTGCTGCGCGAGACCGTTCCCAACTCCCCCGAGCTTGCCTTCGCCGAGAAATTGGCGGCAGCCGGTGAGCGGCTGATCGACCGCAAGCCCAACGTCGATTTCACGACCGTCGTCGTCGAGCGCGCGCTCGGCCTGCCCAAGGACTCCGCTCTCGCCCTCTTCCTGCTGGGCCGGACCGTGGGCTGGATCGCCCATGCGCTGGAGCAGTCTGCGCATGCCGCGCTGATCCGGCCGCGCGCCCGCTATACCGGCCCGAGACCAGGAGACACGACATGAGCGACGGGCGCTGTTTGTGCGGAAACATCCGCTTCATCGCCGACGGTCCGCCCAAGTGGACGAGCTACTGCCATTGCCAGAGCTGCCGCCGGCACACCGGAGCGCCCGTCTCGGCCTATGCCGGCTTCGAGACCTCGAAGGTTCGCTTCACCGGAGAGCTCTCCTACTTCGAATCCTCGCCCGGCGTGCGGCGCGGTTTCTGTGGCCGCTGCGGTTCCACACTGACCTACGAGGGCGATCGCTGGCCCGGCGAGGTCCACCTCCATATCGGAGCGTTCGACCGTCCGGAGGCGCTCGCGCCGACCGGCCACGCCTTCGCCGACGAGCGGCTGCCGTGGCTGAAACTGTGACCTTATTTATCCACCAAAACGTCGCCTTGCGAGGGCCGCTCCGGCGTGCTTAACGTCGCGCTTTAGTGACAAGAAAACGCGTGGGCGTGCCGAGGTTGCCCCATCTGCTCGGCATCGAGGGTCTTGCGCCCGATACCATTTCGGGCCTGCTCGACCTTTCCGAAAGCTACATCGACCAGAACAGATCCATCGACAAACGGCGCGACATGCTGGCGGGCCGTACGGTGATCAATCTGTTCTTCGAGAATTCCACACGCACGCGGACCAGTTTCGAGGTCGCGGCCAAGCGGCTGGGCGCCGACGTCATCAACATGGACGTCGCCACCTCTTCGGTGCGCAAGGGCGAGACCCTGCTCGACACGGCGATGACGCTCAACGCCATGCGACCCGACGCCATCGTCGTGCGGCACAATGAATCCGGCGCGGTCAATCTCCTGTCACAGAAGGTGAACTGCGCCGTCATCAACGGCGGCGACGGCCAGCACGAGCATCCGACCCAGGCGCTGCTCGATGCGCTTACCATCCGACGACGACGCGGCAAGCTCGAAGGGCTGCTGGTGGCGATCTGCGGCGACATCATGCACAGCCGCGTCGCGCGCTCGAACATCCACCTGCTGCAGATCATGGGCGCGCGCGTGCGGGTGGTCGGGCCGCCCACCCTGATGCCTACCGACATTGACCGCATGGGCGTCGAGGTCCACTACAGCATGAAGACGGGCCTGAAGGACGTCGACATCGTCATGATGCTGCGCCTGCAGACCGAGCGCATGCAGGGCTCGTTCGTGCCCTCGATCAGCGAATACTTCCGCTTCTTCGGGCTGGACAGCGAGAAGCTCAAGTTCGCCAAGCCCGATGCGCTCATCATGCATCCCGGGCCGATGAACCGCGGCGTCGAGATCGATTCGGAGGTCGCCGACGACCTCGACCGCTCGGTGATCCACGAGCAGGTCGAGATGGGCGTGGCCGTGCGCATGGCCTGCCTGGATGCGCTGATCGGCGGGCGACGCAACGCGCTATCCGGGGCCGCGGCGTGACCCGCAGCGTCAACGGCACCATCGATCGCCTTGCGCCGCAGCACAGCGGCTCGACCGCCTACATCAATGCGCGGATCATCGATCCCACGGGCGACACCGAGTACCAGGGCGCGGTCCTGATCAGCGACGGCAAGATCGCCGACTACGGTCCCAACCTGTTCGCCTCGGGCGCGCCCTACGGCATCCAGTCGGTCGACTGCCGCGGCCTCCATCTCGCGCCCGGCCTGGTCGACACGCGCGTCCATACCGGGGAGCCGGGCGAGGAGCACAAGGAGACGCTGGAGAGCGCCGGCGCCGCCGCGGCAGTGGGCGGCATCACTTCGCTGGTGCTGCTGCCCGACAACGAGCCGCCCTTCGATGATGCCTCGCTGATCGAATTCGTCGCCCGCCGTGCCCGCCAGATCAAGCTGGTGAACATGTATGCCTACGGCGCACTGACCGCGGGCCTTGAAGGCAAGGAGCTCGCCGAGATGGGCCTGCTGGCCGAGGCCGGCGCGGTCGCCTTCACCGACGCCGACCATGCCGTGGGCAACGCCCAGGTGCTGCGGCGCGCGCTCTACTACGCCAAGGCCTTCGACGCGCTGATCGTGCACCTGCCGCAGGAGCCGACGCTGTCGGGCGGCCACATGACCAGCGGCGAGATGGCGACGCGCCTTGGCCTGTCCAGCAATCCGCCACTCGCCGAGGTGATGCTGGTCGAGCGCGACATTCGCCTCGCCGAGATGACCGGCGGTCGCCTGCACCTCGCCAAGATCTCGACCGCCGAATCCGTCGCTGCGATCGCCGCCGCGAAGGCGCGCGGACTGAAGATCACCTGCGATACCGCCGCTCCCTACTTTGCGCTGAACGATCTCGCGGTCGGCGACTACCGCACCTTCGGCAAGCTGGTGCCGCCGCTGCGCGCCGAGAAGGACCGGCTGGCCGTGGTCGAGGGCCTGAAGAACGGCACGATCGACGCCATCGTCTCCGACCACCGACCGCAGGACCAGGACAGCAAGCGCGTGCCCTTCGCCCAGGCCGAGCCGGGCGGCATCGGGCTGGAAACCTTGCTCCCGGTCTCGCTCGAGCTGGTGCACAACGGCCAACTCACCCTGCCCCGCCTATTCCAGCTGCTGGCCGGCACGCCCGCGCGGCTGTTCGGCCTGCCCGGCGGCAAGCTCGCCAAGGGCGCGCCGGCCGATCTCGTGGTGTTCGACGCCGACTATGCCTGGAAGGTCGATCGCGACGAGCTCTGGAGCAAGACCAAGAACACGCCGTTCGACGAGCGGCCGGTGCAGGGCCGCGTCATGGCGACCATCGTCGGCGGCCGCACAATCTATCGCGACGAAAGTTTCGTGACGGCTGCGAGAGCAGCTTAGAACCTGCCTCCAAACGGCCTTTTCGTCTGTTATGGTCGGGCTCCTCCACACACCAGGGCGTTGCATGATGCTTCGACAGTCACTTCTCATCGGCGTCGCCGGCTTAGGCCTCGCCGGCGCCAGCGCGGCCCAGCAACGCGGCCAGTCACGCGAAGACCTGCTCGACGCGCTCACGCGCCACATCCAGATCTGCGGTGAGATGACCGACACCCAGTCACGGCTCTCCTGCTACGACCGCCTGCAAACGCAGGTCGGCGGCGTGGCGCCGCCGGCACAGCCGACGCCCACGCCATTGCAGGCCTCGCCGGCGCCGACGCCTCTCGGACCGCCGACATCGATCGGCCCGGGCTCGACAATGGGATCCACCATGGGCTCCACGGGGGGATCGGCCGGCGGCGGCATCAGCTCCTCGCCGCTCACACCGCAGCCGCTCGGCGTGCCTGGCGGCGGCACTGCCACTCTCGGCAGTGGCGCAGGCGCCGGCCCTTCGCCGACCTATCGCGATCCCGACGCCGCGTTCGATCCGCGCAGCTCCAGCTACCAGCCGCCCCAGTCGATGGGGCCGAAGCCGCAGCCGCAGGTCCGTCGCAGTGGACCGCGGCCGATACCCAACTTCGCGACGCCGCAGCCTCTGGTGACGCTGGCCGCCGCCAATCTGACCTACGGCGATTCGCGCTACTGGCAGGTGACCATCACCCTCACCTCCAACACGCCGCGGCCGCTCAACGCCCAGGCCGAATGCACCTTCCTGAATGCCGGCCAGCCCGTGATGACGGACTACTTCGGACCGATCATGATCCAGCCGGGCGAGCAGATCACCACCGAGCTGATCGGACCGCCGACCACATCCTACGTCGATATGACCAACTGCAGACTGACCAGCCCCTAGCCGTTCATGGAGTCGTGGCTGCTCCTGCTGCTGGCGCCGTTCCTGCTGGGCTACCTGCTGGGCTCGATCCCCTTCGGCCTGCTGCTGACGCGGGCGGCGGGGCTGGGCGATATCCGCAAGGTCGGGTCGGGCAATATCGGCGCGACCAACGTACTGCGCACCGGCCGCAAGGGGCTGGCCGCCGGCACGCTGGTGCTCGATGCGCTGAAGGGCGTGGTGGCCGTGCTGATCGCCAAGCAGATCGGCGAGATCGCCGCCATCGGCGCGGCGGCGGGGGCCGTGCTCGGGCACATGTTCCCGGTGTGGCTGGGCTTCAGGGGCGGCAAGGGCGTGGCGACCACGCTCGGCGTCATGTGGGGCCTGTCCTGGCCGGTGGGCGCGATCGCCTGCGCGGCGTGGCTGCTGTTCGCCGCGCTTTTCCGCTACTCCTCGCTCGCCGCCCTGCTCAGCGTCGTGGTCGCGGCCATCGCGGCGTGGTTCCTGACCGACCACCGCGCGGCGATCCTTCTGGTGTTGCTGGTGCCGCTGGTCTGGGTGCGCCACCACGAGAACATCGCCCGCCTTCTGAACGGCACCGAGCCGAAGATCGGCCAGCGCAAGGCCGAGACCTCTGCTACTTCAGGCCACAACGGGGGCCCGCCGCTCGACAGGTGAAGCCGTCGGCGCTCCAGTCCTCGCTGCCGACGCCATGGTGGACGAAGAACAGCCCGTCGGGATCGTACTTGTCCTTCACCTGCTTCAGGCGCGGGTAGTTCTCACCCCAGAAGGCGCCGCGCC
>Ga0049070_1001025_pt1 | contig 13964 bp, 7 predicted proteins | sample FECB22metaG_FD_56243 | JGI IMG/M metagenome (GOLD analysis project Ga0049070, IMG submission 56243) | Cyanobacterial communities from the Joint Genome Institute, California, USA - FECB-22 | ecosystem: Environmental > Aquatic > Thermal springs > Hot (42-90C) > Microbial mats | place: USA: California
CCACGGTGATCCCGACCGCCGCGGCGCCGAGCGTCACGCTGTCGGCGGCGGCGCCGCCGAGCAGCTTCTCGACACCCGTGACGGTCAGCGTGTTGGCGCCCGCCGAGGAGAGCACCAGCCGGTCCGTCCCGCCGCGCAGGTCCACCGTCATGCCGGTGACCGGCGCATCGAGCGTGATGTCGTCGTTCGCCCCGCCGCCGGTCAGCGCCTCGACGCCGCTGATCGTCGCCGTGTTGCCGACGCCGGTCTGGAGCGCGAGCCGGTCCACGCCGCCGCCGAGATCAATGCGCATGGGTCCGGAGGGCTCGGCGATGGTGACGTCGTCCGCCATCGCGCCGCCGATCACCACCTCGGTGTCGGCGACCGTCACGCGGTTCGGCCCGGCGGAGGACAGCACGAGCCGGTCCGCGCCCGCGCCGAGGTCAACCCGCCCGCCATCCATCGCGGTGCCGAGGATCACGTCGTCGGAGAGGCTGCCGCCGCAGATCGTCTCGGTGCCGCCCACGGTGACGCTGTTGTTGCCGAGCGACGAGAGGACCAGCTTGTCGGCGCCACCGCCGAGGTTGATGCTGCCGCCGGAGAGCGCGGCACCCAGCACGACGACATCGGCCGCGGCACCGCCGGTGACCGTCTCGACGCCCTGCACCGTCAGCCGGTTCGCGCCGGCGGAGGAGAGTGTCAGCCGGTCGGCGCCGCCGCCGAGATCCACCAGCCCGCCCGTCATCGCCGTGCCGAGGATCACGTCGTCGGCGGCCGTGCCGCCGAGGATCGTGGCGACGTTGCTCACGGTGAGCCGGTTCGCCCCGTCGGAGGCGAGCGTCAGCCGGTCCTTGCTGCCGCCGAGATCCACCACCGCGCCGTTCACCGCACGGCCGAGCGTGATGATATCCTCCCCCGCGCCGCCGATGAGGGTCTCGACACCGCTGACGGTGAGCCGGTTCACGCCCGTCGCGGCGAGGATCAGCTTGTCCGCGCCGCCGCCGAGGTCAATCACCCCGGAGCCGACCGGGGCACCGAGCGTGACGACGTCGGCGGAGTCCCCGCCGATGACCGTCTCGACGTTGCTCACGGTCACCTGGTTCGCCGCGCGGGAGAACAGGGTGAGCTTGTCCGCGCCGGCGCCGAGGTCCACCCGCAGGTCCTGCGCCGCCGTCGTCAGGACGCGGACGTCGTTGCCCGCGGTCCCGGCGACCGTGCCGCCGGTGCCCGTCCCGGAGGCAGGCGGCTCCGGCTGGGGCGTGACGGGCGGCGGCGGCGAGGCGGGCGGCGGCTGCGTGGTCGTCGGCGGCTGCGGCGTCTCGGAGCCGGTGTCGGGCGGCGGCAGCGTCACCGGCCCCGGGTCGGGCCGGGTGCCGGGCTCGCCGATCGCGATGGCGAAGGTCGGCGAGGCAGCCAAGTCGGCCGGCGTCGTGAAGGGCGGGTTCATCGCCAGCAGCTTCTCGTACGCAGCCTTGGCGCGCGCGTCGCCGGTGAGCTGCCAGATGCCGGCGAGCGAGGCGAGGGCGAGCTGCCCGTAATAGCCCTGGCTGCGCTCCCACCCGTCGAAGTTGGAGGCGCCGGTGCTGACCATCGCCTGCCCGATCGCCGCCCAGCCCTTGTGGATCTCCGTGGCCCAGCCGGTGGCCGGATCCTTCGTCGCGGTGACGAGGGTGATGGCGATGCCGTCGCGGATGTTGAACACGTCGGCCGACTGCTCGAAGCGGCCGATCAGGAAGTTCTTCATCCAGTTCAGCACGGTCAGTGCGTCGCCGTTGCCGCGGGAGGCGGCGAGGATCGCGGTCGAGGCGAAGAAGTCCTGCTGCCAGGGCGCGGTGCCGCCCTGCCACCAGTAGTTCGGGATCCAGCCATGGGAGTTGCCCTGCATCTCCGTCCAGGCCGGAAGCTGGGCGACCATCCACTTCCAGTTCGCCTCGGCGACGCCGCTGAAATAGGTGCGCTCGGCGCTGCCCTCGGGCGCCGCCCAGGCGGCGTTCTCGATCTGCCGCAGCGACCAGGCAGCGGCGCGCACCTGAACGTTCTTCACGACGAGGTCGGCCTCGCCCGTCAGCTCGTTCGGCCGCTCGCCGCCCGGCCAGTTCGCCACCGTGTTCCAGGCGCCCTGCGCGAGCAGGTTGTCGAGCATCCAGCGCTCGCCGGTCAGCGTGTAGGGGACGAAGGAGAGGTCGGGCTGGTGCGCCGTCTCCGGCGTCCAGGCATCATGGCCCCCCCACTCCATGAACTGCGTCGGGCCGGTGGAGTTCGGGTTGCCGACCTGGCCGATGCCGTCGCGCGGATCAATCCACAGCTTCGGGTAGTCGCCGGCGTTCAGCCAGGTGTCGTTCGCCCCGTCCCAATAGCGCCAGGGCACCGCCCCGGCCGCCTCGGCCTGGCCCATCGCATAGGCCGCCGCGCGCGCATCGCCGCTGATCAGCCAGGCGGTGTTCGGCTCGGTCGTGAAGCCGATGTCCTGCCGCCCGCCGACGCCCGGCATGTACTTCGCCACCCCGTTCGGCGACAGCGGGTCGCCGAAGTCGGGCGCGGCGACGTAGGACGCGTAGCCCTGCAGCTTCGATTGGTCGATCTTGAGCGAGAGGTCGTAATCCGCGACCACGCCGAGCCGCCCGAGCTCCGCCACGTCGTGCTTGATGTTGAGCCAGCCCGCGGTGGGCGAGCCGAGCCCCTGGCCGCCATTCGGGCCGCTGGTGAACTCGGCGTGCCAGCTCTGGTACTGCAGCTGCTCGACGGTCTCGCGCGCGACCTGGCTGCCGTTCATGGTGACGGTCGCGGTGTAGGACAGCCGGCCGCCGATCGCCTCCATCGCGCGGTCATTGGCGAACTGCACGTCCACCGCCATGCCGCCGCCCTTGAACGCGGTGACGTCGAAGACGAGCCGCATGGAGGTGTTGGCGACCTCCACCTCGACCCGGGCCTGCGAGGCGAGCGGCCCCTGCTGCCAGAAGGAGGCGGTGCCGGCACCGAGCGCCGTCCGCAGCGCCGCGAGCGCGTCCACCGTGACCGATGCGCCGGAGGCGAAGTCGAGCTTCACCGCGAAGCTCTGGCCCGCCAGCGAGGCGCCGAGGTCGAGCGCGGAGGCGGAGGGCGCCGACGCCGCCGCCAGCGTCACGTCCAGCGACTGCCCGGCCGCCAGGGTGGGCCGCTCGACGGAGAGCACGGCCATCTTGACCGAGCCATCCTCCCACCGCGTCTTCACGTCCATCTGCACGGCAGCGGCCGTGCCGCCGACCGAGGCGACGACGCCCGAGCCGGACGACACCTCGCCGCGCTCGAAGGTCTGTCCGAAGGTGGTGACCCCCCCCGCAAGGAGCGCCGCGCCGGCGTTCTGGAACGTCACCTGGCTGACGGCGCCTTTGGCCGCCGTGGTCGTCGTTGTCCCGCTCATGACATCCCCTGGCAATGGAGCGTCCCCACTTACGCCCCAACGAGTTAACCATCTGAGTATGCAACCAGGGGTTAGGTGCACCTGAAAATCCGAAGGCGTCAAACCCTGAAACAAACTTCACACCAACCGCGACACAGAACCTTACATTGTGAAGTATTTGTTTTATCTTTTTTTTAAAACGAGTTTTTACTGAGGCTTTACTGTCAGCAAAAGTCTTAAAGGTCGTTTGATCTTGCGGCTCCATGTCATCGCCGTGCAGCCGCAGCCAGAAAGCGCTGCCCGTCCGGTGTCACGCCTCGTTCCGCCGCTGACGAAAAGCTGCTAACCCTGCGCGCGGCTCACATTCCGCAGGTTGAGGAACCCACCCATGCTGTACCGGCTCCGGCGCGAGTTTCAGGTGCGCCGGTTCAATCGGGCGATCGCGGGGGTTCTTCAGACAGCACCACTCCGGCTGCAGGACGCCCCGCTGACGATCGTGAGCATGGTCGGCGACGACGACGTGCCGATGTACCTGCTCGCCATGAAGGCCTTCTACCGCCGGATCGGGCGGGGCCGCCTCGTCGCCATCGTCGCGCGCTCCATGCCGGAGGCGAGCCGCGCATTGCTGCGCCACCACCTCCCCGGCATCCTGCTCGAGCCCATCGAAGGCATAGACACCGGCCCGTGCCAGCGTGGCGGCTGCTGGGAGCGGCTTCTCTACATCCTCGACCGCGCCGCCCGCGAATACGTCATCCAGCTCGACTCCGACACGCTGCCGATCGCCGGCGACCTGGACGAGATAGACGCGTGCATCCGGGCCAACCGCCCGTTCACCATGATTGACGGCGATCGGAGCCTGCAATCCCTGCGGAGCACCTCCGATGCCGCGAAGCGGATGAACACCGACTACATCGGCGTCGTGGCGGAACGCATGTTCGACCGGCTCCCCGATTGCGACGAGCGGCGCTACGTGCGCGGTTCCGCCTCCTTGGCCGGCTTCCCCCCCGGCGGCACCTCCCGCGCCGAGGTGGAGACCTTCCACGCCCGCATGGAGGAACTCGTCGGCGCCACCCGCTGGCGCGAATGGGGCACCGAGCAATGCGCCTCCAACTTCGCGGTGGCGAACTCGCCCGGCGCGACCCTCCTGCCGCACCCGGCCTATACGAGCTTCTTCCCGGGCGGACCGCGCGACGGCGTCAAGATGTTCCACTTCATGGGCACCTTCCGCTTCGACGACGGCGTGTTCGTCGCCCGTGCCCGCGACGAGATCGCGCAACTGCTCGCACCGGAATGCCGGACGGCATGACCCCCGCGCCGCGCCGCGCCGGCGAGGGCGGGGGCGAGGGCGAGGGCGAGGGTGGGGCAGCCTGGCGTGCACCGGACAACCCGCCTCGCCCGTCCCTCATGGTGGTCGTGGACACCGAGGAGGAGTTCGACTGGTCGGCCCCCTTCGACCGCGCGGCGACCGGCACCGGCCACATGCGCCGGATCGGCCGCCTGCAATCGGCCTGCGAGGCCTGGGGCCTCCGCCCGACCTACGTCGTCACCCATCCCATCGCCACGCAGCCCCACGGTCTCCAGGCGCTCGGCCCGCTCTTCCGCGACGGCCGCGCGATCCTCGGCGCGCATCTCCACCCCTGGGTCACCCCGCCGCACGTGGAGGAGGTGAACGGCCGCAACAGCTATCCCGGCAACCTCCCCGCCGACCTCGAACGCGCCAAGCTCGCCACCCTCCGCGACGCCGTCGAGGCGGGGTTCGGCATCCGCCCGCGCATCTACAAGGCCGGCCGCTACGGCATCGGCCCGAACAGCTTCGCCGCGCTCGAGGAACTCGGCTTCGAGGTGGACCTCAGCCCGGCACCGCCCTTCGACTACCGCGCCGCCGGCGGCCCGGACTTCTCGGATCGCGGCCTCGCTCCCGAATGGGTGGGCCCGCGCCGCTCCGTGCTCTCGATCCCCGGGACGGGCGCGCTCATCGGGCGCCTGCCGCGCCACGCCCTCCACCGCGCAGCGACCGCGCCCCTTCCGGCGCGGCTCCGCCTGCCCGGCATCCTCGCCCGGCTCGGCGTCGTCGAACGCCTGAACCTCTCGCCGGAAGGGCACGGCGCGGCCGAGATGACGCGCCTCATCCGCTGGCTGCATGCACGGGGCGAGCGCCTCTTCGTGCTCAGCCTCCACTCGCCCTCGTTGGAGCCGGGCCACACGCCCTATGTCCGCAGCGAGGCTGCGCTCGACGCCTTCATGGCCGCCCTCGACGGCGTCCTGCGCTTCTTCATGGAGGAACTCGGCGGCGTGCCGACCGACCCCTCCGCCCTCCGCGCCGCCGCCCGTGCCGGACGGCACGACGCCTGATCCACCCCGTGTCGTTCCCGCGAATGCGGCAACCCACCGCGCCGCGTGTCGAGATGGCGGGAAGCGGGGGCGGCACCGAAAGGGTCGGAACTTCAGCCGGTCGCGATCAGCCCTCGCCGGCGAACAGCGCCCGGTAGCCCTCCACCATCCCGCGCTCGTCGAAGTCACGCTCCGCGCGCGCCCGGTTGGCCGCACCCAGCCGCCGCCGCAGCGCGGCATCGCCGATCAGCCGCCCGAGCGCCGACGACAGCGCCGCGTCGTCGCACGGCGTCAGCAGCGGCGCGTTCTCCTCCGCCAGGATCGCCCGCACGTCGCCGACATCGGTCGCCGCCACCGGCAGGCCGCAGGCCATCGCCTCCAGCACGGAGAGCGGCATCTGCTCGGTGTCGGAGGACAGCGCGAAGGCGTCGAAGGCCCGGTAGAGCGGCGCCGGATCCGTCACCTCGCCCGCGAAGCGCACGGCACCGGACAGGCCGAGTTCGCCGGCCAGCGCCTCCAGCCCCGCCCGCTCCGGCCCGTCCCCGGCGACCACCAGGCGCGCCCCCGCCCGCAGCCCGTCCGGCAGCGCCCTGAACGCGCGCAGCAGCCGGCCCAGGTTCTTCTCCGCCCGCAGCGCCGCGACGGTGCCGACCGTGACCGGCCCCTCCCGCCGCTCGTCCGCCGGCGCGAAGCGCAGCAGGTCCACCCCGTTCGGCAGGTAGCGCAGCCGCCCCTGCGGCAACCGCCACACCTCCGTCGCGATCCGCCACAGCGTGCGCGAGGGCACGACGGTCGTGCAGCGCCGCAGCACGGCGCGGCGGGTGAGCACGCGGCGGGGGATCTGCGCCGCACGCTCCTCCGGCCCGAAGCCGTCCTCGATGTGGACGTGCCGCACCCGCGGCGGCAGCGCGTTCGCGATCGCCCACTCGATGGTGCCCCAGTTGTAGGTCACCAGGACGTCCGGCCGGATCGCCCGCAACGCGGCCCGGAAGCGCCGCGCGTTGCCGAGCGTGTCGCCCTTGCGGATCGGAACCTCCGGCCAGGTCACGTCCAGCCCCGGCCCGAGCCGCGCCGCGCAGTCCCGGGCGCCGTCCATCGGCACCAGCGCGTGGCGGAACGCCCCGCCGAGCCGGTTGGCGAGGCTGGCGAACCTCACCTGCGGTCCCCCCACCGCGAAGGTCGAGAAGACGCTGAGGATGAGCGGCGCGGTCATCGCGCGTGGACGGCCACCGCCTGCCGCAGGAAGGCCTCGCGGTCCGCGACCGGCTGCCATCCGAGGTCGCGCTTCGCCTCCGAGCAGTCGAACTGCGCCGCCAGCCCGCGCGAGACGAGGTCGCGGCGCGAGGGCAGCGGCGGCCGCCGCCCGCCCGCCCGCTTGATCGCCCATTTGCCGAGGTCCTCGAGCCAGAGGCCCGTCCCGCTCCCGGGGTGGAAGCGGATCGGACGCCCCGTCGCCTCCGCCAGCGCGGCGACGTAGTCCCGCGCCGTCGGCCGCACGTCGCCCACCAGGTTGTAGCAGCGCCCGAGCACCTCCGGCCCGGCCCGCAGCGCCAGCGCGATCGCCTCGGCCACGTCGCCCACCAGCACGAAGGGCAGGGGGTTCCGCCCGGCGTTCCAGCCGTTCACGTGCTGCTCGTTGTTGAAGAAGCCGAGGCCGGCATGCAGCGGCGCGCTGCCCTCGCCCACCACCAGCCCGGGCCGCAGGATCACCACCGGCAGCCCCTCCTCCCGGTGCATCCGGATCAGCAGGTCGTCGGCGATCGCCTTCGCCCGCGTGTAGTCCGCCCGCTCCTCCGCCCGCGGGTCCGACGGCGCGTTGTCCGTCACCACCCCCGCATCCGGCCCGAGATAGAGCGAGGCGATCGAGCCGACATGCACCAGCCGCGCCACCCCCGCCGCCAGGCAGGCGCGCGCCACCGTCTCGGCGCCGCCCACCATCGCGCGGCGGACCTCCTCGAAATTCGCCCCGCCCCCGCCATGGGCGAGGTTCACCACCAGCGGCGCCGCGCCGACCGCGCGCGAGACCGCCGCCGCGTCGCGGATGTCGCCGCGGTGCAGCGAAACGCCCGGATCGGCGAAGACCGGCGGCAGGTTGCGCACCGACCGCGCCATGACCGAGACGCGCATCCCGCGCCCGAGCAGCCGCCGCACGGTCTCCGCCCCGATGAAGCCGGTGCCGCCGAGCACCGCGGCGTCCGCCGCCACCGTGCCCGTCGCGATCGCCGGCGCCGCCGGCGCGGCCGCCGGCCCCGCGAAGGCCGTGTCGCGGATGCGCTCGCAGGCGCCGACGAGCATGGCGCCGAACGCGCCATCCGTCTCGAAGCGCGGCCCGCCCGGCGCGAGCGAGGCGTGGAAGGCCCCGATGCTCTCCCGCATCGAGAGGAAGAAGGGATCGCTCCGCCCCTTCAGGCGCAGGGTGGAAAGCCCGTAGCTCGCCGCGCCGCGCAGCCCCTCCCGCAGGGTCGCGCCCGCGCTCAGCGCGCCGGAGGCGAGGGTGTCCACCACCTCCAGCCAGCGCGTGCGGCCATGCGCGACGACGCGGTCGGCGAGGATGTCGGCGACGATCACGCCGTCGTCGCACACCACGCTCAGCCGCCAGAACGGGAAGGATTGCCCGACGGCGTAGCGGAGCTGCGCCGGCATCGCCGCGCAGGAAAGGGTTGCGGTCGTGGCGGGATAGAAGGGCAGGCCCGGCGCGATCTCGACCGGCGCGTCGGCGGTGGCGCGCACCTCGCCGATCGCCCCCGCGATCGCGGCGATCTGCGACATCGGGTGGACGGCCTGCTCCAGCAGGATGTTGAGCGGGCGGTGGAACATCCAGTGGCCGAACTGCCGCACGGAGAGCTGGTGCAGCGGCACGTTGTAGATGCAGTCCACGAAGTTCGGCCGTCCGTAGCGCCCTTCCGCCAGCAGCCGCCGGAGCCGGAGGAAGGCGGGGTGGAAGACGAAGTTCTGGTTCACCCCGAGCGCCGCGCCGGCGGCGCCCGCGGCGGCGATCAGCGCCTCGCACTCCGTCCCGCCCGCGGCCAGCGGCTTCTCCACCAGCACCGGGATGCCGGCCGCGAGGAAGGGCAGCGCGACGGCCTGGTGCAGGTCCGGCGGCACCAGGATGTGCGCGGCGTCGAGCCCGCCCGCCGCGATCGCCTCCTGCCCGTCCGCATGCACCCGCCCGGCGCCGAAATCGGCGGCCAGCCGCCGTGCCGCGTCGAGGTTCGGGTCCACCACGGCGGCGACGCCGAGGCCGGGGAGGCTGCCGATCGCCTCCGCATGGATCCGCGAGATGTAGCCGGCGCCTATCAGGGCAATGCGTCGCACGCGCGAAGGGCTCCGCTCGGGTCCAATGCAGGGTTGAGGCGATAGCACGCGGCCGCGCCGACGGCCATGCCGCCCGTCAGCGCCGCCCGTCAGCGCCGGGGGCCGCGCAGCAGCTCCGGGATCGTCACCGCGAAGCTCGGCGAGGCGGCGAGGTCGGACTCCATCGTGAAGGGCGGGTTCAGCGCCACCAGCCGCGCATAGGCCGTGCGCGCCCGCGGCTCGCCCGTCAGCTGGAACACCCCGGCCAGCGAGGCCAGCCCGAGCTGCCCGTAATAGCCCTGGCTGCGCTCCCACCCGCCGAAGTTGGAGGCGCCCTGCCGCATCTGCGCCCCGAGCTCCGCCCAGCTCTTCAGCATCTGCTGTACCGGCTCCCGCGTCGCCGGGTCGCGCGGCGTGACGCCGAGCGTGTTCGCGATCCCGTCGCGGGGGCTGAACACCTCGGCAGGCTGCTCGAAGCGGCCGATCAGGAAGTTCGTCATCCAGTCGAGGAAGCTCCGCGCCTCCGTGCTGCCCCGCCGGGCCGCCAGGATCGCGGTGGAGGCCAGGAAATCCTGTTGCCAGGGCGCGGTGCCGCCCCGCCACCAGTAGTTCGGCAGCCACCCGTGGGAGTTGCCCTGCATCTCCGTCCAGGCCGGGGTCTGCGCGACGAGCCAGCGCCAGTTCGCGTCCGCCACGCGGCGGAAATAGCCGCGCTCCGGGCTGCCGTCCGGCGCCGCCCAGGCGGCGTGCTCGACCTGGCGCATGGACCACGCCGCGGCGCGCACCTCGACGTTGCTCACCACCAGGTCGGCCGCGCGCGTCAGGCTGTTCTGCCGCTCGCCCGAGGGCCAGTTCGCCACCGTGTTCCACGCCGCCTGCGCCAGCAGGTTGTCGAGCATCCAGCGCTCGCCCGTCAGGATGTAGGGCACGAAGGAGAGGTCGGGCTGGTGCGCCTGTTCCGGCACCCATCCCTCGTAGCCCGTCCATTCCATGTACTGCGTCGGTCCGGTGGCGTCCGGATCGCCGGGCCTGCCCACGCCGCCCCGCGGGTCGGTCCAGAGCCGTGGGTAGTTGCCCGCGTGGACCCAGCTGTTCCGCCGCGCGTCCCAGTAGCGCCAGGGCACCGCGCCGGATGCCTCGGCCTGCCCGATCGCGAAGGCCGCCACGCGCGCATCCCCGCTCAGCAGCCAGATCGTGTTGTGCTCGGTCGTGAAGCCGATATCCGCGCGCCCGCCGCCTGTCGGCATGTACTTCGTCACCCCGTTCGCCGCCAGCGGCGCCCGCCAGCCAGTCCCCGCGATCGCCCGCCCGTAATCCGCGAGCCGCGCCGCGGAGACGCGCAGCGTGGTGTCGTAGCGCGCGACCGCGCCCGCCTCGATCAGCCGGCGGAGGTCGTGCCGGACGTTCAGCCAGCCGGCACCCGGCGATCCGCTCCCCTGTCCGCCATCCGCCCCGGTCGCGACCCGGCGGCGCCAGACCTGGTATTGCAGCTGCTCGACGCGCTCGGCGATCACCTGCCGGCCGTCGAGGACGACGTTCGCGGCGTAGGTCAGCCGCCCGCCGGCCGCCTCCATCGCGCGGTCGTTCGCGAATTGCAGGTCCGCCGCCAGCCCGCCCCCGGCATAGGCGGTGACGTCGCAGACCAGGCGGAGCGAGGTGCCCGGCACCGCCGCCTCCACCCGCGCCGCGGAGGCCAGCTTCCCGCGCTGCCAATAGGAGGCCCGGCCGCCAGCCAGCGCCGCCCGCAGCAGCTCGAACAGGTCCGCCCGGAACGGCGACGTGGCGCCCTCGAATGCGAGGGTCGCGAGGAGGGAGTGGCCAGCCAGCGCTTCGGCGAGCGCCACCTCGTCCGCCGGCGCGCCCGCTCCCGCCGCAAGTGCTACTCCCACCACCCGGCCCGACGCGAGCTCCGGCCGCGCCACGGCCACCACCGCCATCTGCGCCGAGCCGTCCGGCCAGCGCGTCTTCACATCCGCCTGCGCCGGCTGCGGCGCGCCCCCGCCGAGGCCTGCCTGGAGCCCGGCGCCGCGCGGCAACTCGCCGGGCAGGAACACGTGCCCGAAGGTCGCGATGCCGGCCGGCAGGCTGCGCGAGCCGGCATTCTCCAGCCGCAGCCCGGCCGGCGCCGCACCGCCCGCGCCGCCCTGCGCCGCGACTTCCGCCGGCCCGCCGCAGCCGGCGGCGGACGCCGCGGCGAGCAGCGCCGTGCGCCGTCCGATGCGGGGCGCCCCGGTCCCGCCCGGCCTATTCATCGCCCCGCCCCCGGCCCCGCACCTGGCCGCGCCATCCGCCGCCCGGCCCCGCACCCGGCCCCGCACCCGGCCCCGCACCTGGCCCAGGCCCGGCCCGGCCGCGCCATGTCCGGGATGGCCGCCCGTCCGCCGCCGGCGGCTCCGCGCCGTCCCCGCGGCTGTCGAACGGCCACCACCCCGACCGCGGGCCGCCGTTCGAGGCGCTCCAGACACAGAGCCAGGCGATCCCGCCGAGCATCGAGAGGAAGTAGATCGTGTCCATGCGCGCCCTCCTTCATCCGCCCTGCGGCGCGGCGGCGCGCCGCCGCCAGCCCCGCCCGGCCGGGGCGGCCGCCCCCGGTCGCCCGCCCGCGGCGTCCCGCAGCGAAGCGGCGACGACGGCGTGGGTCGAGCCCTGCAGCACGAGCAGCGTCCACATCTGGTCCCAGTAGCTGAGCGAGAGGAAGCTGCCGGCGACGACGTACGCGACGACCGAGACCTGCGACATCCGCGCGAGATCATACGCCCATTGCAGATCCGGCCTGCCGCGCGCCAGCGCCGCGACGCGCATCGAGTAGAGCGTGCCGGCCACGATCACCGACATCCAGACGAACAGGGTCGGGAAGCCGTGCTCGCCCAGCACCTCGAACCAGATGCTGTGCGCGGCGCGCGCCAGCACGCCGGGCATGACGCCGTCCACGATTGACTGGTTGTACATCGCGTAGAACCCGCCGCCGGTCAGCGGATTGAGCCTCGCGATCTCGAGGGAGGCCATCCAGATCATCACCCGGCCCATCGCCGAGGCGTCCTCCTCATAGGTCTCGATCGAGTCCATCCGCTGCCACCAGCTGTCCGGCATGAAGCCGACGACGAGCGCGAGGGCGAGCGCGACCGCGACGCCCGACATCACCTTGTTCCGGCTCCGCAGCCAGAACACGAAGCCCGTCGCCGCCAGCCCGACCAGCGCGCCGCGCGACTGGCTGCCGACGACCGCGAACAGCGAGAGCACCATCGCCGCGATCATGCCCTGCCGCACCGGCCGGTGGCGCGAATGCAGGCGCAGGTAGTTCATCAGCGGGATCGTCACCAGCAGCGCCGCGGCGAGGTGGTTGCGGTCGGAGATGATGCTGTTGGGCGGCCCGAGCACGATGAACGCCCCGCCCGTGACGAGCGTGAACACGCCGCCGCGCACGCCGAAATAGCCGACCGAGATCACCATCGCCCAGACCAGCGCGTGGATCCGCCGGCGCTCATCCACCAGCGCGGTGGTGACCAGCAGGCCGACGACGACCTTCGTCACCGCCTCCCACTTGTCCCAGACGCGCACCGGATCGCCGAGCGCGGTGTAGGAGGTCACCGTGACGCAGGCCAGGAACAGCGCCATCAGCGCGGCGACGAAGTTGAAGGAGAAGCGCCGCGGCTCCCCGGCCACCACGCAGCCGAGCAGGGTCGCGAGGAACACCAGCTGCGCCCAGGGCATCGTCGTGGCGAACCCCCACATCGTCTGGTGCGGGTTCATGAAGGAGATCCAGGACCACAGGATCACCCCCACGAACGGCCGCGCCACCACGAGCGGCAGCAGCCCGAGCAGCACAGCCGTGAAGACGAGGTCGCGCATCGCCCCGCCCGCCGTTCAGCGCCCGGCGCGCAGCTCGGCGAGCAGCCGCTCCGCCTCCGCACGCTCGGGGAACGCCTCCGTCCCGGCGAGCGCGGGCTCCAGCGCCGCGATCGCCCCGGCCCGGTCGCCCGACGAGCGTAGCGCATGCGCCAGGCGGAAGGAGATGCCGCGGTCCGGGGCCTGCGTCGCGTTGGTCGCCGCGGCCGCGTCCCGCAGAAGCGGGACCGCGCGCGCCGGCTCGCCGGACCGCGCGAGCACCCAGCCGAGCGTGTCCGCCGTCTGCGCGCCCGGCGCCAGGTAGTAGCCGCGCTCGGCGAGGCCCCGGGCGCGCGGCAGCGTCGCCGGGTCGCCGCGCTCCGCCAGCAGCCAGGCGAGGTTGTTGAGCGCCGCCGCATTGGTCGGCGCCCGTTCCACCAGCGTGGCCAGCCGCCGCTCCGCCTCCGCCTTGCGGCCGAGCGCGAGGTCGAGGCCCGCCAGCTGGTCCATGACGACGAGGTTGTCCGGCTCCCGCAGCAGCCATGCCTCGAGCGCCTCGACGGCCCGCGCCGGCTGCCCCGCCGCGCGCCACGCCGCAGCGAGCCTGAGCGCGAGGAGGGCGGACGGCGCCTCCGCCTGCGCCGCCGCGTAGGCCGCCGCCGCATCGGCCGGCCGCTGCCGCGCGAGCAGGTAATCGCCGCGCAGCGCGCGCGAGGTGGGCTGCGCCTCGGGCTGCCGCGACAGCGCATCGGCGACGGCCAGCGCCGCCTCCTCGCCGCGCACGTCCCGCACCAGGCCGACCAGCGTCTGCTGGAGCAGCATGTCGGCCGGCCGGCGCCGCAGGCCTTCCTGCACCAGCGCCTCGGCCATCCCCGCCCGGTTGTCGCGCCCCATCAGGATCGCGAGCTGCCGGCGCGCGGCCGCGTTGTCCGGCTCCTCGCCCAGCACCGTGCGCAGCTCGGCCTCGGCCTCCGCCCAGCGGGATTGCGCGACGTAGATCTGGCTGCGCAGCAGCGCCGGCGCCGTCCCGCGTCCGGCCGCGCGCAGCGGCTCGGTCTCCAGCACCGCGGCCGCGCCGGCCAGGTCCCGGCCGGCCGCCAGCGCCGTCGCGAGGGTGAGCGCCGGCAGGATCCCGCCACCGGCGGCGGCCTGCGCC
>Ga0049070_1001034_pt1 | contig 13906 bp, 11 predicted proteins | sample FECB22metaG_FD_56243 | JGI IMG/M metagenome (GOLD analysis project Ga0049070, IMG submission 56243) | Cyanobacterial communities from the Joint Genome Institute, California, USA - FECB-22 | ecosystem: Environmental > Aquatic > Thermal springs > Hot (42-90C) > Microbial mats | place: USA: California
GCGCCCAGGTAGCTCAGTTGGTAGAGCATGCGACTGAAAATCGCAGTGTCGGTGGTTCGATCCCGCCCCTGGGCACCATCCTTTTCAAGAACTGAAACGACCATATTGGCGAGCCAACGATCGCGCTTCTCGGCAAATGCGGCCGCATCGCGAGGATCGGATTGGATCCTGGTGCCAGTGGCGCGGTGATAGTAGTAAACTTTGCCTTCGGCCCCTACGCGATTAACGCCGCGTACCTTTATCGAGGTCACGTTCCACCTGATTCAGAAGGACCGCAGGCAGCTGCTCGAAAAAATGAACAGTCGTATTCAGCGGCGCGAAGACGGCCGGCACCGCCGACATACCCCGACATCGCGCTCGGACAGGCCTTCGAAGCACTCGGCTAGCGTATGATTGCTAGCCTGAGGGGCGCAGAACGGGTTCGCCATCTTTCCCGCCACCGAGCTTGATCCGCCGAGCGAGGCAGCCGCGCACGAGAACGAGATCGAGTGGTCCGCCGCGTAGCTTTCCTCGATCAGGCAAAAGTCGCGATCGAGGCTCGCTGACTCTCGCAGCATAGGGGCGAGCTGCTCGTCGGTTACGCCTTCCGGCTTTTGATGGCGCTTGCGGGACACCAACTGCGCTTCGGGCATTCGACGTCGCAACTGATTGGATGCGACAGAAGGATATTCTGAACTGCGTCGAATATTCGCCAAGTGCATTTCATTGACGACCCTCAACTGCGGTGGCCGACTCCGCCGACCATCACTGAATTGGAATCGTCGAGATGACTCAAGCTGCGCGCCTGTCGACCGCCGACTCCTCGGACTTGCCATCTTCGGTGAAGCGTCCGGAGCACCGAAGGGCCCTGAGCGACGGGGTCCTGAAGAGGATCGCGTCGAGGGCTGCGGACTATGACCGGGAGAATCGCTTCTTTCACGAGGACCTTGAGGACCTGCGGCGGGAGCGCTACCTGGCGCTCGCTGTGCCGCAGGCCGTAGGCGGACTGGGTTTCACCGTGCCGGAAGTACTGGCCGAGCAAGCCCGGCTCGCCTACCACGCGCCCTCGACGGCGCTGGCGATCAACATGCACCTTTATTGGACGGGGGCAGCAGCTTATCTCTGGCAAAAGGGTGATCACTCCGTCGACTGGATCCTGCACGAAGCGGTCGCCGGCAGGATCTTCGCGGCAGGCCATGGTGAGCCCGGCAATGATCTTGGTCTTGCCAACTCGACGGTCGTCGCCGAGCCGCTGGCCGGCGGCGGCTACCGCTTCACCGGCCGCAAGATATTCACCTCGCTATCACCCGTTTGGGATTGGCTGGGCGTGCATGCCAAGGACAGTTCGGATCCGGCCCATCCGAAGATCGTCCATGCTTTCATTCGCCGTCAGGACCCAGGCCACCGGACGGAGCAGACCTGGGATACGATCGGCGTTCGCGCAACGCGCAGCGACGACACCGTCCTCGAGGGTGCCGTCGCTGCTGCTCCCTACGTTGCGCGTGTCATCCCGGCTGGGCCACCGGTAGACTCCTTCGTCGATGGCATCTTTGGCGCGGCCGTTCCGGCGATCGGCGCGGTCTATTACGGGATTGCCAAGCGCGCATTCGATCTCGCGATCGAAAGCGCTCAGAAGCGCACGTCGGCGGCGCTGGGCGGGAAGACCTATGCCCATCACCCCTACACTCAACGCGACGTTGCTACAGCGGCCATCGAATTGGAGAGCATCTGGGCGCTGCTAGATCGTGTGGCCAACGATTGGCACGACGGCGTCGATCACGGCGCGCTGTGGCCCGTGAAGATCCTGGCGTCCAAGCAGCATGCGGTCGAGGGCGCGCGGCGTGTCGTCGACCTCGCGACCAAGATCGCGGGCGCGTCGTCGCTGTTCCGCAGGAACGAGCTCGAGCGCCTCTATCGCGACGTGCGTTCGGGTCCCTTCCATCCGCCTAACACGGATGCGACGGAGGACCTCATCGGCAAGATCCATCTCGGTGTCCTGGGCGCCTGACTGCGCTCACTTTCGCCTTCACAAGTTTCGACGGAGATTCTCATGGTTCTCGGCAAGAGACGCTTCCTCGAGGTCGCCGGCACCGCCGGCCTCGCGACGCTGGCAGCCGGCCGGACGCCGCGTGCTGCCGACAAGCCCACCCAGATCGGCATCGACTACGCCTACTACAATCCCGTCAGCCTATTGCTGAAGAAGAAGGGTTGGTTGGAAGAGGAGGTCGGCAAGGACAAGATCGACGTGCGATGGGTGTTGAGCCAGGGCTCCAACAAGTCGCTCGAGTATCTCAGAGGATCGTCGATCGATTTCGGCTCCACTGCGGGTTCGGCCGTGCTCGTGGCGCGCGCGGGCGGGCTGCCCGTCAAATCGGTATATGTCTATTCCAAGCCCGAATGGACGGCTCTGGTGACGCGTGGCGACAGCAGCATTGCCGCGATCGAGGACCTGAAGGGCAAGTCGGTGGCCGTCACGCGCGGTACCGACCCGCACATCTTCCTGCTGCGCGCACTGACGTCAAAGGGATTGAGCGAGAAGGACATCAAGCCGGTGCTGTTGCAGCATCCAGACGGCTATCAGGCGCTGGTCACCAAGCAGGTCGATGCCTGGGCGGGGCTGGATCCCTTCATGGCCAAGGCGCAGGTGGAGAGCGGCGCCAAGCTCTTCTACCGGAACGCCTCCTACAACACCTACGGCATCCTCAATGTCCGGGAGGCCTTCGCCCGGCAACACCCGGATGTCGTGCGGCGGGTGCTGGCGGTCTATGACAAGGCGCGCGAATATGCGAGGGCCCACCCCGAGGAACTGGCGGCCGATCTGATCGCAGCAGCGAGCATATCTCCCGCTGTGGCGAAGCTCCAGCTTTCGGAACGCACAGACATTTCGAAATCCGCGATCGGAGAGGAACATCGTGAAACCTTTCTGGCGACGGGCGAAGTCCTGCGGCAGATCGGCGTCATCGATGACAGCATCAATATCTCCAAGCTCGTCGGCGAGCTGGTCGACACGTCCTACCTGCCGAGCAAGACCGGCTGACGCTCGGACGCCATTGCTGACGCTAGACCCAGGGCAATGACGCTCATCGAACGTCTTTCGACGCAGCCCGGACGCCGGGTGGTCCGGCTGGCGCTCGTGCGCCGGATGTCCGCGAGGGGCTTCGTCCTTCCCGTCCTGCTGCTGCTGGTCTGGTCGGCCCTCTCGTCGACGGGCGTGGCTTCGCCGCAGATTCTGCCGTCGCCCGCGCAGGTTGCCCGGGATCTCTGGAAGGTGGCTGCGAGCGGCGAGTTGCTGGAGCATGTCTGGACGACGGCCTTGCGTATCGTGCTGGGTTTCCTTCTCGGCACGTTCGCCGCCACGGTGATCGGCGCTGCAACTGGCTATTCCGCTGCCGTTCGCGACTATCTCGATCCTACGATCCAGGCGCTCAAGGCGGTTCCATCACTTGCCTGGGTGCCGCTGTTCATCCTGTGGTTCGGTATCTTCGAGACCTCGAAGGTCCTGCTAATCGCTGCCGGCGTGTTCTTCCCGGTCTATCTCAACTTCATGGCCGGTATCCAGGGCGTCGACCGCAAGCTGGTCGAGGTCGGACAGGTCAATAATCTCGGCCGACTCGAGCTCGTGCTGCATATCCTGCTTCCGGCGACGCTGCCGAGCTACTTTACGGGCCTGCGGGCGGGTCTTGCCCTCGGCTGGATGTTCGTGATCGCGGCTGAGCTCATGGGGGCAAGCAAGGGGCTGGGCTTCCTCATGATCGACGGCCAGATGACCGGCCGCCCGTCGATCATCATCGGTTCGCTGATCCTGTTCGCCGTCGCCGGCAAGACCAGCGATGCGCTCCTCGTCGCCGCCGGCCGGCGCTTGCTCGCGTGGCAGGACGACTTTGCTTCGCTGCAGCGGAGAGAAGAGGCGTGAATCTCGAGATCGCGGGACTCGCCAAGCGCTTCGAGCACGGCGCCGGGGATACGCGCCCGGCGCTCGCCGACATCAACCTCGTCGTGGGCGAGCACGAATTCGTGTCCTTGATCGGAACGTCGGGTTGCGGAAAGTCGACGCTGCTGCGGATCGTCTCGGGACTGGAGCGACCTTCCAGCGGCCTGGTTCGGCTATCGCAGCGCACGGTCGACGGGCCGACCTCCGACGTTGCGATGGTGTTCCAGGAGCCGCGGCTGATGCCGTGGCTCACGGTGCGCGAGAACATCCGGCTGGCGCTGCTGCGCATGGATCGCGCCGCGCAAGACACGCGCATCGAACAGGCACTTGCCGATGTCGGCCTGTCGGACTTCGGCGACAGCCTGCCGCGGCAGCTTTCCGGGGGCATGGCGCAACGCGCGGCGATCGCGCGGGCGCTGGTGCGCCAGCCCTCCATCCTCCTGCTCGACGAGCCGTTCAGTGCGCTCGACAGCTTCACGCGGCTGAGGCTTCAGGGGCACCTGAGCTCGCTTTGGCAGGACAGGCGCTTCACCGTGATCTTCGTGACGCACGACATCGAGGAGGCGGTCGTCCTCTCGGACCGCGTCGTCGTGATGCTGGGTCAGCCGGGCCGCATCCACAGCGAGATCTCGATCGATCTTCCGCGTCCCCGCCTGCGCACCGCGGGCGACGTGCAGGCGCTTCGCGAGCAGATCGTCCGCGTGCTCGATCTATCGTGACCCAAGCAGTAGGCGATTACCCGCGACCGGTTTTTCCCGCCGCATCCTGACAGAGGCTCGACCATGGCCGTCCACGACTTCCGGCAGTCCGATCTCGATCTTCCCGCTCCCGCCTCGACCACCGACGTGCTCTGGTTCCTGCCCACCCATGGCGATGGGCGCTATCTTGGCAGCGAGATCGGCGCGCGCCACGTGTCGCTCAACTACCTGTCTCAGATCGCACGCAGTGCCGACGATCTCGGCTACTTCGGCGTCCTGCTGCCGACCGGCCGGTCTTGCGAGGATTCCTGGGTGATCGCGTCGGCAATGGTCCCGCTCACGGAGCGCCTTCGCTTTCTGGTCGCGGTCCGGCCAGGACTCACCGAGCCGTCAGTCGCCGCGCGCATGGCGGCGACGCTTGACCGGTTGTCGAACGGACGGTTGTTGATCAACGTCGTCGCCGGCGGCGATCCCTACGAGCTACGCGGTGACGGTCTTTTCTACGGCCACGACGAGCGCTATGCCGTGACCGATGAGTTCCTCTATATCTGGCGCCGGCTGCTCGCCGGCGAGACGGTCAACTATACGGGTAAGGCGCTCAGGATCGAGGAGGGCAAGCTCCTCTACCCGCCAGTGCAGGAGCCGTATCCGCCGCTCTATTTCGGCGGCTCGTCGGATGCCGGCGTCGACGTGGCGGCGCGACATGTCGATGTATATCTGACCTGGGGCGAGCGGCCGGCCGACGTCGCGCGGAAGATTGCCACGGCGAAGGCAGCGGCGGCGCGCCACGGCCGGACCCTGTCGTTCGGGATCCGCCTGCACGTGATCGTGCGCGACACGTCGGTGGCGGCGTGGGAGGCCGCGGAGGAGCTCATCTCGAAGGTCGATGACGGGGCAATCCTCACTGCCCAGAAGGCGTTCGGGCGGATGGATTCGGTCGGCCAAGCCCGGATGTCTCAGCTGCATGGCGGCCGGCGCGACAGGCTGGTCGTCGGTCCAAACTTGTGGGCGGGCGTCGGCTTGGTCCGCGGCGGGGCGGGCACCGCGCTGGTCGGCAATCCGGACGAAGTGGCCGAACGGATGAAGGAGTACATGGCGCTGGGAATCGACCGCTTCATCCTGTCGGGCTATCCGCATCTGGAGGAATGCTATCGCTTCGCCGAGCTGGTCTTCCCGAAGCTGCCGCTCAAGCCGACGACCGGCAACGACCGCGGGCCGGCAAGGAATGCCGGTCCCTTCGGCGAGATGATCGCAAATGTGGTCGCGCCATCTCACCGAAAGGTCGGTGCCGTTTGAGGCCTTTCGGCTACAGGCCTGCAAACAACGGCGTTGAAAGGCAGCGCTCGGCAAACGAAGCGGCGCTGCAGACGATCTGCTTGCCGGCATTCTCCCGTCTCTTGGCGAGCGCGCGTACCGAGTTCGAGCATGGCAACGAGCCGGGCGTCGTTGGCGCCTGCCCGCTGCGGCGGCTGCGAGGTGGTTCCGGCTTGCACGTCCGCCGATGATCGCATGTCGGGCGATGCGCGGACGCCTTCGGGGCATTGCTGGAGGAGCGTGCCGCGCAATCGCTGACGGCTACGAAATTTCCCTCCGTTTGACTTCGATAACGACGAATACATTCGATGGCTGCCGCCAGGCACATCGACGACCTTGGAAGGATACCGGCGGCGCCGATACAGGCGGTGCCGACTGATCTGCGGCATGCGCGCCGCAGAGCGAGCCAGACAAGGTGAAGCACGCATGAGCGGCAGAATCGATCGGCGAGGTCTTCTCGGGGCGGGCACGGCGGGGCTTGGCGCTTTGCTGCTCAACGCCGCGCTGAAGCCTCCCTCCCTTGCACAGCCCAGCGGCAAGGGATCGAGTGGCCCGTCGGGGCCGCCGGTGCGGGGCGGCACGTTGGTGTTCTCCGATACCGAGGCCGTGGCCAGTTGGCAGAACCAGAAGCTCGGCACGTACAGTGCCGGCAATCTCACGATTCCGACGAATGTGTTCCTCGTCTACTTCGATCCCTACAGGAAGACCTTCGAGCCGTGGGTCGCGGAACAATGGGGCAGAAACCCCGAGAACACGAGTTTCTGGTTCAGGATCCGCAAAGGCATCACGTTCAGTGATGGCAGTGCGCTAACCCCGCAGGTGGTGGCCAGGAATCTCGAGCGCTTCGGTCGCGGTGACGAAAAGCTGCGCATTCCCGTGCACCCGCAGATCGCGCGCGGCTTCGATCGCGTGGAAGTGGATGGCGACACGGTCAAGGTCGTGCTGAGCAGGCCCAATCAGCAGTTCATCCGCGACGTGACGAGGAACAACTCGGCCATCGTGGCGGACAAGACGCTCGCGCTCACACTCGAAGAAGCCGGGTTACCGCAGAACCACGTGGGCGCGGGACCATTCGTGCTGCAGTCGTTCGTGCCCGGCCAGGAAGTCGTTCTGGCGCGGCGCACCGGCTACAACTGGGCGCCCGCCACTTCGCCGAACCAGGGCGAGGCGTATCTCGACAAGATCGTATGGAAGGCGCTGCCCGAAATCGGGTTGCGCACCGGTGCGCTGCTCTCCAACCAGGTGGATGTTGCGCGCGGCATTCAGCCGGCCGATGAAGCCACGATCGTGGATCGCGGCTACCGGCTGCTGTCGTATAGGCCCCCGCTGGGAAGCTCCAATTTTGCCGGATTGCGTGTGGAAAACGAGTTCACCAGGGATGTGCGCGTGCGTCGGGCACTGGCATTGGGCATCGATCGCGAAGGATTGACGCGCAGTGCCCTTACTCCGAACTACCCGCCACCTCTGTCCATCCTCAATGCCAACAATCCCAATGTGATCGATCTGTCGCAGGAATTCGCCTACGATCCGAACAAGTCGCGCGACCTGCTCGAGCAGGCCGGCTGGGTGCGGGGGGCGGACGGCATCCGTAGCAAGGACGGCAAGAGGCTCCGTCTCACCGTGCCGCTCACCGCCCAACAGGTCGCGCTTGGACCCGCCTGGGAATACATAACCCAGCAATGGCGCAAGGAGCTCGGCATTCTGCTCGATGTGCGCAACGACCCCTCCTTTGCGGCGGCGGCTGCACAGAATGTGAACGTGCCTTTCGTCGTCAGCCGCACGTCCATCATCTCGTTGGGCCAAGCATTTGGCGGCAAGGGCAATACGGCGTTGCTGGGATCGCCCCCGGAACTGACCGCGCTTTACGAGCGAGAGCTCGAGGCTGCGGACGAAGCGGAGTTCAGGCGAGTCCAGATCGAACAGCAGAAAGCGCTGATCAAGGGGGCCTACGTCATCGCGTACTTCGAGGAAGCGCAGACGTTTGGTGTGTCGCCGAAAGTGCATCTGACGTTCCAGGCGCAGACCAGTCCAGATTTCTACAACGCCTGGAAGAGTGCGTGATGTCGAATCTCGCGTCTTACGGACACGCAGACGAGAAGCGCGACGACCTGGACCGGTATGGCGTTGCCACCGACCCGAAGGTGGTGGGCTCGCGGCGCGTGACTTACTACGTTCTGTCCCGAATCGCGCAGGCCGGCGTGGTGTTGTGGCTGTCGTACACGGTGACGTTCATCGCGATCTCGCTGCTGCCATCCAATCCTATAGAAATACTGGCAGCAGACGACAGCGGGGTCATCGACGCGAAGACCGTCGAGCAGATGAAGATCTATTACGGCTACGACCACGGTATCGTCGAAAGATACTTCATCGAACTGGGACATCTGCTCCAGGGGCGGCTTGGTTACTCGATGAGCACGGGGCAGACGGTCGCCCGGGCCATTGGCGATGCCGCGCCGCCGACGTTGCGCCTGACGGCGATGGCATTCTCCGTGGCGCTGCTGATCGCCGCGCTGATCGTGACGACCGCCTCGCTCGGGCGATGGCGGTGGCTGCGCGACATCGTCTTGCTGCTGCCGCCGATGTTCGCGGGTGCGCCCGTGTTCTGGGTGGGCATCCTGGCGCTGAACGTCTTGTCGTTCCAGTGGCGCGTCGTTTCCGTATTTCCGGACGGGAGCTTTCTGTCCATTCTCGTGCCGGCCGTGGTGCTGGCGCTGCCCCTGTCGGCGGCTTTCACCCAGGTGTTGCTCAAGAGTGTGGAGACCGTCTATGCCAGCGACTTCATCGAGGTCGTGCGATCCAAAGGCGCCGGAGCCTCCTGGGTGTTCTTTCGCCACGTTGCGCGCAACGCGGCGGCGCCAGGGCTTACGGTCGCCGGCAACATCCTGGGCATATTGGTCGGTGGTGCCGTGGTGACAGAGACGGTGTTCGCACGCGCGGGCGTTGGCAGGGTACTGCAGGCCGCCGTGTCCAAGCAGGACGTTTCGCTAGTGCAGGGTTTCATCCTGATCATAGCCGGTGTCTACGTGGCGGTGAACCTGGTCATCGATCTGCTCTACCCAGTGCTTGATCCGAGGGTACTGCTTACACCCGGTGCGGCGCGGGGCTGAGCTTCATGACTCTTGGGCAAGAGCTGGACGCTGACGCGAACGGGCAAACGCGCACGGCGCTTCTGATCAACCGCTCGGCGATGGGTTCGTTCTCCGGCGCAAACATCGCGAACGCGCTGGCGCTGACAATGCTCGGCTGCGTGGTCGCCTGGACGCTCGTGCCGGGCTGGTTCGCGCCGTTCGATCCCTTGATCGGCGATGCAGCCGACAAGTTTCTGCGGCCGGACTCCGTGCATTGGTTCGGTACCGATCGCTCGGGCCGCGACACCTTCTCGCGCGTCATTCATGGCACTCACAACACGGTGTACGGTGCGGTCATCAGCACGGTCATCGGGCTTAGTATCGGTACCCTCATCGGCGTCACTGCCGGCGTCGTCAGGGGTATCGTCGATACGATCTTGATGCGGCTCGTGGACGTGCTGCTCGCATTGCCGGGATTCCTGCTGGCCCTCTGCGTCGTATCTGCGTTCGGGCCCGGAACGGCCAAGATTGCCATCGGCGTGGGGATCGCCGCGGTGGCGCCGTTCGCGAGGGTTGCCCGTAGCGAAGCTTTGCGGGTCGTGCAGCTGGATTTCGTGGATGCGGCCCGCATCTCGGGAGCGAGGCCCGCCGCCGTGCTGCTGCGGCACGTACTTCTGAACTCGGCAGGCCCGATCGTGGCGCTGATCCCGATCGAGTTGGGTGCAACGATCCTCAGCATCGCCGGCCTGGGATTCCTGGGGTATGGCGCGACGCCGCCCGAGCCGGAGTGGGGCACGCTCTTGTCGGAAGGGCGCGACTACCTGGCGCAAGCGTGGTGGCTGACGTCGTTGCCCGGGATCGTGGTCCTATGCACCGTCCTTGCCTCGTCCCGCGCAAGTCGTCTGTTGCAACGCCGGTTCCGGATCTGAACGAGGGACGGGTGAGCCAGATCGGATCCTTGCTGGAGATCGAGAACCTGACCGTCGGCTACCGTGGCAGCTCGCACCCGGCCGTCGACGGTGCGAACCTGACGGTCGGGAGCGGCGAGGTCGTGGCCGTGATCGGCGAATCCGGTTCAGGAAAGACGACCCTCGGCAAGGCCGTCATCGGGTTGCTGCCCAAGACGGCAAGGATCGTAAAAGGCGCCATCCGGATCGGAGGGCGGGACATCACGGCATTGAACGAACGTGAGCTGGTGAAGGTGCGCGGTCGCACCATCGGGCTCGTTCCACAGGACCCGGCGACGTCGCTCGACCCTGTGCAGCCCATTGGCGGGCAGCTTACCGAGGTTTTCCGACTGCATGCATCGGAGCAACGATTTTCACGCGCCGAGTTGCGAGACAAGGCCGTGGCGCTGCTGGAACTCGTGGGCATCGACCACCCGGAGAAACGCCTCCGCCAGTATCCGCACGAACTTTCGGGCGGCATGAAGCAACGGGTTCTGATCGCCATGGCGTTCGGTCTGACGCCCAGGCTGCTGATTGCCGACGAGCCCACCAGCGCGCTCGACGTCACGGTGCAGAAGCAGGTGCTCGAGGTCTTCGACAGACTGGCGCAGCAGACCGGGGTGGGTGTGCTGTTCGTCACCCACAATCTGGCTGTGGCGTGCGATCATGCGCAGCGAGCCGTCGTCATGCGCAATGGCCAGGTTCTGGAAAGTGCGGCGATGGCCGATCTTGTCTCTCGTCCCGGGCATCCATACACGCACGAATTGATCCGTGCCGCGTTGAGACCGGGCGTCCGGATCGAGCGGGCCCAGGCGGCTCCGGCAGAGCCCGCTGTGGAAGTCGCCGGCCTGACGAAAGTGTTTGCGCACGGCTCGGGCCAGCACTTCAAGGCCGTCGACTCGGTGTCGTTCACCGTGGGCGCCGGAAGCACGTTCGCTCTGGTGGGCGAGTCGGGCTCGGGCAAGTCGACGATTGCCCGGCTCGTCCTTGGGCTGGCTCGCCCGAACGCCGGAACCGTGCGTGTCATGGGCCGACAGGCCGAGAATTTGTCCGGTGAGGCTCAGCGCGAGGTATGGCGTCACATCCAGCTCGTGCATCAGAATCCGCAGGTGGCGCTCGATCCTCGGCTTACGGTCACGCAGATCATCGCGGAGCCACTGCATGCCTTCGACATCGGCGAGCGCTCGCAGCGGCCTCGGCGGATCGCCGAGTTGCTCGATCAGGTGGGTTTGCCGCAAGGCGTGGCGCAACGCCGGCCAAGGGAACTTTCCGGCGGCCAGCAGCAGCGGGTCGCCATCGCGCGAGCGCTCGCGCCGCAGCCTCGGGTCGTCGTCCTCGACGAGGCGCTGTCGGCCCTCGATGTCGTGACGCAGGCGCGCATTCTCAATCTGCTGACGCAGCTGCAACGCGAGCTCAATCTTACCTACCTGTTCATCTCGCACGATCTGGAGCTCATACGGTCTCTGTCCGATGCCGTCGCCGTCCTGCAGAGCGGACGCCTCGTCGAGACCGGTCCCACGTCGCAGGTGTTCGAAAGCCCACGCGACGCTTACACCCAAGCCCTGCTGGATGCCACGCCTGGAAAGCGGCTGCGCGAGCATCAGGAACCTCTCTCGCCATCGCCTTTCGTCTCGAGCGCCTCATCCAGGCACGGAGCCTGTCATGGTCAACAGCCTTCATCATCCTAAGCGTCGCCTGTTCCTCAGCGTCGCGATCAACAGCACGGGATCGGCCGGCAGGTCCTGGGCCTCGCCGGGCACGGACTGGAAGCGTTTTGGCCGCTATGATCACTACCTGCGCTCCGCGGAGCTGGCACACGATGGCCTGTTCGACATCGTGTTCGTGTCCGATCATCCGGCGCTCCAACGCGACAATACCTCGCGGCCGCTCCACAGCTTCGATCCAACCGTGTTGTTCTCGGCGATCGCGGCCCAGATTCCCGATGTCGGGTTCCTGCTAACGGCCTCGTCCTCGTACAACTCCCCCTACAACCTGGCGCGGCGACTGGCGACCCTCGACCATATCTCCGGCGGCCGCGTGATCTGGAACGTCGTGTCGAGCTTCAATCCCGACATCGCCGCGAACTTCGGAGCGGCGCCGCTGCCGCCCCGCGCCGAGCGTTATCGCCGCGCCGACGAGTTCGTGGAGTTGGTGAAGAAGCTTTGGTTGAGCTGGGACGCGCCACAAGGCGATACACCGGCAGAAAAATTGTGGGATGAGACCTCGGCGCGCAAGGTCAGGCACAAAGGCGAATTCTTCCAGGTCGAGGGTCCGTTGAATGTGCCGATTGGGCCGCAAGGGCATCCGGTCATTGCACAGGCCGGTGCGTCGGACGCCGGCATCGACTTGGCCGCCAAGCATTCCGATATCGTCTATGCGTCCTTGTTCAACAAGCAGGCGGCATTCGAATACAAGGCACAGCTGCGCGACCGCGCACTCGTTCACGGCCGGGACCCGGAAAATATTCTTCTCGTGCCGGGGCTCGTCGTCGTTCTCGGCGAAACGCGCGAAGAAGCCTACCGAAAACACGAGGCGCTGCATGGCTCCGAGGGGGAAGAGGGCCTGGTCAGGGATTTCTTCAAGCGTGCGGCGATCCCGGATCTCGCGGGTCTCGATCCCGACAAGCCGATCGATCCTGCGTTGTTCACCTACACGCAGGACCAGTTGCGCCCCGTGGGATTCACGCGTTCGTTCGCAGAACTGACGGCCGCCGAAGAGTTGACGCCACGTCAGCTGGTGCGGCTTGTCGATGGCGGGCATCGCCTCGCGGTCGGCACGCCGCAGGAGGTTGCAGACACCATTCTGGACTGGTGGCGCACCGGCGCCGTGGACGGCTTCAACATCCATATCCCGGTGCTGCCCGAGGGCATCGCCGAATTCAACCGCACCGTCATTCCCCTGTTGCAGGCTTCCGGCGCGTTTCCGACCAGGTATGACGACCTGACGATACGCCGGCGTCTCGGCCTGCCGGACCCGGCTCCGGCAGTCGGCCTATCCGAGGCACGACAGTCGAACGCGCGGTAGCGAAGGCACGCTCGTCGGTGCCGCTTCGAGGCGTGGCGGGCGAACAGTGTCGGGGCGGCGGCGCCGAGGGCCGCTTCGAGGCCAGCGCCGCCAGGAGCGACCAGAAAGGCGAAGAGATATCCCGCCGTCGGTCCGGCGAAACGGTGCAATCCGCCGAGGCCGCCGACAAGCACGCCAATCCCAAGACGCCCTCGACGACCAGAGGATGATGACCGCTGTCTCGAGCCGCCAACTCGTAGAGGGCTCCGATCTGGGTCACGGCGAATGTCTGCAGGGTGATAGGCACGGGTCCAAAAACGCGACCGCGCTCTTCCACGCGAGAGGTTGGGTGCCGAGGCCGGGCGCGACAAACACCGGCTTCAAGGATTGTAATTCGACGTCGCGCGCGCCGACTCCAGAAGTTGTCATGGGACATCGCCGGTATTCAATGTCATCGGTGGCAAGCTGCCATTGTCGTCTGCGACTGCGGCAGTGAAATTCTTTCGGTGGCCTGCCTGACAAAAGGTTTGAACGGCCAATGGGAAATCCGCGACAGGGACGTTTCATTGACCTGATCATCGCCGTGCCCCGAGACTCCGTTTTTCGCGACAGCGCTTTTGGGTCGGTGCGCACCGGGTCAAGCGAGCTCTGATTTGAGCCGAGCGTAGCGTCTAGTCGGGCTTGAAAAGGGGATTTCCATGTGGGCTATCGGCCGTCGTCTCGTTCCTATTCTCACAGCGTGCCTTGCCGCGTCGGGAATCTCGGTGGCGGCGGCCTCGGCCGAGACCGTCCTGCGCTTGGCGCCGCATTCTGACCTCAAGATAGTCGATCCGATCTGGGGCACGGCACTCATCACCTTCAACCACGGAAACCTGATCTACGACACTCTGTTCGCTCTCGACGAGAGACTCGAGCCCAAGCCGCAGATGGTCGACAAGTGGGAAGTCTCGCCCGACAAGCTCACCT
>Ga0049070_1001085_pt1 | contig 13051 bp, 9 predicted proteins | sample FECB22metaG_FD_56243 | JGI IMG/M metagenome (GOLD analysis project Ga0049070, IMG submission 56243) | Cyanobacterial communities from the Joint Genome Institute, California, USA - FECB-22 | ecosystem: Environmental > Aquatic > Thermal springs > Hot (42-90C) > Microbial mats | place: USA: California
CCGGCGCCGGGCGCGCCCGGCCCGGCTTGTCGTCGCGGAAGTCGATCGGCGGGTCGGCGCGGCCGGCCAGGGCGCCCGGATCGGCGAGGCCGCGCGGGCTGCCGCCCGGCGCCGACGACGCGGACGTCTCGGGGCCGGCGCGGCCGGTGAGCCGCCGCAGGGAGTCGCCGCCGAACAGCGCCAGCACGAGGCCCAGTCCGCCGAGGAGGCCGGCGAGCGCCAGGGCGAGACTGCGCCGCACCTGTCTCGACATCGCCACGAAGGCCTCCCCTCATCCTGCCGCCGCCCGGCGGGCGGCCATCCGGCCGCGCGAAAACCCGTCGACGGCGCCGCCCATAATACCGTACATGGTCCCCACACCAAGCCGTCCTGCCGCCCAGGCGGGTGAATCCCACGCGAATTCAGCAGTTTGGCACGTGGAGTGCCGGGCGGGGGCGCGTTCTGGACGGCACGCAACGGACGCGCGAGGAGGACGCCGGATGGCTCCGGTGAGGACAGTCTGTGTCTATTGCGGCTCCGGCTTCGGCCGCGACCCGGCCTTCCGCGCGGCCGCCGAGATCCTCGGGACCGCGGTCGCGCAGGCCGGGATGGGCCTCGTCTATGGCGGCGGCGATGTCGGTCTGATGGGTACGGTGGCGCGGGCGGCGCTCGCCGCCGGCGGCCACGTCACCGGCATCATCCCGGACTTCCTCCAGGCGCGCGAGCACATGCTGGCCGACATCCAGGAGACCGTGGTGGTCTCCGACATGCACACCCGCAAGCGCCTGATGTTCGAGCGCTCGGACGCGTTCGTGACCCTGCCGGGCGGCATCGGCACCCTGGAGGAGCTGGTCGAGCAGCTGACCTGGGCGCAGCTCGGGCGCCACCGGAAGCCGGTGGTGCTGGTCTCGGTGGCGGAGTTCTGGGCGCCGCTGCTGGCCCTGTTCGAGCACATGCGCGGCCACGGCTTCATCCGCGAGGGCCTCGACCTGAGCTACCTCGTCGCGCGGGAGGCGGCCGAGGTGGTGCCGCTGCTCCGCGCGGCCGGACACGAGCCGGACCCGAAGGCCGAGAGCATCGTCCAGCAGCGCATGTAGAGGCGCGTAGAGGCGCGCGCCCTCGCGCGGGGAGCCGTGGCTGCCGTCGCGGATCCCGGCCGGGGTTCCGGCCCGCCGCCGGCCGCGCGGCGAAGAGGATCACAGGGATGCGGGCGTCGATGCGTGCTTCACTCCTCGCGGCGCTGCCGCTCGCCGGCCTCGCCGGCGCGGCGGCGGCCGGCCCGTCGCCGGTCCTGCAGACCCTGGACTACGCCAACACGCGCTACTCCGCCCTCGACCAGATCGATGCCGGCAATGTCGGGCGCCTGAAGGTCGCCTGGACCTTCTCCACCGGCGTCCTGCGCGGCCACGAGGGCGCGCCGATCGTGGTCGGGCACGTCCTGTACGTGCACACGCCGTTCCCCAACGCGGTCTACGCCCTCGACCTCGACCAGGGCGGGAAGATCCTGTGGCGCTACGCGCCGCGGCAGGACGCGAGCGTCATCGCCGTGATGTGCTGCGACACGGTCTCCCGGGGGCTCGCCTACGCGGACGGGCGGCTGTTCCTGCAGCAGGCCGACACCACCGTGGTGGCGCTCGATCCGGAGACCGGCCGGGTGCTGTGGTCGGTGCGGAACGGCGACCCGGGCCGGGGCGAGACCAACACCGCCACGGTCCTGCCGGTGCACGGCAAGCTCATCGTCGGGCTCGCGGGGGGCGAGTACGGGGCGCGCTGCCACGTCACCGCCTACGATCAGGCGACGGGTCAGCGGCTCTGGCGCGCCTACGCCACCGGGCCGGACGCCGACATGCTGGTCGATCCGGAGACGACGACCGAGCTCGGGCGCCCGATCGGCAGGGATTCCTCGCTCAGGAGCTGGGAGGGCGACCAGTGGCGGACCGGCGGCGCCTGCAGCTGGGGCTGGTTCTCCTACGACCCGGACCTGAACCTCGTCTTTTACGGCACCGGCAATCCCTCGACCTGGAACCCGAACCAGCGCCCGGGGGACAACCGGTGGGCACAGGCGATCATCGCCCGCGACGCCGATACGGGCATCGCCCGCTGGGTCTACCAGATGACCCCCCACGACCAGTGGGACTACGACGGCGTCAACGAGATGATCCTCACCGAGCAGGTGATCGACGGCCGCGCCCGGAAGGTGCTGACCCATTTCGACCGGAACGGCTTCGGCTACACGCTGGACCGCGCCACCGGCGCTCTGCTGGTGGCGGAGAAGTTCGATCCCACGGTGAACTGGGCGAGCCGCGTGGAGACGAACCCCGCCGCCCCCGATTACGGCCGGCCCGCGGTCGACAAGCGCTACGCCCCCGGCGCGGCCGACGAGGACGAGGCCACGAAGAACATCTGCCCCGGGGCGCTGGGTGCCAAGAACCAGCAGCCGGCCGCCTACTCGGCCAAGACGCGGCTGTTCTACGTGCCGACCAACCACATGTGCATGGACTACGAGGCGTTCCGGGTGACCTACACGCCCGGCCAGCCCTATGTCGGCGCGACGCTCACCCTGCACCCGCCCGAGGGCTCGGACCGGACCGGGGCGTTCATCGCCTGGGACGGCGCCAGGGGCCGGATCGCCTGGACGATCCCGGAGCCGTTCTCGGTCTGGTCGGGGGCGCTCGCCACGGCCGGCAACGTGGTCTTCTACGGCACGCTGGAGGGCTACCTGAAGGCGGTCGACGCCCGGGACGGGCACGAGCTCTACCGGTTCAAGACCCCGTCCGGCATCGTCGGCAACGTCACCACCTACCTGCACGGCGGGAAGCAGTACGTGGCGGTGCTCTCCGGGGTCGGCGGCTGGGCCGGGATCGGTCTGGCGGCCGGGCTGACCGACCCGGCCGACGGTTCGGGGGCAGTCGGCGGCTACGCGGCCCTGTCGCAGTACACGGCGCCCGGCGGGCAGCTCACGGTGTTCGAACTGCCGCAGTGAGCCGCCCCCGGCGGCGTCCGCACGCGCCGCCGGGCGATTCGCGCGGCATCCCTCCGACGTTCCGAGGCGCCCCCGCGCCGGGTCTGCCGGGCCGCATCCCGGGCCGCCTCTCCTGTCCCGCACGGCCCCGGCTCCGGCTCCGGCGGCCGGCCCCGGATGCAACTATTCAGACGCGGCCGTGCCGTTCACGGCGATCAATGGCCGGCCTGCCGCTGTGATCGGGCCAATTCAACGGGTTAAATTCGAAAATCCAGAGTCTATCTCCGAAAATAAGCCGCCTTACAGAGTGTTGCTCCGATGATACGAATCGTTGGAACGTCGGATCTTGAACGAACTATGACGATCTGCTGGAGCTGATCTTGGCTATGGGGCGCGCGACCGGCCGGATGGGGCGGTGTCGGGGAGCGCGTCATGACACGGGGATATGGGGTCTCACTCGCCGCGCTGGCGGTCGCGCTGCTCGGTCCGGGCGCCCAGGCGCAGACGGCCGGCAACGGCGTCGACATCCTGTCGGGGTTCCGGCGGATCTGGATCCCCGGGCAGACCTACGACACCGGATCGCCCACGGCCCTCGGGGCGCCCCTCCTGCTGCGCAACATCCAGATCGTCGCCGAGCGGGCGCGGGAGCGGACCCAGGCGCAGGAGATCGCCGCCTATTACGACGACCGCCGAAACCAGAGCTACAGCGTCATCGACGGCCTCGGGCCGCTGACCCGGGCCTATCTGGCGGGATCGGGGGCGACCACCACGATCCCGGCCTTCGACGCGACCACGTCGCGCGTCCAGTACGTCGACCAGGGCACCGGCGCCGGCGTGACGACGTCGCCCCTCGGGAAGGTCGTGCAGCTGGTCAACGCGTTCCGGACCAACGCCTCCACCGGCCCGGCCAAGGACGCCTACAGCTACCCGCGCCCCTGGCGGCAGAGCCTGAACGGCCAGAGCCTCGGCTTCGTCGTGCCGCCCTCCCTCGGGCCGGAGAGGAGCCCGACCCCCGCGACGGATGGCGGCTTCCCGAGCGGCCACACCAACGCCGCCTACCTGTCGGCCCTCGCCCTGGCCTACGCGATCCCGCAGCGGTTCCAGGAACTGCTCACCCGCGCGAGCGAGCTCGGCGACAACCGGATCGAGGCGGGCATGCATTCGCCCACCGACGTGATCGGCGGCCGCGTGCTGGCGACCGCCTTCGCCATCCGGGCGCTCAACGACCCGGCGAACGCGGCCCTGCTGGGCGAGGCCTTCGCGCAGGCGCAGCGCTACCTGAGCCAGGCCTGCGGCGGTCCCTTGGAGCGGTGCGCCCACGCGCCCGTGGATCCGGCCACCGACCGCTTCTCCGACTACGCGCGCGACAAGGCCGCCTACACGGCGCGCCTGACCTACGGCCTGCCGCCGGTCGGGCCCACGGACCGGCCGCCGGTGGTCCCGGTGGGGGCGGAGGCGCTGCTCGCGACCCGCTTCCCCTACCTCACGGCGGCGCAGCGCCGCGACGTGATCGCGACCACCGAATTGCCCTCCGGCGGCTTCCTCGACAACGGGCTGGGCTACGACCGCATCAACCTGTTCGCCGCCGCCGACGGCTACGGCGCCCTCGACGGCACGGTCACCGTCACGATGGACGCGGCCAGGGGCGGCTTCTCGGCCTACGACGTCTGGCGCAACGACATCGGCGGCGCGGGCGGCCTCGTGAAGCTCGGCAGCGGCACGCTGGTCCTGACCGGCGCCAACACCTACGCGGGCGGCACGACGATCGGCGGCGGGACGCTGGTCGGCCATGCCGGCGCCTTCGGCACCGGCGGGATCGTCGACGACGCGGCGCTCGTCGTGGATCAGTCGACCGACGGGACGCTGGCCAACGCCGTCTCGGGCTCCGGGACCCTGTCCAAGACGGGTTCGGGCACCCTCACGCTCACGGGCCTCAGCACGCTGGCGGGCGCCACCGCGGTGCAGGCCGGGCGGCTCGTGGTGAACGGCGCCCTCGCCCACTCGGTCGTCACGGTGCTGCCGGGGGCGGAACTCGGCGGCTCGGGCACTCTGGGCGGGATCAGCGCGCTCGCGGGCGGCACCGTGGCGCCGGGCAATTCCATCGGGACCCTCACCGCCGCCGGCCATGTCGCCTTCGCGCCGGGCTCCGTCTACCGGGTCGAGGCCGGCGCCGCCGGACAGGCGGACCGGATCGCCGCGACCGGCACCGCCACCCTGTCGGGCGGCACCGTCCAGGTGCTCGCCGCCCCGGGCGCCTACAACCCGCGCACCACCTACACGATCCTCTCCGCCGCCGGCGGCGTCTCCGGCCGGTTCGCCGGCGTGACGGCGAACCTCGCCTTCCTCAGCCCGGGCCTGCGCTACCGGAGCGACGCGGTCGACCTGACGCTGACCCGCAACGACGTGCCCTTCGCCGCCTCCGCCACCGGCCGCAACGGCGCGGCCGCCGCCAACGCGATCCAGGCCGCCGGATCGGGCCGGCTCTACGACGCGGCGGTCGCCTTCACGGCCGACGAGGCCGGCAGCGGCTTCCGGGCGCTGGCCGGCGACATCCACGCCGGCACCGTGTCCACCGCCTCCGAGACCGCCTACTTCGTGCGCGAGGCCGTGCTCGACCGGCTGCGCTGGGGCGGCCCCGGCACAGGCCTCGACGACGGCCGCCTGCCGGCCGCCGACGCGGCCGACCTGCCCGGACGGGCCCCGGTGGTGGCCGACGTGCCGGTGCCTACGCTCGACCCGCAGGTGTTCGGGCTGTGGGGCCAGGGCTTCGGCGCCTTCGGCACGGCCGGCGGCGGCGGCAACGCCTTCGACCTGAACCGGCAGATCGCCGGCTTCGCGGCGGGCGCGGACGTGCGCTTGGCCAGCGGGCCGCGCGTCGGCGTGGTCGGCGGCTACACCGAGGCCGATCTCGCCAGCGCGGCCCGGGTGGGCGGCCTGAGCCGGGCGGAGAGCGCGACGCTCAAGAGCGGCTTCGGCGGCCTGTACGGCGGCTACGAGCTCGGCCCGCTGGCGCTGCGGCTGGGGGCGCTCTACGCCGACACGGACGCGCGCACCCGCCGGGCCGTGGCGTACGGGCTGTCGGACACGCTGAGCGGGCACGGCGGCGGCCACACGGTGCAGGCATTCGGCGAGATCGGCTGGCGGATCGCGCTGGGGCAGCCGGCGGGCGCGTCCGTCGAGCCGTTCGCGGGCGGGGCGTATGTCGGCATCCGGCGCGGCGCCTTCGCGGAGACGGGGGGCGCGGCGGCGCTGGCGAGCGTCGCGCGGGACTACGATCTCGGCGCGGCGACCGTGGGGGTTCGGGCGCAGACGCGCCTGGACCTGGGCTTGAGCCGGCCGGTGACGCTGCGGGGCCTCGTCGGCTACCGGCGGGCGTTCGGCGACGTGGTGCCGACGGCTCTGCTGGCCTTCGGGGCAGGCGGTCCGGCCTTCCTGAGCGCGGGGGTGCCGATCGACCGGGACGCGCTGGTGGCGCAGGTCGGGCTCGAGCTGGCGGTGACGCCGGACGCGAGCCTGGGCGTGGCCTACACGGGCCAGACCGGCGCCCGCGCGCGGGACCAGGCCGTGACGGGCGGCTTCACCCTGCGGTTCTAGCGCGCGACGCCTGCGCGCCGACGAAGTCCACGAAGGCGCGCAGCGGCGCCGGCAGGTGCCGCCGGCCGGGGTAGTAGAGGAACGGGCCGGGGAAGTCCTGCCACCAGGGTTCCAGCACCGGCTCCAGGGCGCCGCCGTCGAGCCGCGGCCGCAGCCAGTCCTCGAACAGGTGGACGATCCCGGTGCCGGCGACCGCGGCCTCCACCGCGAGGTCGCTGGCGCCGACCCGCACGATCAGCGGCCCGGTCGGGTCTACCCGGACGATCGCGCCGTCGCGCTCGAACTCCCACGGCGCCGTCAGCACGCCGCTGGGGAAGCGGCCGAGCAGGCAGGCATGGTCGAGGAGGTCCCGCGGATGCTCCGGCCGGCCGCGCCGGTCGAGATAGGCCGGGGACGCCGCCGTGGCGAAGCGCTGCCGCCGCGGGCCGATCGGCACGGCGATCATGTCCTGCTCCAGCCGCTCGTCGTAGCGGATGCCGGCGTCGCAGCCGGCCGCCAGCACGTCCACGAACCCGTCCTCGACCACCACCTCCAGGCGGATCTCCGGGTAGGCCGCCAGGAAGGGCGGCACGAGCGCCGGCAGCACCAGCCGGGCGGCGCTCAGCGGAACGTTGAGCCGGAGCGTGCCCGCGGGACGGTCGCGGAACCCGTTCACCACGTCGAGGGCGGATTCCACCTCGGCGAGGGCCGGGCCGAGACGCTCCAGCAGGCGGGTCCCGGCCTCGGTCGGCGCGACGCTGCGGGTGGTGCGGTTCAGGAGGCGCACCCCCAGGCCGGCCTCCAGCCGGCGCACCGCCTCGCTGAGGCTCGACGCGCTCCCGCCCCCGGCGCGGGCGCCCTCGCGGAACCCGCCGGCCCGCGCCACGGTCACGAAGGCGGCGAGGTCGGTGAGATCCCGGGTCATCGTTCGAGAATCCGCACAGGCCGTGCCGATTGTCACGGCTTATCGGCGCAAAACCGGGCGTCTACATCCGGGGCGCCCACAGGAGATACGTCATGACCGACATCGCGCAGGCCGGGACCTTCGCCCTCGGCGACCGCACCGTGAAGCGGCTCGGCTACGGGGCCATGCAGCTCGCCGGGCCCGGCGTGTTCGGGCCGCCCGAGGACCGCGCCGCCGCGGTCGCGGTGCTCCGGGAAGCCGTGGCGGCGGGCGTCGACCACATCGACACCAGCGACTTCTACGGGCCGCACGTCACCAACCGGATCATCCGCGAGGCGCTGCACCCCTACCCGGACGGGCTCGTGATCGTCACCAAGGTCGGCGCCAGGCGCGGGGCCGACGCCTCGTGGAACCCGGCCTTCTCGGCCGAGGAGCTCACCCGGGCGGTCCACGACAACCTGCGCAACCTCGGCGTCGACGCCCTCGACGTGGTCAACCTGCGCCTGATGTTCGACGTCCACGGGCCGGCAGAGGGCCCGATCGAGGCGCCGCTCACCGTGCTGGCGGATCTTCAGCGCCAGGGGCTGATCCGCCGGATCGGCCTGAGCAACGCCACGCCGCGTCAGATCGCCGAGGGGCGCCGGATCACCGACATCGTCTGCGTGCAGAACCAGTACAACCTCGCGCACCGGGGCGACGACGCCGTCATCGACGATCTGGCGGCGGCCGGGATCGCCTACGTGCCGTTCTTCCCGCTGGGCGGGTTCAGCCCGCTGCAATCGGGCACGCTGTCCGAGGTCGCGGCCGGGCTCGGCGCGACGCCGATGCAGGTGGCGCTGGCGTGGCTGCTGCGCCGGTCGCCCAACATCCTGCTGATCCCGGGGACCTCCTCGCTCGGCCATCTGCGCGAGAACCTCGCGGCGGCCGCGCTCGCGCTCCCGGATGAGGCGATGGCGGCGCTGGATCGGATCGGGGCGGCGTGAACGGTTCCCGTCCGGACGCTTCGGTTGCGCTCTCCCTCCCCGTCATCGCGAGCGCAGCGACGTGACCCAGGGCCGCGCGACGACGGTCGGCGTCGCGCTGTCTGGAGTGCCTCGCTCCGCTCGCAAGGACGGCGGTGCCGCAACGATCGACCCGGCGCCTACTTCGCCGTCATATCGGCGAGCATCGGGCAGCCGCCCTCGCTCATCGGGCGGAACGCCTGCTCGGCCGGGATCGTCTCCAGCACCTTGTAGAGGTCCCACGCGCCCTTCGACTCGGACGGCGCCTTGGCCTCGAACAGGTACATCGGGTGGATCTTGCGCCCGTCCGGCCGGATCGTGCCCTTGCCGAACAGCGGGTCGTCGGTCGGCATCTCCTTCATCTTGGCGACCACGGCGGCGCCGTCCCTGGCCGAGTGCAGGGCCGCCACCGCCTTCAGGTAGTGGAGCGTGCTGGCGTAGACGCCGGCCTGGTACGAGGTCGGCTTCTTGCCGGGCATGCGCTTCTCGAACCGCTCCGCGAAGGCGCGGGTGCCGTCGTTGAGGTCCCAGTAGAACGAGGCGGTGAAGGCGAGGCCCTGCGCCACGTCCAGGCCCAGCGAGTGGATGTCGGTGATGGCGATCAGCAGGGCCGCGAGCGTCTGGCCGCCCTGGCGGATGCCGAACTCGTGCGCCTGCTTGATGGCGTTGGCGGCGTCGAGGCCGGCATCGGCCAGCCCGATCACCTGCGCGCCCGAGGCCTGGGCCTGGAGGAGGAACGAGGAGAAGTCCGGGTTCGGGAACGGCGTGCGCACGCCGCCGACGACCTTGCCGCCGTTCTTCTCCACCACCGCCTTGGTGTCGCGCTCCAGGGCGAGGCCGAAGGCGTAGTCGGCGGTGATGAAGTACCAGGACTTGCCGCCGCGCTTGAGGATGGCCTTGCCGGTGCCGTTGGCCAGCGCCGCGGTGTCGTAGGTCCAGTGCACGGTGTTGGGCGTGCAGGCCGGGCCGGTCAGGTCGGCGGTGCCGCCGCCCGAGTTGATGAAGGCCTTGTTCTTCTCCTTGGTGATCTGCGCGATGGCGAGCGCCACCGAGGAGGTGGGGACGTCGAACACCGCGTCGACGCCGTCGCGGTCGTACCATTGCCGGGTGATGGAGGCGCCGACATCGGGCTTGTTCTGGTGGTCGGCGGCGACGACCTCGACCTTCAGCCCGTGCGCCTCCGGCTTGAAATCCTCGACCGCCATCCGGGCGGCGACCACCGAGCCCTCGCCGGTGGAGTCGAAGTAGACGCCGGAGCGGTCGTTCAGCACGCCGATCTTCACCGGCACGAGGTCGGCCGCGAGCGCCGCGCCGGCGCCGAGCGCGCACAGACTCCCGAGCAGCGCCGCGGCGCGGTGGCGGAGCGTCATGTCTCTCTCCCTGTCGAATCTCTCCCGGCCGCGTTGATCGCCGCTCGGGACGTTTCCGAAGGCAGACTATCCGCGGCGGATCGCGGCTGGAACGGGTGCGCGTGAGGATGCCGGCGATCCGTCAGGGACAGCCTTCACCACGCGAGACGACACCGCCGTCTTCGCGAGCGGAGCGATCCAGCAGCGCCACGGTCGTGATGACGGGTGTGCGGCGGCGATCGGCCGCTCAACCGCCCCGCGGCGTCAACCCGAAGATCGCCCGCGCCTGATCGGGGGTGGCCGGCTCCCGGTCGAGATGGGCCAGCAGGCTCACCGCCTTCTCCACCAGGGCGGCGTTGCTCGGCGCGAGCCGGCCCCTCGACAGGTACAGGTTGTCCTCCAGCCCGACCCGGACGTTGCCGCCCATCCCGGCCGCCACCGCGAGGATCGGGAACTCCTCCCGGCCGATGCCGAAGGCCGACCAGACCGCGTCCTCCGGCAGCCGCGCCCGCATCGCCACGAGCGCCTCGGGCGTCGCCGGGGCGCCCCAGGGGATGCCGAGGCAGATCTGGAACAGGGGCGGGCGCGCCAGATGCCCCTCGGCGATCAGGTGCCGGGCCAGCTCGATCTGGCCGAGGTCGAACACCTCGATCTCGGGCTTCACGCCCGCGTCGCGGATGTGACCCGCCATCGCCCGCAGATGGCTTGGCGTGTTGAGGAACAGGTGCTCGCCGAAATTCATCGTGGCGATGTCGAGGGTGCAGATCTCCGGCCGCAGCGCGCCGACATGCCGGGTGCGCACCTCCGGGCTGACGAAGGTGGTGCCCGGGCCGGCGACCGCCGGGTCGGGATCGCCCGGCACGAACCGACCCCCCGCCCCCGTGGTCAGGTTGAGGATCACGGCGTCGTTCCTCGCGCGGATCCGCTCCACCACCTCGCGGTAATGGGCGAGCTCCATGCTCGGCGCGGCCGTCTCGGGGTCGCGGACGTGGATGTGCACCACCGCGGCCCCGGCGGCGGCGGCCTCGAGCGCCGACTCGGCGATCGCCTCCGGGCTCACCGGCACGGCCGGGTTCTTCCGCGGCGTGTCGAAGGAGCCCGTGAGGGCGCAGGTGATGACGGTGGTGCTCGCCATGTGTGTGCTCCCCGCGCGTCAGATCGCTCCGCCGTCGACCGTGATCGTCTCGCCCGTGATGTAGGCCGCGCCGGCACTCAGGAAGAAGATCGTCTCGGCGATGTCCTCCGGGCGGGCCATGCGGCCGAGCATGGTGCGCCCCACCGTCGCGGCCTTGCGCTCCTCCGACCAGGGGTCGGTCCAGGGCGTGGCGACGAGGCCCGGCGCGACGGCGTTGACGCGCACCTCCGGCGCCAGCGCCCGGGCGAGGCTGCGGGTCAGGTTGATCAGCCCGGCCTTGCTGGCCGCGTAGGCGACCGACGAGCCGCGCCGCCCGAGACCGGCCACCGAGGCGGTGTTGACGATGGCGCCGCGGCTCGCCTTGAGGGTCGCGGCCGCGGCCCGGGCGCAGCGGAACGGCCCGAGCAGGTTGGTCGCGAGGATCGTCGCCCAGAACTCCTCGCTCATCGCGTCGAGGTCCTCGAACGCGATGGGCGCGGTCGTGGCCGACGTCCCGGCATTGTTGACGAGCACGTCGAGGCCGCCGAGCCGGTCGATGCCGGCCGCCACCATCGCCTCGGCCTCGCCCGCCCGCGACACGTCCCCGGGCAGCGCGATCACCGAGAGGCCCTCCCCGGCGAGCCGGGCGACCTCGGCCGGGCCGCGGGCATCGTCGGGCAGGTGGTTCAGCGCCACCGCGGCGCCGTTGCGGGCGAAGATCGCGACGGTCGCGAGCCCGATGCCCGAGGAGGCCCCGGTAACGAGGACGCGCCGCCCGGACAGGTCCGCTCCGATCATGTTCCCTCCATCCGGCCGATCCCGGCCATCGCCGCCTTGAGCGCCAGGAGCTTGCGGTCGCGCTCGCGGAACAGCTCCTCGGGCGCGCGCCCGCCCCAGTCGAAGTAGCCGCGCCCCGCCATCACCCCGGTCCGGCCGGCGGCGCAGAGGGCGTCGAGGGTCTCGGACCGGGTGCGCGGCGGCGGCGGCGCGTAGCTGCCGTTGGCGAGCGCCCGCTGCGTCAGCTCCAGGCCGGTGAAGTCGGCCTTGGCGAGGTGGCCGAGGATCGGGATGCGCAGGGCGAGCCCGTGGACGATCGCGTCGTCGATGTCCCGCGGCGCGGCCACGCCCTCGTCGAGGAGCCGGAACACCTCGGCGCTGATCGCCTGCTGGATGCGGTTGGCGACGTAGCCGGGGATGAAGCGCTTCAGGACGATCGGGACCTGGCCGAGGCCGCGCACGAACTCGGCCATGGCGGCGATCACCGCCGGATCGGTGCCGGGCCCCGGCACCACGTCGACCAGGTCGACGATGTAGGGCGGCGTGTACCAGTGCAGGATCAGCGCCCGCGCCTGCCGGCGTTCCGGGATCAGCGGGAAGACGTCGAGGTAGCTGGTGTTGCTGGCGAGGACCGCGTCGGCCGGGCAGAGCCGGTCGAGCTCGGAGAAGAGCGCGCCCTTGGCCTCCGGGTCCTCGGTGATCGCCTCGATCACGAGGCCGGCGCCCGAGACCGCCGCGCCGAGCGCCGCCTCGACCCGGACGGCCCGGGCCAGCCGCGCGGCATCCCAGCCCTCCGGGGCGGCGCCGGCCTCCCGCAGGGTCGCGAGGGCCGAGTCCATCAGGCCGGGGATCCGCGCGCGGGTCTCGGGCCGCGTGTCGGTGAGCCGCACGCCGTGGCCGGCGAGCGCCAGCACCAGGGCGATGCCGTGCCCCATCACGCCGCCGCCGACGATCGCGATCTCGCCCATGCCGCACGCTCCTGTCCCTGTCCCGGGCTCCTCTCGCGGGAATCCTCGGGTCTTCCCGCCGGCCTCAGCCGCCGCGCTGGTCCCGGCGCATCATGAAGGCCAGCTTCTCGAACAGGCTGACATCCTGCTCGTTCTTCAGGAGCGCCCCGTGCAGCGGCGGGATCAGCTTGCGGCCGTCCTGCTCGCGCAGGGTCTCGGGGGCGATGTCCTCGGAGACGAGGAGCTTCAGCCAGTCGAGCAGCTCCGAGGTCGAGGGCTTCTTCTTGAGGCCCGGGACCTCGCGCATCGCCAGGAAGGTCCGCAGCGCCTCCTCGACGAGGCGGTGCTTGATGCCCGGATAGTGGACGTCGACGATGCGCTGCAGCGTCTCGGCGTCGGGGAACTTGATGTAGTGGAAGAAGCAGCGGCGCAGGAACGCGTCCGG
>Ga0049070_1001090_pt1 | contig 12957 bp, 11 predicted proteins | sample FECB22metaG_FD_56243 | JGI IMG/M metagenome (GOLD analysis project Ga0049070, IMG submission 56243) | Cyanobacterial communities from the Joint Genome Institute, California, USA - FECB-22 | ecosystem: Environmental > Aquatic > Thermal springs > Hot (42-90C) > Microbial mats | place: USA: California
GGCTGGGGGACCAGGATTCGAACCTAGACTAACCGGGTCAGAGCCGGTTGTTCTACCGTTGAACTATCGCCCAACGGGGCCAATCCCGCCCGTGTAGCGGCTGCGAGGGGACATTTGCAAGACTGAGGTCGGTCCCTGTGCTAGGGCTCCCACAGAACATCCTACAGGCAAGGCTGGTGGTTCCCTCCAATCTCGTCCCCTACAGGCTGACGAGCTGATGGGCCAGTCCTCACTCGGTTGCGGCTAACCTTTGACCATTATCCGCCTACGATGGAATTTACGACCCCTGCTTTGACCGAACAGCAACCTAACGATCAGCCTCTGCCGGGAGCGTCTTCCAAAGGGGCTCGCCGATTGCTGTTCGACGTCACTGGGATTGTCCATTGGTATGCGTTCTTTCGCCATCCGTCGGGCATTCAGCGCGTGAGCGAGAAGCTGATTTCATCTCTGGTCCTGCGCCAGAACCATCAAGTGTTGTTTGTGGCGCGCATGCTGGGCGGCGATTTCTTTTACCAGATCGACTCGGACCTGCTTGCCGATCTTGACGAGCCGGAGTTTCGCCAGGGAGCGATCGCGCGCCTGCGAGCAGTCTTTGCCCAAAGCATGCGCTTGGCGCCAATCCGATCGCTGTTGGCCGATGCGCGGTACTATCACATTCCCTATATCATCTTGGGTCAGCTGCACCTCGACCGTTTGGTCGAATGGTTCTTTGCGGGCCGTCCTTCGCGGGCGTTGCCGCCGCTTGCACCAGTGACGCGACTTGATCACCGCGATGTCCTGTTCAATCCTGGCGACCTTTGGTGGCAGAAGGACTATGTATCCGTCGTGCTTGGGTTGCGGGCGCGTACTGGGGTGCGGCTCGTGCAGATGATCCACGATCTTTTCGTCATCGAACGTCCTGAATGGTTTAAGGCTGACTTCGCAAGACTATTCACGAGTGAATTCGAAAAGCTGTCACCGCACGTCGATCGTTGGCTTACCAACTCTCGCTTCGTCACTGGACAGCTCAGGCACTATCTGGAGGCGCGATCTCTTACGTTACCGCCCATCCAGATTCTGCCAATGGGTTGGGACAGTTTCACCCATCTCTCAGCTGATGAAGCAAGTCCGGACATTAAAGAGAAATTGAAGCGGTACGGCCTGGCCGACCACCCCTTCATCCTGTTCGTCGGTACCGTCGAGCCACGCAAAAACTTGCCGACGCTGCTCGATGCCTTGGACGGGCTGCGCAGCAGACTTGGTTCCCGCGTGCCGGACCTCGTCGTTGTGGGAGGCCGGGGCTGGCGGTCAGCGAAAGTGCGTAGCCGCTTGCGCAGAGATCGGCATGTTCATTGGTTCCGGGCCATATCCGACGCCGATCTGGTGGTCCTCTACGGGGCCGCGCGTTTCACGGTGGCCCCCAGCCACATGGAGGGTTGGGGACTTCCAGTGCAAGAAAGCATTGCCCACGGCGTCCCCTGCATTGCATCTACAGGTGGTGCCTTGCCAGAGGCCGGAGCGGACCTAGTGGTGACTTTCGAGCCCGCGGACACCGAAGCCCTGACGCAAGCAATGGGGCGCTGGATTACCGACGAGGCGGCCTTGGCGCAGGCTAAGGCCAATATCGTGCGGCGCTTAGCCGAGGTGCAACGGCCTACCTGGAACGAGGCGGCGACAGTGCTGCTAAAGCATGCGTTGAGCTAAGGCGTAGGGCACAATCGCCTGATGCCGCGGCTGCTCTACGATCTCACGGGGCTCCTCCACTGGTATGCCTACTTTCGACGGCCGGCCGGCGTCCAGCGCGTCGTTGAGCAGGTTGCCGCGTGCGCCGTGGTGCAAGGAGCTGGACGGACGCATCCGGAGCTTTCGGTCGAGTTCGTCGTCCGCACCCTAGGTACTAGTGATTTCTACGTCCTTGATCCCGCACTGGTGTTGGCCCTGAGCCACGATCGGCCGTCCGCCATTTCGTGCCTGCGGCGTCTATTTGCGAAAACCATGGCGTTGTCTACTCTCCGAGGCACGTTTGCCGAAGGTCGCTATTTCCATTGGCCCTATCTTGCCCTTGGGCTGTTGCGTATGGATTCGGTGCTCGATGCGGGCAGCGCCATACGAGTCCCGGGAACTGGGCTGAAGGCAGTGGCGCCGCCAACTGCCGAAGATACCTATTTCAATCCGGGCGACTTGTGGTGGCAAAAGCGCTATGTCGCGGCGATCGGCGATCTAAAGAAGCGAACCGGCGTCCGCATCTTGCAGATGATCCATGATCTCTATGTGCTGCACCGGCCAGAGTGGCAGCCAACCGGATTCTCCAATGTCTTTGCCGATCAGGTCCGGGGAATTGCACCACTTGTCGATGGTTGGCTGACCAGCTCGAGTTTTGTGAAGGCCCAGATCGCCCAGTGCCTGCGGGACTGGGCGCTGCCTGAGCGGCCGATCGATGTGCTGCCCATGGGATGGGACAGCTTCGCTCGCGCTCCTGTACGTGCGCCGATTGGCGACCAAGCAATCCTCGATCGCCATGGTGTTGGCAGGCAGCCATTCATCCTGTTCGTCGGGACGGTGGAGCCGCGCAAAAACTTATCGCTGCTGCTCGACGCCATGGAGGCCTTGCGCCACCGTTTTGGCAATCAGGTGCCCGCCCTGGTGGTCGCCGGCGGCTATGGCTGGCGCGCCCAATCGGTTCGGCGACGGCTCCTGCGCGAGATGGGCAGGGGCCATCTCTTCTGGGTGAAAAACATTAGTGATGAAGAGCTCCGCACCCTCTATCGGAGGGCGCGATTTGCAGTCATGCCCAGCCACGGAGAAGGCTGGGGCCTTGCAGTTCAGGAAAGCATCGCCTTAGGGCTACCGTGCATTGCGACCTCGGGTGGCGCGACGCGAGAAGCTGGGCGCGATCTTGCGCGCTATTTCGATCCAGCCCGGCCGGAGGAGCTCGAGACGGCCATGGCATTTTGGATCGTCAATGACGCCGCTTTGGCTAGTGCCCGGGCACGCATTGCACGCGCGTTGAAAACGGAAAGCTTTCCAACTTGGAACGATGCGGGAAGGACCCTCCTAGCTCTGGCGTTTCCACCGTCCGATAGTAGCTGACAGCCACTACGGCGCTCGGTCAAACCGTGCCTGAAGAGATTTCGGCAGCTTAGCAAGGCTCAAGCCCAAAGCTGCTCGGCGGCCTGGGCAAAAATCGCAATCATCACCACCCGCCGACGCCGGCTCGGGCGAGAAGCCGAATGGACATGACGTCCAAAGCTCTTCTCGACCGCCGGGTTTGCTTGGGCGAGTAGGATAAGGAGTAAGCGCTGTCTTGAGGTGGTTGAGCGCGGCCGAGCTACCGGCCTTGCTGGAGGGGCTCGACTGGCGGCGCGTGCACGAACCGCGGCAGACGACGGTGCCGGCAGCGACGAGTTGACTCGGCTGGCGTAAAACGGTCGCAAGCTTCGAGCGTCTGTGATCCATTGTCCTGGTGAGCGCGCACGCCGACGCCCTGCCTGATGATCCCGGCCTGCTCAAGGCGATGCTGATCGCCGAGCGGCTCGAGAGCGAGCGGCTGCGCCAGATCATTGAGGAGTTCCAGCGTCATCGCTTCGGCCGGCGGGCCGAGAGCTTGGCGGAGGATCAGCTTCAGCTTGCGTTGGAAGATAGCGAACAGGAAGCGGCCGCGAGTCAGGCCGCGTCCGAGCAGAAGCATCCCGCCGAACGCAAAGTGCGCGCCGCCCGGCGGCGGACTAACCGCGGCAAGCTGCCGGCGCATCTGCCCCGTATCGAGACGGTGGTCGATGTGGAGCGCACCACCTGCCGGTGCTGTGCGGGCACGCTGCATCGGATCGGCGAGGACGTGTCGGAACGCCTGGACGTCGTGCCGGCGCAGTTCCGGGTGCTGGTCACGCGACGCCCGAGGTACGCCTGCCGGGCTTGCACGGACGTGGTCGTGCATGCGCCTGCGCCGGCCCGGCTGATCGAGGGCGGACTGCCCACCGAGGCGACCGTGGCCCACGTGCTGGTGTCGAAGTTCGCCGATCATCTGCCGCTGTATCGCCAAGCCCAGATCTATGCCCGCCAAGGGGTCGCCCTGGATCGCTCGACCTTGGCCGACTGAGTGGGGCGCGCCGCCTTCCTGCTGCGGCCCGTGCAGGAGCGGCTGCTCGACAAGCTGAAGGCCTCGCCCAGGCTGTTCGGCTGTTCGCGGACCAGACGACGGCGCCGGTGCTCGATCCGGGACGCGGACGGACCAAGACCGGCCAGCTCTTCGCCTATGCCCGGGATGATCGGCCGTGGGGCGGCAGCGATCCGCCCGGCGTGGCTTTCGTCTACGCCGCCGATCGCTAGGCCGAGCGACTGATCGCTCATCTGAAGGGCCTCACGGGCATCCTGCAGGTCGACGGCTATGGCGGCTACAAGTGCTGGCCAGGCAGAGCAACGTGCAACTCGCCTTCTGCTGGAGCCACGTGCGCCGCAAGTTCTACGAGCTCGCCACGCCTGGTCCGGCTCCGATCGCCAGCGAGGCGCTAACGCGCATCGCTGAGCTCTACCGCATCGAGGGCGAGATCCGCGGTCGCTCGGCCGAAGAGCGCCGCATGGCCCGCCAGGAGCGCAGCCGGCCTTTGGTCGAAGCTCGCGAGCTGTGGCTGCGCACCAAGCTCCAGCTCATCAGCCAGAAGACCAAGCTGGCCGAGGCGATCCGATACACACTGTCGCGCTGGCACGCGTTAGGCCTGTTCCTCGACGACGGCCGCGTCGAGATCGACAACAACGTCGTCGAACGCACCATCCGTCCGCTCGCCTTGACCCGCAAGAACGCTCTGTACGGCGGAGCCGAGCACTGGGCGGTCATCGCCTCGCTCATCGAGACCTGCAAACTGATCGCTGTCGAGCCCTACCGTTACTTGGCTGACACTATAACCCGCATCGTCGATGGCCATCCCCAGAACCGCCTCGACGAGTAGCTCCCTTGGGCATATGCCACGGCCCCTGTCCTCAAGGCCGTGGCCGGACGACAGCGCTTACGACAAGGATGAAGTCGAGATTGAAGAACAGAAGGAGCGTCCAAGGGCATTGAGGCTTATCAACAAAGCCCAGGGGCGGCACTCCCGTCTGGGATCTTCGTGACGTAAAGCCGCTTCCAAGCCAGTGTGCGCACCTTCAGACGCGGTCCCACCCTTGGTCTAGAGGCAGGGCTCTAACCGCCGATTAGCTGGCATCAAAGAAGTAGGACATCGGAACATCGAGTACCGTGTCAAACTGGTAAAGCCGGCTTGAGCTCATTCGGTTCGAACCCTATTGTATTTTTGAACTTGCTGGAATGTGAATCCGACAGCGTCTCCCTGCTTGGTTTGGCTCATGCCCAGAAGGACGCGCCGCTGGCGCACGCGCATCCCCAGCGTTCACGTCGACAAATGCGAGACTGCCATGGCTCCCCTTCTAAATATTGCACTGGAGATTATTGCGTTAACGTCCGGTTGTGGAGGTCCGATTATCGCCTTCTGCAGTGGAATAGCACATTTCGATTGAAAATCTTTGTCACCTTTCGCTACGATAGTTCTAGTCGGTGGGACCGAGGTTTGCCCAGTATGGCGTGGGGAATTTCGCCGTCATTGGGCCGAAGGGAGATCTGCGGATTGGCGCGGAAGTTGCCTGGCCGGGTGTAAGTGTAGCGTTACAGTTGGGAAGGGATTTGCCCCGTTTGGTGACTAGGGCCTGACTTTTGGGTTGGGGGCAGCGATGAGATCGTCCATCGAACTGACGCACCAGGGGAGGCATCTGACTATCCGTGCCTCAGTGATTGCCGGTGATTGGCAGGTTTGGTTCTATGAGAACGGCAATCGCATCTATTTGTATGCCGTGCTGGGCTACGACGAAGGCGAGCAGATAGAGCCTACGCTCGAGCAGGCACGCCGCGACCTCATCGCCGAGACTATTATCGTGCCGACGGTACGCTTCTGGCCGGAGGCGACCGAAGGCAAGGGGAAGCACTCGTCTGTCTCCACTCTCACAGAGAGAGTGCCAGGCGAGTTGAACGGTCGGCCGCCGCGAGGTATCGGCGGCGAGTATGGATAACCGCCGTGGCGCCCGATAGCTGCAGCCATCCTGGCCTCGCGCTGGAGTTGGCGGATGACACCGTGGAAAACTTGCGGCGGCTCGTCGAGCGGGATCATCGATGCATCGCAAGGCCGGCAAACAGAGCGCTGGTCTGGGAAGTGCTGGGGGGAGAGATCGTCGGAGAATACACGGTCCACCCTTTCGACCTTCAGGGGCATCCAGCTATGTTAGCTGCCTATGCCTGGTATAGCGGCGCGCTGAGCTTCGTGGTTCTACATGAAGGGGCCGTGTGTGGTCCCGCCGAGGCTGTGAGTGCCGTTCTTAGGGTCGGTCCCTTCGGGATGCGCCGGTCACCATGACCAGACAAGGCAGTCATTGGGACACCGCCCTCGAATGGCCAGCAATGCCCCGGCCTGGCTCGACAAGGGCATTGCTAGTCTTCCCAAGGTTCGGGGCCCTCTCTTTCTGGAGTCTCCAGGCAATGTGTGGGCTTTACGCGGCGCGTTGTCCTGCACCTCCCCTCGGCCTGATTACGCTGGCGGCGCTGCTACCGGCCGATTGGCAAGTGCGCCTCATCGATCGAAATGCCCGGGAACTAAGCGACGACGATATCGACTGGGCGGATCTCGTGATGACCGGCGGCATGCTGCCGCAACGACCTGACACGCTCTTCGTCGTCCGATGGGCGCAACGCCGCGGCAAGCCGGTCGTCGTCGGTGGACCGGACATCATGTCGAGTCCGGAAGCCTATGCCGACGCCAACTTCCGCGTCCTGGGTGAGGCAGAGGGCGTGCTGCAGCTGTTTATTGACGCTTGGCATCGGGGGGATAAGCAAGGCACTTTCGAGAAGCCGAAGTTTTCTGCCGATATCACCACAAGTCCGGTTCCCCGATTTGATCTGTTGCGCTTCGCCGACTACATGTTTGTCGGCGTGCAGTTTTCGCGCGGCTGCCCGTTTAACTGCGAATTCTGCGATATCATTGAGCTTTATGGCCGCGTGCCGCGCACCAAATCCACCAGCCAGATGCTGCAGGAGCTACAGTCCTTGTATGACGCGGGCTATCGGGGGCACGTCGACTTCGTCGATGACAACCTGGTCGGCAACAAGCGCGCTCTGAAGCAGTTTCTGCCGGCGCTGATCGCCTGGCAAGTCACGCGCGGGTATCCCTTCCAATTCTCAACTGAGGCGTCGCTCAACCTGGCAGACGATCCGGAGCTCCTCGGAATGATGTCGGCTGCCAATTTCTTCGTCATCTTTACCGGCATCGAAAGCCCCGATACCGAAACCTTGATCCAGGCCCGCAAGAAGCAGAACACGCGCCGTAACATCGCCGACAGCGTTCACCGCATCAACGCGGCTGGCATGTTCGTCATCGCCGGCTTCATCATCGGCTTCGATAGCGAGCGTGGTAGCGTCGTCGCAGGCATGCTCGAATGTATACAAGATACCTCCATCCCTGTGTGCATGGTGGGCCTCCTGACTGCGCTGCCCCACACCCAGCTCTCGCGGCGTCTGGAGCGAGAAGGCAGGCTGCTTCCGATCGAGATACCGACCATTACCGACAACGCCGGGGACCAATGCACGGCCGGCCTGAACTTTCGGACGGCACGTCCAAGAATCGATATCCTCTCAGACTACCGTGACGTCTTGCAAGCAATCTATCGGCCTGAGGCGTACTTCGCGCGCGTTGTCGCGGTGAGTCGGCGGCTGCGGCCTCCTCGGTTGAAACGCAAGCTCCATGCGCCGACCCTTGCCAAGGTCATGCGAGCTTTTTTCCGACTGGCCTGGCAGATGAGCATTCATCATCCACAATGGCGGGCCCCATTTTGGCGCACGATGTGGCTCTGCCTACGGCAGAACCCCCGGGCGCTCGAGCTTGTATTGATCCAGACGGCCTTCTATCTGCATCTCGGCCCCTTCGCCTCGCGGGTGATTGTCCTCCTCAATCGCATGATCGCCGAGGTATCTTCGGCGAAACGGAGCGAGCGAGGACGCCATTCTGCGTCGATTGGGCGAGGAACCGCATAGGCCCGACGGCGGCCTTTGCTCGCGGTCAACCCAGCATAAAGGGACTCTAGAATCTGTTTAGGCTACCGCCTGTTCTCCCGCAAACCACAGGCGGAAAGCCGCCCTGGCCGAGCACTCCCGCGCGGCCAGGGTTTCCTTTCAATCAGCCACAACTGCTTCCCCACCGACCAAGTAAAAAAATGCGCGGTTTCGAAAATGCGTGCGCTTATCGCTCCGACGCGAGGCTGACGGTCAGTGAAAGGGCGGAGCAGGTGGTTTAGTCTAACAGGTCACAATTGCCGGTCCAGCCTGCGGCCGCGTCGAGACCATGCCAAGAGATGCCGGCCAGGGTCCCAAAGCCCAAGGCTGGGGACGGCTACGCCTCTTGCTGCTACGGCACTCCCCATGTCTTGCCCTCAATGAATCGAGCCACTGCAGCCGGGGATCGGCTAGCGTGCGAGCTTAAAGAATTCTCACTCAACCACCTGTAGAACCGAGCTCATCGCCTGTCAGGGCCTTGTCGCAGCGGATTGGCGGATTGTCAGCCTATTGCTGTGGTTGTAACGTTGTTGTGGGGATTGAATTGGGGGCAGTCGCGGGATGGCGATCTCGGGCCTGACGACATTTCTCGACGCGTATGGAAACAATCTCTATACGCCTTCGCAGTATGCGCAGCTTGCCCGCGGAGGCACGACCGCGACCGCGACCGCGCCGCTGTATGAGCTGTTCACAGTTGGCGCCACTCTTCCCAAGATCGTGGACGTGACCGCGGACGCCAGTGTGAACACCCAGCTCGCCATTACGGTTGGCCTGGTGCTTGACCGCGCCCACGATCCCACGGCGCTGCTATCCGGCAACTGGGCGCAGCGCCAGGCGGGGTTGAGTGCGTTGCAGGCTTCCGGCGGGCCGTGGGCGACGTACGGCGCTGATCCGGCGACATACAGCGCGGCACAGTCAGCTGCCACGGCGGTGGTTGGTCAGTCGGCGCTGAGCCAAGCTTCGAGCACCGGCTACCTGTCCACGCCTGCCGACCGCACGATCTGGTTGTCCCTGACTCCGCAGCAGTTCACCAGCCTGTTCGGCCCCGATCTCTACAACGTCACCTATACTTATGGGCAGGATCTGCAGGGCAGCCCGCAGAAATACTCCGTCTACGCCTGGACCGGCAACCTCAGTCTGACGTCATCGCTGTCCCATGTCTCGGGGCTATGGTTTGAGCAAAGCGTTCTGGTACCCAATCCCAACATCCTCGACAGCACATTGGTGCCGCCGACCCTGGGTGTGCAGGGCATCGGCAATGCCAACAATCCTGGCTTGCCGGTGACGCCGGCGGGCATCGCCGCCAATTACCATTTCCCGTCGAGCTTGCCGACTGACCCCATCGCCTTGGTCGAGGCCAATGTGCCGAACCAGGCGAGCCTGTTCACGGCCTATAATCAATATCGGCACGCTGTCGGGCTTCAGCAGGTGGGGGCGACCCAGTTCCAGATCCTGTCCGGCACGGACGTGATCAACCAGTCGTCGACCAACGGAGTGCAAGGTGAGCTGACGCTGGACATTTCGGTGATCGCTGGCGCGGCGCCAAACAGCACGCAGCTGCTCTACGCCGACCTCGGCGGCACGCCCTTCAATGCCTATCAGCAGGCGTTCTTCGATGCGGCCCACAGCCCCGCGGTCCTGAGTTCGTCTTTCCCCGTGACCGGCCAAGCCCGCCATGATTCACCGTTCATGTGGGCGTGGCAGCAGCTCTTCGTCGACGGCGCCCTGGCCAACGTCTCGGTGCACATCGCCGGCGGTGACGAAGGCGCGAGCAACATCATCGCCAACGGTATCGCCAACCTCTCACTCAACCATTCGTCGCCCTTCACCTTGATCGTGGGCGGCACCTCCATTGCCGGCCTCTACAGTGCTCTTTCGGACTACACCCTCACCCAGATGGTCACCCTGGCGCAGCAGGACGATCCCGGCACCGTCTTTCAGCTCGTGGCCTCGGGTCTGCGCAGCCTGCCGACCAACCTCTCCGGCGCTGCACCGGCGAGCACCCCGGTGAAGACGCTACAAGAGCTGTTCGAGACGGTCTGGCAGACCCTGTCGGTGACGCCGACCACACTCAACGGGCAACCGGTGGCCCAGTCGCCCTACGGCAAGCACGCAACCGGCTCCGGCGGCATCTCGCTCACCGAGGCCATACCGTCCTACCAGAAGGCTTTCGGGCTTTCCTCCCTGACCAATGATCATCGTGGCTCGCCCGACGTCGCGGCGCTGTCGCTTGGTGATTCCTCCTATTCGGTGCTGAATCCGGACTATGTCAACGGCGTCCAGGGCGCCGACCTGCTCCATCCCGATGGGGGCACCAGCGCTGCCGCGCCGCTCTGGGCATCGCTCACGGCGCAGTTCAACGCAATCTTTCATGACCAGGGGCTGCCGAACCTGGGCTACTACAACGATCTGCTCTACATCGCCGCCGCCATCGCGCCGGCATCCTTCAACGACGTGCAGCTCGGCAACAACTTCAATACCGACGTCGCCTCGGTCAGCCCGACCGCCTACTACAACACCTTCCTCGGCCTTTACATGACGCCGACTGGTCAGGGTTATTCGGCGGGGCCCGGCTACGATCTCGCGACCGGCCTCGGTACCCCAAACGGCACGCTGCTGGCGCGTGCCTTGACGGAAATTGCCCACCAGCAGGTCTCCTTCAGCAAAAGCCCGCCCCTGTTGACCGACGACGGGCACGGCGGCTGGAAAGGCGCGACTGACGAAACCGTGCTGCTTCAGGCGACCACACCTGGCACAAGCACGGGGATCGACGTCCTGCATGGCGGCCAGGACTTGGCCTTCGCCAGCGCCGAGCCCGGCAGCTGGGCCTGGACAGCGCGGTTGGCGCAGCAATCGCTGCAGGCCGATTTCGATCCTGGCCTCGCGATGCTGTTCGACAAGCAGCCGCAGGGGATGGTGACGCAGACCACCTTGCATAAGAGTGAAAGTCTGTCGGTCCTGATCGGATCGGGTGAAACGAAGGCCTTGCAAGCCAGCCTCACAACCGACTTTGGCTTTGCCGATTTCTTTGCCGGCAACGAGACGCTGCACGCCGCGCGCCCTGTCGCCGTGGCGGAGACCGTCGGCGGCTTGAACGACCAAACGGCCATCTTGCGCATACGACAGGTTGGCCAAGACAGCACGAGCCTCACCGTCTATCGGGTCGACGATTACTCAGGGTCGATCGGCAACCTGCATCCTGGCGACGCGGGCTACCAGCAGGCCATCCAGGGAAGGGCCTACCTGCAGCCCTCGGGGGCGCCGCAGATCGGCGGCCCGGGCTACGGCCAGTTCCAGGAGACTCCCATCCAACACGTAAATGCTGGCGACCTGATAGCCTTTAAGCTGACGAACAACACGCATGGCACGGAGTTCCTCGGCTTCACTGAGGGCAATGAAACCGTCGGCGGCCAGAAGATCGTGCACCTGATAAACTACGGCGCGAACACCTGGGGGTTCGAGGATACCTGGGGCGGCGGCGATCACGATTTCAACGATCTCGTGTTCCAGATCGACTTCACCAGTGCTTATGGCCATGGCTGGTTGGCCTAAGACTGTCTGAGGGCGAACCGAGGCCGTTCGGCACGCGCGCTGGATGTGTATCTTCGCACTCCGAACATTCGCGTTGATGAAGGCGAGGGCCGATTGGACCCGCGGCAAGGCAGTCGCGAAGGCAGGGTCGACAGGACCCTGGGCTGGCATTGGCTTCAATGAGGAACCCCAGCTCCCATCAAGTCCTGCCCCTATAACTTGACCCGAAGGACCACGTGCAGACTGCGCCCACCACGATCATTCGCCGCCGGGTCGACATTGACTTTGCGCCGGTGCCGGCTGGTCCGTGGTTTCCCGCCGGCGGTCCGCTGGAGATCCTGTTCAACGCCGCTTCCTTGAGCTTTCCGCCGACCGAACGGTTCTTCATCGGCGCCGTGCGCGATTACCTGGATCAGATGTCCGATCCCGCGCTTCGGGAGCAGGTGACGGGCTTCATCCATCAGGAGGCGATGCACAATCGGGTCCATATCGACGGTGGACGTCGAAACAGACCGACTTGTGCTCGGTCTCCTCGGCGGCATGCCACAGCCACATGTCCGCGATCGCCGGTGGCACGACCTCGCGGAAGCGAGAGGCGAAACCATCGCGGCAAGCGACCCAGGAGGCGGAACGTCATGATGCTAATGCGCTCGGCGCGGCGGCAATTGGGATAGTGGAGCGCCAGCACGGCATTGCAACGCGCCGTCGGGCGCCGGACCCTTGAGTTACCTGAACCGAGTCGTTGGCATGTTGCTGGCGACGCCGCTGTTTCTGTTTGTGATGTTGCTGGCGGGCGCGGTTGTCCTCGGTCGGCCGGCTCCTGAAACGTCTGCGCCGGCGACCGAACCCACATCGCCGGCGGCGTCATCTGCCGATCCGGAACAACCGGCCGATGGCAATACTTCGCCATTGAGAACGATAGCCGTTAGCCGTCGTTTGATGTGTTTGCGGGCGCGCCCCGGCGCCACGCGCAACCTTGAAAGGGGCGCATGCCCCGCCGACTTGCCGAAAAGCGTCATTGTGTCCGCCCAGCCATTTGGCCCGACCCTTACGTCAAACATCCAGGGCATCCCAAACGGCCATGGAGGCCAATGCGAATCGCCAATCATGATTACGTAGCCACAGCTCCCCGGCCCTCACTGGTGTGCGTTTGCCCGAGATCGGCTGCAGGCTCGCTTTCCGCTGCTTCATCGCGCCCGGTCCGTATCCAATTGTGATGACGACGTCGAACTCGAGGGTCAATTCTGCGGCCAGGCTGGCAGGCTCGTCCAGCTTAGCTATTCGTTCCCAACGACGACGACATTGGACGATGCGGGTGCCGAAGAACGCCACCTGACGGTCTGGCGTATCCAGCGCCGCGCGGG
>Ga0049070_1001098_pt1 | contig 12805 bp, 12 predicted proteins | sample FECB22metaG_FD_56243 | JGI IMG/M metagenome (GOLD analysis project Ga0049070, IMG submission 56243) | Cyanobacterial communities from the Joint Genome Institute, California, USA - FECB-22 | ecosystem: Environmental > Aquatic > Thermal springs > Hot (42-90C) > Microbial mats | place: USA: California
GGGATCCCCGGGACCGGGCAGCTCATCTACTCCGCGGTGCTGGAACGCGACTACCCGGTCGTCGTCGCCTGCACGATCTTCTACGCGGCGTTGTTCGTGGTGACGATCATCGTGATCGACCTGCTCTACGCGCTGGTCGATCCGCGGATCCGGACCGGACGGGCACTCTCGTGACCGCCCCGGCCACCCCCGGACGGCTGCGCGCCGTCCCCGGCGCGATCGGCCGGTTCGTCCGGGCCCAGCCGCTCGGCGGGATCGCGCTGACCGTGCTCACCCTGTTCGTGCTGGCCGGGCTGCTGGCGCCGCTGATCGCCCCGCACGACCCGCTGGAGCAGTTCCGCCGCGACATCCTCGACGGCCCGTCCGCCCGGTTCCTGCTCGGCACCGACGATCTCGGCCGGGACGTGCTCAGCCGCTCGCTGCACGGCGCGCGCACGTCGCTGCTGATCGGCGTGGTGACCACCGCGGTCAGCCTGCTGCTCGGGACGACGATCGGGGTGGTCTCCGGCTACGCGGGCCGCGGCGTCGACATCGTCCTGCAACGGGTGATGGACGCCGTGCAGGCCATCCCCGGCATCATCCTGCTGCTGTTCATCGCGGTGATCCTCGGGCCCTCGGTGCGCAACACGATCATCGCGCTGACCGTGGTGATCACGCCGTCGTTCAACCGGATCGCCCGCGGCGAGACGCTGCGGGTGCGCGAGGAACGCTACGTCGAGGCGGCCCGCGCCACCGGCGCCCGGACCGGCCGGATCCTGTCCCGGCACGTCCTGCCGAACATCGTCGCCCCGGTGTTCACACTGGCCAGCCTGATCTTCGCCGGGGTGATCATCGCCGAGTCGGCGCTGAGCTTCCTCGGCATCGGCGCGCCGCCGCCGACCCCGTCCTGGGGGCTGATGCTCTCCGAGGGCGTCCGGTACACCGAGCGCGCGCCGTGGCTGATCGTGGTGCCCGCGATCCTGCTCTCGCTGGCCGTGTTCAGCCTCAACCTGCTCGGCGACGCGCTGCGCGACCACCTGGACCCGCGCCTGCAGCACGCCACCTTCGCCGAGTCCCGGCGCTGGTGGCGCCCCCGCCCGCCGGCCCGCCTCGCCCCCGGCCTGGCCCGGGCCGCCGAGCAGCTCGACGCCACCGGACCGACCGACCGACGACCCGACTAGGAGCGTGCACAGTGGACATCTCACTCGCCGGCAAGGTGGCCCTGGTCACCGGCGCCGGCCCGAACATCGGCGGCGGGATCGCCCTCGCGCTCGCCCGCTACGGCGCCACCGTGGCCTGCAACGACATCGACCCGGCGGCCGCCGTCGCCGCCGTCGAGCGGATCGAGCGCAACGGCGGCCGGGCGATCGCGGTCCCCGGCGACGTCACCGACGAGGACCAGGTGCACGGCTACGTCGAGCGGGCCGTCGGCGAGCTGGGCGGGATCGACATCCTGGTCAACAACGCCGCCCTGCTGGGCGGCAAGGGGGTGCTCGACGAGAGCGCCGAGTTCTTCGACCGCGCCGTGCGGGTCGCCGGGCTGGGCAGCTTCCTGAACACCCGGGCGGTCAGGCGGCACATGGCCGAGCGCGGCACCCGCGGCTCGATCGTGCTGGTCTCCTCGTCGAACGGCTGGTCCGGCTCGGCCGGGGTGATCGCCTACGCGTTCCACAAGGGCGGCGTGAACAACTTCGTGCGGGCCGCGGCGATGGACCTCGCCCCCTACGGGATCCGGGTCAACTCCTTCACCCCGACCGCGCCGACCCCGGACAACCCGGCGCTGACCGGCCCGGACGGGAGGTCCATCATGGACCGCCCGCGGAACGGGATCGGCGGCGGCACCGGGCAGGAGCCGTGGCGGCGGCCCGCCCGCTGGAGCGGCGAGCGGGTGCCGATGGTCCCGATGGGGACCACCGGGACGCCGACCGACATCGGGCACTGCGTGGCCTGGATGTGCTCCGACCAGGCCCGGCTGATCACCGGGCAGGACTTCGTCGTCGACGGCGGGGCCCGGGCGAAGAACTTCGCCTACGTCCCGGCGGCGGCCGGTGACCTCGCCGGTCCGGTGCCGCTGGTCGCCCTGGACGTGACCGGCGAGCTCGACCGGGAGTCGGTGTGAGACCGGGTCGCGCCGCGGCGCTGGTACTGGCCGGCGCGCTGGCGCTGTCCTCCTGCGGCGCCGGCGGCGGCGGTGGTGGCAACGACGGGCCGGTCGGCGACCCGCGCCCCGGCGGCACGCTGATCTGGCAGCTGCCGGCCGAGGTGTCCACCGACCTGCACCCGCTGGAGAGCTCCGATCCGAGCGCCACCGGGCTGATCTCCGGCTCGGTCTACGGGAAGCTGCTCGACTGGCGGACCGGGCCGGACGTCACCGAGATGGAGCTGGAGGGCGACCTCGCCGAGTCCTGGGAGGTCTCCGACGACGGCCTCACCTACACCTTCGCGCTGCGCCGGGACGTCACCTGGCACGACGTCGAGCCGGTGAACGGGCGCCCGTTCGTCGCCGACGACGTGGTCGCGACGATCACCGCGATGAAGGAACGTGGCCTGCAGGCCTACATGCTCGAGGCGGTGCAGAGCGTCCAGGCGCCGGACGAGCACACCGTCGTCCTGAACCTCAGCACGCCGTTCGCCCCGCTGCTGGAGTACCTGGCCTACCACACCTTCCTGATGGTCCCCCGGGAAGGGATCGAGGGTCAGTACGACCTGGACACCGTCGCGATCGGCACCGGGCCGTTCCTGCTCGCGGAACACACCCCCGACGTCGAGTGGGTTCTCCGGCGCAATCCCGACTACCACGTGCCCGACCGCCCCTACCTCGACGAGATCCGCCGACCGGTCATCAGCGACACCGCGGCGACCACCGCCGCCCTGCGCAGCGGCCGCCTCGACGTCGGCACCACCAGCGACGTCAACGTGGCCGACGAGTTCCGCGACGGCGACTTCACGGTCGACGAGACCCCGGGCGCTCCGGTCAGCTTCTACCTCAACCCGCGCGAGGAACCGTTCGACGACGTGCGGGTGCGCCGCGCTGTGTCGCTCGCGATCGACTGGGAGGGCATGGGGGAGACCATCCGCGGCTCGTTCAACCTGACCTCGATCCTGCGCCCGGACGTCTCCGACGCCGCGCTGACCGAGGACGAGGTGCGCGAGATCCGCCCGTTCGATCCCGAGCAGGCCCGCCGGCTGCTCGCCGAGGCCGGGCTCCCGGAGGGCTTCACGACCACCCTGACCGTGCAGCGGGTCGACGACGAGGACGTCCGCGAGGCCCAGTGGATCCAGGCCGACCTGGCCGAGGTCGGGATCGACGTCACCATCGAGACCGTCGATCCCGGGACCGGGATCGAACGCCGGCGCAACCACGAGTTCGCGATGACGAAGGCGCTGCGCACCGTGCACCTGCCCGACCAGACCTGGCGCGACTTCATGCCCGGCTACATCGAGAACTACGCGCTCGTCGACGACCAGCAGCTCGTCGACGACTACGCCCGGACCCGGTCCACCACCGACCCGGACGAGCAGCGCGAGCTGCACCGGGCCATGCAGACCCGGATGGAGACCGAGATCGTGCAGGGCCTGTTCCCCATCCAGAAGTTCGACTACACGATCTTCTCCGCGCGGGCCCAGGACCTGCACCCGGTACCGATCCACCACGGCCGACGGCTGGCCGAGGTGTGGCTCAGCGACCAGCCGGAGTCGCCGTGAGCGCCCCGGTGCACGATCTCGTCGTCGTCGGGTCCGGCCCGGCCGGGTACACCGCGGCGGTCTACGCCGCCCGGGCCCGGCTGGCCCCGCTGGTGTTCGAGGGTTCCAGCTACGGCGGCGCCCTGATGACCACCACCGACGTGGAGAACTACCCGGGCTTCCCGGACGGCGTCGACGGTCCCGGCCTGATGGAACGGATGCGGGCGCAGGCGCAGCGCTTCGGCGCCGACCTGCGCGCCCGCGACGTCGAGGAGATCCGCTGGGACGGCCCGGTCACCGAGATCGTGGCGGACGGCGCGGTGCACCGGACGCGTGCCGTGGTGCTCGCGATGGGCGCCGCGCCGCGCTATCTCGGCGTGCCGGGGGAGCAGGAGCTGCTCGGGCGCGGCGTGTCGTCCTGCGCGACCTGCGACGGGTTCTTCTTCCGCGACCGCGACGTCGCCGTCGTCGGTGGCGGGGACTCCGCGATGGAGGAGGCAGAGTTCCTCACCCGGTTCGCCCGCAGCGTCACCGTCGTGCACCGCCGGGACACCTTCCGGGCGTCGCGGATCATGCTGGAACGGGCCCGGGCGAACCCGGCGATCCACTGGGCAACCCACCGCGAGGTGGTCGCGGTGTCCGGCGACGGCGCCGTCGCCGGGCTGCGGCTGCGCGACGTCCGGGACGGCGCGGAGTCCGTGCTGGACGTCGCCGGGATGTTCGTCGCGATCGGCCACGACCCGCGCAGCGGGCTGGTCGCCGACCGGCTCGACCTGGACCCCGACGGCTACGTCCGCACCCTGGACGGGACCACCCGGACCGCGGTCGACGGCGTCTTCGCCTGCGGTGACCTGGTGGACCGGAACTACCGGCAGGCGGTGACCGCCGCCGGATCGGGCTGCGCGGCGGCGATCGACGCGGAGCGCTGGCTGGCCGGGCAGGGACCGGCCGGCCTGCGGCGCGCCTCGTGAGCGCCGGTCCGGTGAGCGCCGATCCGCCGGGGAGCGTGGTCGTCCACGACCCCACCGGCACCCCGCCCGCGGGTGCGCGGCCGGCGGGCCGCCGACCGGCCGCCGTCGCTGGACGGGCGGCCGGTGTTCCTGGTGGACAGCCGGTTCGACGACTCGGTGGAGCTGCTGCGGCAGATCGAGACCTGGTTCGGCGAGCACCTGCCCGCGGTCCGGACCACGATGGTGCAGCTGTCGGGCAGCTGCGCGAGTACACACACGGGGACGATCCGGTGCGCGGCTGCGACGGGCCGTTCTTCCGGGACCTCGACGTGGTCGTCGTCGGGGGCGGGGACTCCGCGATGGACGAGGCCGCGGTGCTCGCCGGGTACGCGGCCCGGGTGCTCGTCGTGCCCGACGGCCTCGTCCCGACCGCCCGGGACGAGCTCGTCGCCCGCACCGGCGCTCGGCAACGTCTCGTTCCGCGCCGGGGCGACGGTCACCGCGATCGGCGGTGCCGACCGGGTCGGCTCGGTCGTCGTCCGCGATCTCGCCACCGGCGCCGGGACCGAGGAACCCGCGGCCGGGGTGCTCGTGCAGACCGGACACCGACCGCTTCGCCGACCTGGTGCGGCGTAACGGGACCGGGCACATCGTCGTGGACGACGACCTGATGACCTCGCACCCCGGGATCATCGCGGCGGGGGACATCCGCGCCGCCCACACCGTCCTCCACCGCCGCCCCTGGCCGCACACCCCTTCACCGCGCCGCACACCCGCAGCGGGGGGTGTGCGGCGCGGTGAAGGGGTGTGCGGTGGGCACGTGACCGGGAGGAGGCCGGGTACGGTGCCCGTCGTGGAGCGGTTGGCCGGCCGTCGTGGGCGCGCCTACCTGTGCGACTGCGTCGTCTATGCCGGAGTCGCCGTGGCGACCGTGCCCTTCGGGATGGCGGCGAACGCGGCCGGCTGGGGCGGGAACCGCGCGTTCGTGCTCGCCGCCAGCGCCGTCCCACCGGTCGTGGCCACCTGGCTCGCCGCGGAGCAGGAGGCCGGACCGGCGCGGGCGACCTGGGGGAAGCGGCGACACGGGCTGGTCGTGAGCGACCGTCGCGGCCTGCCGATCGACCGCCGGCGCGCCCTCCTGCGCAACACGGTCAAGATCGGTGTGCCGTGGCAGCTCGGGCACACGGTCGCCATCGGGGCGGCGTTCGGCGGCTTCGAGACCCGGGACCGGCTCACGATCGCCGCGACCGCGGTGACCTACCCGCTGCTCGCCATGATGATCCTGGCCGTGCTGCGGGGCGAGGGGCGTGGATTGCACGACCGGGTGGCCGGTACCGCCGTGCACCCGGCCACCGGGACGGCCGCGTCGGATGGGGCTTCGCCGGCGTGAGCCCCGGCCGTCGGGCGGACGCCGGTGGCGGGTCGCGTCTCCGTCCCTGAGCCGAACGCCGGCAGCGACCCGGACGGCTGCTCACCGTGCGGCGTTCCGCCGTCTCGCCGGGCTATGCCTGGCCCAGGACCCGGTCCAGCGCGGCCCGGCCGGCCGGGCCCCATCCCGGCTTCCCGCCGGGCAGGCCCCGGTCGCCGTTCTGGCCCATCAGGATCAGGAACAGGCTCTTGAGCACGGCCAGCCCGCGGGCGCGCCGGATCGTCGCCGGGTCGATCTCACCGTAGGCGGTCAGGCAGCGCTCGGCGGCGCCTGCCGGGAGCAGGGTCCAGGCGGCGGCGAGGTCCACCGCGGGGTCGCCGGCGAACAGCGCACCGAAGTCGACGACCCCCGCGAGCGTTCCGTCGGCGACGACGACGTTCGCCGGGTGCAGGTCGCCGTGCACCCACATCCGCGGGCCGTCCCAGGCGGGCGCGGCGGCGGCGTCCGCCCAGACGGCACGGACCCGGGTGACGTCGGTGCCGAGCGCTGGCGCATCGATCGAGTCCAGGAAACGGTCGAAGCCTCCGGTGCTCTCGTGGGGGTGGGCACCGATGCCGATCTCATCGGGAGGTGCGTCGCTCGGCGCCGGGACGTGCAGCGCCCGGAGGAACCCGGCGAGGGTGTCGGCGGCGTGCTCGGGCCGGGTGATCGCCCCGCGGTCCAGCGGACGACCCGGCACCCAGGTCATCACCGTCCAGAGCTTGGCGAAGCGTTCGCCCGGTGCACCGGTGCGGACCGGGACGGGGATCGGCAACGGCAGGTGCGGGGCGAGGTGGGGTAGCCACCGCCGCTCCTTGAGCTGCGGGCCGGGATGGGTGTCCATCCGCTGGATCCGCACGGCGAGGTCCTCACCGAGCCGCCACATCTGGTTGCCCCAGCCGCCCTCCACCTCGCGCAGGGGCAGCTCGGCCAGATCCGGATGCTGGTCCCGGAGCAGCTCGCGGACGAGGCCGGCGGTGATCACAGGCTCGGTCGCGGTCACACCGGCGACCGTAGCGGGAGTCTCCGACGGGAGCGTTGCTTCCAGACCGGGTACAGCCAGGACGAGCTCGCTCCGACCTGCCGCGGCGGGTCGTCCTGGCGACGATCGCCGGCTCGCCACGAGCGTCGGAGACGCGCTGTCAGCGGATGAGTTCGATGGGAGTGGCCGTGTCGAGGTCGGCCCAGGCGCGATCGCCGGTCAGGACGGTCTCGACATCGCCGGATTCGGCAGCGGCGAGACAGGCGCGGTCACCGAGGGACAACCCGGCCGAGTGGGTGGAGGTCCAGAGCATTCCGGCCCGTACCGCCTGGTGCGGGGTGAACGGCATGAGGTCGATCCCGAGTGCGCGAATGGCCTCGGCTGCGGTGGCGGGGTCGGGGTGGCCGCGCCGAGTCAGGATGGTGACGACCTCGGCCCAGTTCACGGAGGAGGCCCTCGCGCCGGGAAGTGCCGCAGCGACCCGTTCATGGCCGGGTTCGCGGTAGATCAGGGCCAGGATCGCGCTGGCATCGAGGACCACGCTCACGGTGTACCGCCGTCCACGGCCGAGGCGGGCGGGTCGGTGGCGTCGCGGGCGGCCTCGGCGCGCCGGTCGGCCAGTAGCTCGTCGACGGCGCTGCCGGTGACCCCGGCAGCGGTGGCGGCGTCGATCGCCTCCTGCTGGACGCGGGTCAGCAGGTGCGTGCGTTCCTCGATCACGACTCGACCGTGGTCGAGGTAGAGCACCAGCCGCGACCCCGGCTCGATTCCTGCCGCCCGACGCAGCTGCGCCGGGATCGTCACCCGGCCGTCACGGGTGGCGGACACCTCGTTCGGTGTGGCGGGGCCATCAAGAATCGACACGGTTGGACTCTATCAGCCGCATCCGACCTATCTTCGCCATAAATCTCAGATATGCGCCAGGACTTCGACGCCGCTGTCGCCGCGCTGCTTGCGGACCGTCCTTCCGCGACCCTTCCGCGACGTGAAAGCGGCCTCCCGGCACCCGCCGGGCGGGCGGCATCGTGAGCGCACGAGCCGGTGACCCGGCCCACATCCCGCATCCGGGCCTGGCCTTCCGAAGGCGGCCGCATCCGTTGCCACACACAGGAGCCGACATGGGCATCACGACCCGAGCCGCGATCTGCCGCGAACCGGGAACACCGTGGGAGATCACCGACGTCGAGCTGGACGACCCGCGCGACAACGAGGTCCGCATCCGGTTCCACGCGGCCGGCCTCTGCCACTCCGACGACCACATCCAGAAGGGCGACGCCCGGATGCGGATGCCCGTCGTCGGCGGGCACGAGGGAGCCGGGGTGGTCGACGCGGTCGGCCCCGGCGTCACCCGGGTCCGGGTCGGCGATCACGTCGTCTGCTCCTTCATCCCGGCCTGCGGCACCTGCCGGTACTGCTCCACCGCCCGGCAGAACCTGTGCGACGCCGGCAAGAACGCCGCCACCGGCGAGTTCCCGGACGGCTCGTTCCGGTTCCACCTCGACGGCGAGGACCTCGGCGGGCTCTGCGTGCTCGGCACCTTCTCCCAGCACGCGGTGGTCTCCGAGTTCTCCTGCATCCCGATCCCGGACGACATCCCGTTCGACGTCGCGTCGCTGGTCGGCTGCGGCGTCCCGACCGGCTGGGGCTCCGCGGTGCACGCCGCCGGGGTGCGGGCCGGGCAGACCGTCGTCGTCTACGGCTGCGGCGGGGTCGGCGCCAACGCGGTGCAGGGCGCCCGGCTGGCCGGCGCGCGCAACGTCGTGGTCGTCGATCCGGTCGGGTTCAAACGGGACATGGCGAAGGTCTTCGGTGCCACGCACACCTTCGCCGACGCCGACGAGGCCCACCGGTTCGTCGTCGAGACGACCTGGGGCGAGCTCGCCGATCACGCGATCATCACCGTCGGCGTGCTGCACGACGAGGTGATCGGCCGGGCGCTGGCGATCACCGGGAAGTCCGGCCAGGTCACCATCACCGCGGTCGGCAACGGTTCGGTCCGGACCCCGTCCGGGATGCTGATCGGCTACCAGCGCCGGGTGCAGGGCGCGATCTTCGGCGCCTGCAACCCGCTGCACGACGTGCCCCGGCTGCTCGACCTGTACCGCTCCGGCGATCTCAAGCTCGACGAGCTGATCACCCGCCGGTACCGGCTCGACGAGGTCAACCAGGGCTACACCGACATGCTCGAGGGCCGCAACATCCGCGGCGTGATCGTGCACGAGCACTGAGGGGACGCACCATGACGATCACCCGGACCGACCTCGCCACGGACGGCACCCACCTGATCGGCGATGCCTGGGCGCCCGCCACCGACGGCCGCACCATCGACGTGCTCGATCCGTCCACCGGCGAGACCGTCGGCCGGGTGCCGCGCGGCACCGCCGCCGACGTCGACGCCGCCGTCACCGCCGCCCGGGCCGCGTTCCCGGCCTGGCGCGACACCAGCGCCACCGAGCGCGGGCGGCTGCTGCTGCGCTGGGCGGAGCTGGTCGAGGAGCACGCCGACGAGCTGGACCGGCTGGAGTCCCGCGAGGTCGGACGCCCGCACTGGGGCCCGCCGCCGATGGCCCGGATGCTCACCTTCCTGGCCGGGCAGGCCGACAAGGTGCAGGGCCTCTCGCTGCCCACGCACACCCCGGACGTGCTCGGGCTGACGCTGCGCGAGCCCTACGGCGTCGTCGCGTCGATCATCCCGTGGAACGCGCCGGGCCCGATGTTCGCCAACGACACCGGCGCCGCGATCGCCGCGGGCAACACCGTCGTCGTCAAACCGGCGGAGGACGCCCCGCTGACCCCGCTCGCACTGGCCCGGCTGGCCCGCGAGGCCGGGATCCCGCCGGGTGTGGTCAACGTCGTCACCGGCTACGGCCACGAGGCCGGTGCCGCGCTGCCCGCGCACCCCGGCGTCGACCGGGTCGGCTTCACCGGCTCCCCGGAGACCGGGTCCGCGGTGATGGCGACCTGCGCCCGCCGGCTGGTGCCGCTGCACCTGGAGCTGGGCGGCAAGTCCCCGCAGGTGGTGTTCCCGGACGCCGACCTGGACAAGGCGATCCCGGCGATCGTCGCGGGCATCACCCTGAACACCGGCCAGATCTGCGCCGCCGGGTCCCGGGTGGTGGTGGACCGGTCGATCCGCGCCGAGGTGGTGGAGCGGCTCGCCGCCGAGATGGCGGCGGTCACCGTCGGGCCGTGGCACGAGCGGGTCCGGATGGGACCGCTGATCAACGCCCGGCAGCGGGACCGGGTGCTCGGCTACGTGAGCACCGGCCGCGCGGAGGGCGCCCGGCTGGTCACCGGCGGCGGGACGCCGACCGGGAACGGCCTGGACCGCGGGTTCTTCGTCGAGCCGACGCTGTTCGACGACGTCGATCCCGGCATGACCATCGCCCGCGAGGAGATCTTCGGCCCGGTGCTGTCGGTGCTCGCCGTGGACGACGAGGCGCAGGCCCTCGACGTCGCGAACGGCACCGACTACGGGCTGGTCGCGTCGGTCTGGACCCGCGACGTCGGCCGCGCCGTGCGGATGTCGCGCGGGCTGGCCGCCGGGCAGGTCGCGGTGAACGCGGCACTCGGCGCCGGGGTGATCGGCGGGCCGTTCGGCGGGTACCGGCGCAGCGGCTTCGGCCGCACCATGGGCGCCGACGCCGTGCTGGAACACACCCAGGTGAAGACGGTGTCGATCCGTGGCTGAGCGCAGCTTGTCGGAGCGAACATCCGGTGCTGAGCGCAGCTCGCCGGAGCGGACGGGCGGCACCGGGGTCCGGATGCGGGTGCTGATGGAACCCCGCCACGGCTCCCGGTACGACGAGATCCTCGCCCTGGCCCGGGCGTGCGAGGCCGCCGGGTTCGACGCGTTCTTCCGCTCCGACCACCTGATGGGCGTCGACCCGCACGACCGCACCTACCGCCCCACCGACTGCTGGACGACGCTCGGCGGGCTGGCCCGCGACACCGGCCGGATCCGGCTCGGCGCGCTGGTCGGTGCGGCCACCTTCCGCGAGGCCGCGCTGCTCGCGACGATCGTCGCCTCGGTCGACGAGATGAGCGGCGGCCGGATCGAGCTGGGCCTGGGCACCGGCTGGTACGAGCGCGAGCACGCCGCGTTCGGGATCCCGTTCCCGCCGATGCGCGACCGGTTCGACCGGCTGGAGGAGCAGCTCGCCGTGGTCACCGGGCTGTGGCGCGCCGCGCGCCACGGCGACGGCTTCTCCTTCGACGGCACCCACCACCGGATCGATGACAACCACACCCCGCCGCACCCGGTCCAGGACCCGTACCCGCCGGTGATCGTCGGCGGGACCGGGCCGCGGCGCACCCCGGCGATCGCCGCCCGGTTCGCCGACGAGTTCAACGGCGCCCTCGGCGGTGACCTCGCCGAGCGCTACGCGGTGTTCGACCGGGCCTGCGCGGCGATCGGCCGGGACCCGGCGACCGCCCGCCGGTCGGCGGTGCTGCCGGTCGCCTGCGGCGCCACCCCGGGCGAGGTGGACCGCCGGGGCGCGGTGATCGGCTCGGACTTCATGCGCGACAACGCCGCCATCGGGTCGCCCGAGCACGTCACCGACCGGATCGGCCGGCTCGCGCAGGCCGGCGCGGACACCGTCTACCTGCACGTCTACGACATCGGAGATCTCGACCACATCGCCCTGATCGGGGCGGAGGTGCTGCCGCACGTCGCGGCGCGACCGGAGGGGGCCCTGCAGTGAGCACAGCGGAGACGACGGCCGGACCGTCCACCACGGACGCCGGCGTGATCACCACCCGGGCGGCGGTGGCCCGCGGCCCGCACACCGGCTGGGAGCTGACCGACCTGCGGATCGAACCGCCCCGCGCGCACGAGGTGCGGGTCCGGTTCCACGCCTCCGGGCTCTGCCACTCCGACGACCACATCACCGCCGGCGACGCGCCGGTGCGGTTCCCGGTCGTCGGCGGGCACGAGGGCGCCGGGATCGTCGAGTCGGTCGGCCCGGACGTGCGCCGGGTCCGCCCCGGCGACCGGATCGTCTGCTCCTACATCCCCGCCTGCGGCGCCTGCCGGCCCTGCTCGACCGGCCAGCAGAACATGTGCGTGAAGGGTCTCAACGCGGGCACCGGGATGTTCCTGGACGGGTCGTTCCGGTTCCACGAGGGCACCGGCGACGATCGCGTCGACTTCGGCGGGTTCTGCACGCTCGGCACGTTCTCGCAGTACGCGGTGGTGTCGGAGTGGGCGTGCGTCCCGCTGCCGGACGACATCCCGTTCGAGATCGGCGCGCTGGTCGGCTGCGGCGTCCCCACCGGCTGGGGTTCCGCGGTGTACGCCGCCGGGGTGCGCGCCGGGGAGACCGTGGTGATCTACGGCGCGGGCGGGGTCGGGTCGAACGCGGTGCAGGGCGCCCGCTACGCCGGGGCGAAGAACGTGGTCGTCGTCGATCCGGTCGCGTTCAAGCGCGAGTCCGCCGAGATGTTCGGGGCGACGCACACCTTCGCCGACGCGGCGAGCGCGCACGACTTCGTCGTCGAGACCACCTGGGGCCAGCTCGCCGACCACGCCATCTGCACCCCCGGCGTGCTCACCCCGCAGGTCGTGAACGACGCCGTCGCGGTCGTCGGGAAGGGCGGCACGGTCACCGTCACCGCGGTCGGACGGCTCGGCGAGAACACCGTCGACGTGCACGCCGGGATGATGATCAGCTACCAGCGCCGGATCCGGGGCGCCCTGTTCGGCGGCTGCAACCCGCTGTACGACATCCCCCGCCTGCTCGGCCTCTACCGGGCCGGTGATCTCAAGCTCGACGAGCTGATCACCCGCCGGTACCGGCT
>Ga0049070_1001108_pt1 | contig 12528 bp, 9 predicted proteins | sample FECB22metaG_FD_56243 | JGI IMG/M metagenome (GOLD analysis project Ga0049070, IMG submission 56243) | Cyanobacterial communities from the Joint Genome Institute, California, USA - FECB-22 | ecosystem: Environmental > Aquatic > Thermal springs > Hot (42-90C) > Microbial mats | place: USA: California
TGCGCGGTCTGCTGGGTGGGATCAACGCGGCCGGCGGTCCCCTTCCCGACCTGGACGTGTCGGGTGAGGGACCCGAGCCGGACCTCACCCTCGCCGACCTGCTCGTCCGGGCCGTCCGTGAAGGCGTCGCCAACGCCGGTCACCACGGACGAGCCACCCAGGTCGCCGTGCACCTTCGCCGTGGTGGCTCCTGGTGGACGGTGGAGATCGACGACGACGGGACGGGGGACGTCGCCGAGGTGCAGCGGATCCTGCGGTCCGTCCCGGGACGCTCCTTCGGGCTCCCGAGCCTGGCCAAGGAGTGCGCGCGCCTGGGCGGGCGGATCTGGGTCAGCCGCGCCCCCCGGCTCCGTGGGCTTCGTCTGGGCGTCGCGGTCCCGCTCGCCGCGGGCTGAACGACGGGCGGCCCCCCGGATGGGGGGAGCTAGTTCCCCCCATCCGTCGCCGTATCCCCCCCATCGCTCGCCCGTTGGGCCATTCGGGCGATCGTAACCGTGGATCACGGTTCTTGATCGCGAACCTGCGGCGGGTTCCGCCCCCCACTCGCGATGCCTCCATCTGATCGTCAGGAAGGACGACAACCGTGAGTTCCCCTACGGTCGTTCCGGTTCCCCGGGAATCAGCACGACGCAGAATCTCCCTCCCGCGCAACCCGTTCAAGGGGCTGGAAGGCCCGCTGGTGCAGGCCGGCGAGATGACCCGGCTCCTGCTCCAGGTGCTCTGGATGGCGGTCCGGCACCCCCTGGGCTACTGGGGCGAGGTGCGCGACCAGATGTTCGACATCCTCAAGCTGTGCTGGATCCCGATGGCGGTGTCGTGCACGGCTTTCGGCCTGGGAGCCCCCGGCCTGCAGGGCGGCAACCTGTTCAGCCTCTTCGGTATCCCGGAGCGGCTCGGCTCGTTCTTCGTCATGGCGAGCGTGCGGGAGTTCGCACCGTGGGTGAACGCCATGGTCGTCGCCGGTGTCGTCGGGACGGCGATCACCGCGGACATCGGCGCACGCCGCATCCGTGAGGAGATCGACGCCATGGAGGTCCTCGGCGTCGACCCCATCCGCACCCTGGTCCTGCCGCGGGTGGTGGCGCTGTTCTTCATGACCGGCCTGCTCGACCTGGCCGCCATCCTGTTCGGCCTGCTCGGTGGGTACATCGCGGCGGTCCCGATCCTCGGGGCGAACCCCGCGGCGTTCGCCGACAGCCTCTTCGCGAACCTGTCGACGACCGACGTCTGGGGAAGCGTCGTCAAGACCGCCCTCTTCGGCCTGATCATCGGCGTCGTGTGCTGCTACAAGGGCCTCAAGGCCAGCGGCGGGCCGATCGGCGTCGGCAACGCGGTGAACCAGGCCGTCGTCATCGCCTTCGCCGCGATCTGGATCTTCAACATGGTGTTCACCACGATCCTGCTCGGGCTGAACCCCGACATCCAGGTCTACAAGTAGAGGAGCGCGTGCCATGACCAGCACGATGGACCGTCCCGGCCCCGGGCGCGCCGCCTCCGGCCCGACCGAGCAGGGCCCGAAGGTCAGCCTCGGCGGGCAGAAGGTGAAGGACGCCCTCGCCACGGGCGGTGAGATCGCCCGGTTCTCGACGCGGATCATCCGCGACCTGCCCGACGTCCGGCACTACGCGTCGGAGGTCTTCCGGCAGTCCGGCGTCCTGATCATCTCCAGCGGCCTGATCATCTGGCTGATGATGTTCGTCATCGGGTACCAGTGCGGCCTGGAGGCGAACTACACGCTCAAGCAGATCGGCGCGCCGCTCTACTCGGGCATCTTCTCGGCATGGTGCGCCATCCGCGAGATGGGTCCGTACATGTGGGGCTACATCCTGGCGGCGAAGGTCGGCTGCGGCCTCGTCGCGGAGCTGGGCTCCATGCGCATCTCGGACGAGATCGACGCGATGGAGGTCATGGGCGTCCGGTCCCGCAGCTACCTGGTGGGTACCCGGATCCTCGCCACCTGGATCGCGATGCCGTTCCTCTACGTGGTCGGCCTCGGCATCATGTACATCGCCGAGTACCTGACCGTCGTCATCCAGCTGGGCGGGGTGTCGGAGGGTGGCTACTCGTTCATCTTCTGGCTCTACCAGAACCCCCTCGACTTCCTCTATTCGCTGACGAAAGTCATGGCGATGGGCACGGTCATCATCTTCGTCGGCTGCTTCTACGGCTACAACGCCAGCGGCGGGCCGGTCGGAGTCGGCCGGAACACCGCGAAGTCGATGATGCTCAACATGGTCCTCATCCACGTCGTCGGCGTTCTCGGGACCCAGTTGTTCTGGGGACTGTCGGCCAACGCGCCCATCGCCAACTGATTCCGTTCCACCCACACCAGGGGCGACGTCGCCCCGAACCGGAGGATCTCGATGCACCCGCGACCCGAACCAGTCGGTGTCCACGGTCCCGCCGGCCGGCACGGCCCGCGGGGCGTCCAGCACCAGGCCGACGGGCCGGCGCCGATGTCGGTACGCAACCTGCACAAGGCGTTCGGGTCGTTCAAGATCCTCCGGGGCCTGAACCTGGAGTTCCATGACAACGCGATCACCACGATCCTGGGACCGTCCGGCACGGGCAAGAGCGTCCTCATCAAGCACCTGGTCGGGCTCCTGGAGCCCGACCAGGGCGAGGTCGTCATCTTCGGCCAGGACATGTGGCGGATCAGCGAGCGTGAGCGCTACGAACTGCGCAAGCGGTTCGGTGTCCTCTTCCAGGACGGCGCTCTCTTCGGGTCGATGAACATCTACGACAACACGGCCTTCCCGCTGCGCAAGCACACCGACAAGTCGGAGAAGGAGATCCGCGACATCGTGATGTCCAACCTCGTCGAGGTCGGACTCGAGGCGGCGGTCTCCAAGTACCCGAGCGAGGTGTCGGGTGGCATGCGCAAGCGCGCCGGCTTCGCCAGGGCACTGGTGATGAACCCCGACATCGTGCTGTTCGACGAGCCGGACTCGGGCCTCGACCCCGTGCGCACCAGCCTGCTCTGCGACCTGATCCTCAAGATCCACGCCGAGCACGGCGGCTGCTACATGATCGTGACCCACGACATCCGCTCGGCGCGGAAGGTCAGCGACTACGTCGGGTTGATCTGGAAGGGCGAGGTCATCCACTACGGCGATGCCGCCGGGGCCTTCGGGTCCGACGACCCGTTCGTCAGGCAGTTCCTCGCCGGGGACTCCGCCGGACCGCTGGGGATGGACTGACATGCGGCGGATCCTCGCCGCGGTCGTGGGCGCGCTCCTGCTGCTGGCCACCACGGCCGCCGGAGTCATCACCTTCAACGGGCCCTACCGGGTCGAGGTCGTCCTCGACAACGCGGCCAATCTCATCGAGGGCAGCCTCGTCAAGGTCAACGGCTTCGACGCGGGCCGCATCGAGGCCCTCGACGTCGTCGACGGGCGCGCCCGCCTGACCCTCGTCCTCGACCGTGAGTTCGCACCGCTGCACGACGGCGCCACCGTGACGGTGATCTGGAAGGCGCTGCTCGGCGAGCGGCTGGTCAACCTCACCGACGGGCCGGCGTCCAACGCCGAGATCCCGTCGGGCGGCATGATCACCGGCGCCCAGCCGGCCCCCGTGGAGCTCGACACGGTCCTCGCGGCGCTCGACGAGCCGACCCGGGAGGAGGTCAACGCGCTGATCCGCAGCCTCGAGGAGACACTGGACGGCAGCGAACCGGACCTCAACGCCACGCTGCGCACCGCCGGCCCGGCGGTCGGCGCCCTCGGCGACGTCCTGCGCGGTCTGGGCACCGACGGGGAGGCCGTCCGGCAGCTGGTCACCCGGCTGAACGAGACGATGGAGATCCTCGCGCGCCGCGACGGCGAGGTCTCGCGCGTGGTGGACCAGCTTGGCGGTGCCGTCGATCGGATCGTCGATCAGCGTGAGGCGCTCGGCGGCACCCTGACCGAGCTCCCCGGCACGCTGCGCCAGGCGCGGACGACGCTGGACGGCGTGCCCGGCACGGTCGAGGAGGTGACCCCGCTGCTCGACGCGCTGGCGCCCGCCACCGAGCGCCTGCCCGGGGTCGCGGCCGACCTGCGCCCGCTGCTCGCCGACCTCCGCCCGGCCGTCGCCGACCTGCGGCCCACGCTCGACTCGGCGTCGGAGTTGCTGCAGCTCACCCCGGGGCTGCTCGACAGCGGCTCGGTGACGGTGCCCGCGCTCGACGAGACGTTCACCGGTCTCACCCCGGCGCTGGACTTCCTGCGGCCCTACTCCCCGGAGCTCGCCGGCTTCCTGACGAACTGGAACTCGGCGAACGGCAACTTCGACCGCAACGGGCACTACGCCCGGATCTACGTCACCGCGGGTGCCGAGAACGTGAACGTCAACCCGGGCGTCCTCCCCCCTGGCACCACCAAGAACCTGGCTCCGCTGCCCGGAGAGCTGGTCGACCAGCCGTGGACGGACGCCTTCGGAGAGGGAATGCGATGAGGTCGTCCATGAGCAGGGCATTCGCGGTCGCCGTCGTCGCCGCGTTCGGCGCGACCGGCGCGATGAGCGGCCTCGCAGCGGAGAACCCGGCGAACCGCGGCATCGTCGTGGTGGCCGAGTTCGCCTCGGCCGGGCCGCTCCTCACGGGCAACGAGGTCAAGGTCGACGGCGTGGTCGTCGGCTCGGTCGGGGACACCGTCGTCGACGGCGACCACGCCGACGTGCTGCTGGAGCTCGACCCGGCCGCGATGCCGCTCTACCGGGACGCCCGGGCGACGATCCGCCCGATCAGCCTCCTCGGCGAGCGCTACGTCGACCTCGAACGTGGCACGCCGGGAACGGCGGAGATGGCCGACGGCGGGACGATCCCGCGCGAGCGCACGGCCACCAACGTCGACCTCGACGAGATCCTCAACACCATCGACGAACCGACGGGCGAGTCGCTCGCCTTCCTCGTCACGACCCTCGGCGACGGCCTGCGGGACAACGGCGGCAACGTCGACGCGGCGCTGCGGGCCCTGACCCCGGCGCTGCGCGACACCGAGGGGCTCACCTCTGTGCTGGAGGACCAGAACGCCCTGCTCGGTTCGCTGGTCGACCAGGTGGAGCCGGTGGCGGGCGCGCTCGCCACGGACGACGGGCAGTCGCTCGACCGCCTCGTCGCCGCGGCCGACCGGCTGCTCGCGGCGAGCAGCCGTCAGCAGGAGCAGCTCGACCAGACCCTGGCGGAGCTTCCCGGAGCGCTGCGCTCGGCCCGCACCACCCTCGGCGAGCTCGCCGGCACCGCCCAGGAGACGACGCCGACGCTGCGCTCGCTGCGTCCGGTGACCGAGGACCTGTCCGAGATCTCCCGCGAGCTGATGACGTTCGCCGACTCCCTCGACCCGGCGCTGGCCCAGGCCCAGCCGGTGCTCGAGGAGGCCCGGTCGCTGCTGGAGCAGGCGCAGCCGGTGGCCGCGGACCTCCGTGCAGGTTCGCCGGACCTCCGGTCCGCCTCCGCGTCGGCGCGCCCGCTGGTGGAGGACCTGACCGCCAATCTCGACAACGTCCTCGACTTCGTCCGGTACTGGGCACTGACCACCAACGGTCACGACGGGATCTCCCACTACTTCCGGGCGCACATCATCGTGAACCAGGACACGGCCACCAGCCTCCTGCCCGCCGACGTACCGGTGCCGCCGCTGTTCGGCACCCCGCCGCCGATCGGCGGCGCGCAGCCGGGCAGCGACGTCCCGGGTACCCCCACCAGCCCGCCGGTCGGCGGGTCCCTGCTGCGGGCGCCGGGACCCGATGACGACGGCGCCACCGGACTCGACCCAGAACAGGAGCGCGGCATGCTCGGATCGCTGCTGGGGGGTGGGTCGTGAGAGGTCTGCTGAAGGCGTTCCACTCGCGCTCGTCGGCCCTGTTCATCGGGCTCGCGGTGGTGATCCTCTTCGTCGCGTCGGTGATCTTCGCGTTCTCGGCGCAGTACGGCATCCCCGGCGCCACGGTGACCATGGTCCGCGCCTCGTTCGACGACGTGGGCGCTCTGCGCCGCGGCGACGACGTGCGGATCGCGAGCGCGCGGGTCGGCACCGTCGACGACATCGAGTACTCCGAGGCCCTCGGCGCCGTCGCGGTCCTCAAGCTGGACGGCGAACGGCCGATCTACCGCAACTCCAGCGCGGCCACCGCCTCGGTCGGCGCCCGCTCCGCGCTCGGGCAGAAGTTCGTCGACCTCGACCCGGGCACGCCCGACGCCGGGCTCCTCGGCGCCGACGAGGTGATCCCGAAGCGGGTGACCCGCGGTGCGCAGGAGGTCAGCGACCTGTTCAACGTGTTCGACCCGGTCACCCGTACCGCGCTCGGGTCGACCCTTCGCGAGCTCGGCGGTGGCCTCGCGGGCCGCTCCGAGGATCTGGCCGACGCCTTCCGGACCGCACCCGACCTGCTGCCCGACCTGGGCACGGTGTCCCGGTCCCTGAGCGCCGAGGACGGCACCGACCTCGTCGGGCTGCTGCAGTCGGCGGAAACCCTCGCCGGCCGCTTCGCGGGCCGCGAACAGGAGATCGCCTCCCTCATGACGAACCTCAGCACCACGCTCGACGCGGTGGCCGTGGACGGGGCCGCGCCGTTCGAACAGACGCTGCAGCAGGCCCCCGGCACGCTGCGCGACGTCCGCGGCGCGCTGGACACGCTCAACGGGCCGCTCGCCGACACCCGCCTCGCCGTGACCGACCTGCGGCCCGGAGCCGAGGCGCTCGGTGCGGCCACCCCGGACGTGCGCGGAGTCCTGCGCGAGGCCGTCACCCCGCTGGACCGGGTGCCCGGGGTCAGCGACGTCGCCGAGCCCGCGGTCGTCGACCTCACCGGGCTGATGTCCGACGCGAGGCCGCTCACCCCGCGGCTGGTGCAGACCCTGCGCGATGCCGCGCCCCTGCTCGCCGACGTGGCACCGTTCTCCCCGGAGATCTCGCACTTCTTCACCAACGCGACGAGCGCTCTGAGCGGCGGGGACGCGGCCGGGCACTGGCTGCGGTTCTTCCCGATCGTCTCGGCCGAGACGGCGTCCGGAATCCTGCCGGTCGAGGACCCCACCGTCGCCCGCAACGGCGACCCCGAGCCCGGCGAGCTCGAGACCGACCGCAAGCCGCTGCCACTGCTGGGAGAGCGCAACTGATGGCCGCCATCGACTCGCTGCGGCGCCGCAGGCCGCTGTCCCCGCTGGGGATCGGGATCGTCGTCGTGATCGTCCTGCTGGTTCTCGGGGTCGCGCTGTTCGCCAAGGCGCAGATCCTGACGACGCTGAGCCCGGGCGACACGATCCGGGCGAACTTCGCCGAGGACTACCGGATGCGGCCGTACCAGACCGTCGTCAAGATCGCCGGGGTTCCGGTGGGCCTCGTCACCGGCGTCGAGCGGGCCGACGACGGCTCCGCGCTGATCTCCATGAAGCTGGACCCGGGGGAGAAGGACAAGCTCGGCTCGGCTCCGTCGGCGGCGATCCGCCCGACCACCCTGCTCGGGGGCAACTACTACCTGGAACTCGAGCCCGGTGGTGACCGCGGCCCTCTGCGGGGCGACATCCCCCTGGCGCTCACCGAGCTCCCGGTGGAGCTCGACAAGGTGGCGCTGGCGCTGCAGCCCGACGCGCTCGCCGGTCTGCAGAACACCACGGGGTACCTGGACGAGACGCTGTCGTCGGGCGGGTCGGAGGCGTTGCGCGATCTCGCGCGGACCGCGCCCGGCACGCTGGGCCCGGCCGCGGGCGTGCTGAGCTCCGCGCTCGGCACCCGGCCCGAGACCGACCTGACCGAGCTGGTGCAGGGTCTGGAGTCCGCGTCCCGCGCCCTGTCGGAGACCAACGGCCAGCTCGACGACGTCGTGATCGGCCTCGACTCGCTGTCCGGGGTGCTCGACCGGCGCGGCGGGGACATCGCCGAGTCGCTGCGGGGCATGCCGGAGACCCTGCGGATCGCCACCACCGGTCTGCAGGACCTCGACGGCACGCTGGCCGAGCTGCGCGACACGGCCGGTCCCGCCCTGCCGATCGTCGAGGAGCTCGACGACCTCCTCGAGAGCGCCGACCCGGTGCTGGCGGAGGCCCGCCCCGCCGTCGCCGACCTCCGCGCGCTGCTCGTCGACGCCCGCCCGCTGGTGGACGGTCTGATCCCGGCGACAGAGGAACTGACGACGGTGCTGGACAACCTGGAAGGTCCGGTTCTCGACCGGGTCAACGGTCCCGTGCTCGACACGGTGAACTCGGGCTTCACCGGCACCGGTCCCTACGAGGGCGGTGGTGGGGAGAACCCGCTCTACACCGAGCTCGGCTACATGGTGACCAACCTCGACAGCGCCTCGGCGCTCACCGACGAGAACGGCGCCGTCATCGGCTTCAACCCCGGCGTGAACGGCGGCAGCGTCGCCGGCCTGCCCGGGGTCAGCGTGGAGCAGCTGTTCGCCAACCTCGCTCAGTTCCAGGAGATCCAGCGATGAGCACAACCAGTCGGGCGCCGGGACGGCTCGCCGTTCTGTGGGCGCGCACGCGCAGCGAGCCCGGCCTGTTCCGCAACGTCGCCATCATGGCGGCCCTGGTCGTACTGGGCACGGCCGTCGGTGGCTACATCCTGAGCCAGCAGCGGTTCAACCCACCGTGGCAGGCCGACCTGATCTTCGACGCCACGTTCGAGGCGACCCCGGCGATCAGCCCGGGCAACGGGCAGGAGGTGCGGATCGCCGGCGTCGCGGTCGGGGACATCCGGGAGGCGTCGGTGTCCGACGACGGCAACGCGGTGCTCACCCTGGCCGTCTCGGAGGACTACCCGGTCTACGACAACGCCCGCGTCGTGCTCCGGCCGAAGAGCCCGCTCAACGAGATGTACGTGGAGATCGACCCGGGCGGTCCGCCCGGGGTGCCGCTGGAGGACGGGGACGTGCTCCCGGTCGGGCGGTCGACGGCGCCGGTGCAGATCGACGCCGTGACCGGGCACCTGGACGACAACGCCCGCTACGCGCTGACCAGCCTCCTCTCGGAGTCCGACACGGCACTGGCCAACGCGCCGTCGACCCTGCCGGACGGGTTGCGAGGCGCCGACGCGGTGCTGACCGACCTGCAGCCGGTCGTCGCCGAGCTCGACACCCGGCGGGAACGGATCGCCAGCCTGGTCACCGCACTGAGCCGGATCTCCTCGGCGCTGGGGCGCGACGACGAGCGGATCTCCCGGCTGGCCGACAGCCTGCAGACCACGCTGACGACGGTGGCCGGGCAGAGCGGGCCCCTCGAGGACGCCCTCGGGCAGCTGCCCGACCTCAACACCCAGCTGCGCGCCGCCACCCTCGGGGTGACGGAGCTCGCCGGGGAGCTCGACCCGGCTCTCGTCGAGATCCGGGAGGCGTCCGACGTGCTGCCGGACGCGCTGTCGCGTACCGACGACTCGGTCGAGCAGCTGGACACGACCCTCGACGTGCTGACCCCGGTCCTCTCCTCGGCGCGGCCGGTGGTGGGTGACCTGCGGCCGGTGGTGAGCGACCTCGACGCCGCGCTCGACGACCTGGTCCCCGTCTCCGAGCGCCTGGAGCCGGTGACCGCGGGCCTGGTCCCGTACCTCACCGACCTGCAGGCCTTCGTCTACAACACGAACTCGGTGGTCAGCCTGCGCGACGCCAACCGCGGGATCCTGCGCGGCCTGCTGCAGGTGTCGCCGACATCGCTCCCGCTCCCGCTCCAGGGTCTCGCGACCCCGACCCCCCGTTAGGTACCGACGATGCGCATCCCTCTCGCCCTGGTGCCGATCCTGCGCACGGTCGTCGTCGCGGGCTTCGTCGCCGCCACCGCCGCGGTGTTCGCGTTCCTCTGGACGAACGCGGGTGGTTCCCTCCCGCTCGTCACCCAGGCCGGGTACCGGGTGACCCTGGCCATGGACGACGTCGACAACCTCGTGCCGCAGTCCGACGTGCGGCAGGCCGGCGTGGTGATCGGCCGGGTGCAGGACGTCGAGGTCGAGGACGGGTCGGCGGTGGTCACCCTCGACCTCGACGAGGAGGCGGCCCCGCTGCACGAGGGTGCCGTCGTCACCATCCGGAACAAGACCCTGGTCGAGGAGACCTACGCCGACGTCACCGACGGCACCGGGCCGGAACTGGCCGACGGCGCGATCCTGCCGGAGGGCTCGGGACGCCCGAGCGTGCAGCTCGACGACGTGCTGACCAGCCTCGACCAGCCCACCCGCGAGTCACTCAGCAGCACCATCCAGTCGGCGTCGCTCACCACCGACGGGGCTCGGGAGGAGATCGCGGACGCGGTCGCCGGGCTCGGCGCGCTGGGGCGTGAGGGCGGCGACGCCCTGGACGCCCTCGCCGCCCAGTCCGAGGACCTCGCCCAGGTGACCGGGAACACCACCCGGCTGCTGCGGGCCCTCGACGTCGGGCAGGGGCGGATCACCGACCTGGTACGGGACGCCGACCGCATCACCCAGGTCGTGACGGACAACCGGGCGGACCTGGAGGCCGTGCTGCGCGAGCTCCCCGGGGTGCTGACCTCGGCGCAGAACGCCAGTGGCTCGCTGACGACACTGGCCGGTTCGCTGGCCCCGGTGGCGGCGAACCTGGAGGCCGCCGCACCGGACGTCGCCGCCGCGCTCCGGGAGCTCCCGGAAACCTCCGCGGACCTGCGCGGCCTGCTGCCGTCGTTGGACACCGCGCTCGAGCGCGCGCCGGACACCCTCGTGCGGGTGGAGGGGTTCAGCGACGCCACCCGTGAGCTGATCCCGACCTTGCAGGTCAACCTGTCCGACCTCAACCCGACGCTCGGGTACCTGCGGCCCTACGGCAAGGACACGGCCCTGTGGTTCGCGGGTCTCTCGCAGACCCTGGGTGTGTCGGCCGACGGCAACGGCACCGCCCTGCGGGCGTTCGTGGTGGTCAACGAGAAGTCGGTCAACCAGCCGCTGGACACCCAGTTCGGCCCGCTGGAGAAGTACAACCCGTACCCCGAGGCGGGCGCCAACTCCGACCCGCGTCGCAGCTTCGAGGGCCCCTACCCGAGGATCGAGGAGGAGCCGGTCCCGGAGAACTGACGGCGATGTCGTACGCGGGGGAGGTCCGGGGGATCCCCGGGCCTCCCCGGCGTGTGTGTGAGGAGAGGGAGCGATGACCGAGTCGAGGTGCACGGCGTGACCGGCGACGACGAGACGCCCGGCCGCCCCCGGTCCACGTTCCCCACCGCCGTCGCGCGCGGCGTCGCGTCCCGTGTCGTGCGGCGGCGGGCCGTGGCGGTGCTGCTGCTGATCGGTGTGGTCGCGGCCGTGCTCGGCGGGCTGCTCCGGCTGCGGGTCGACACGGGTGTCGAGTCGTTCGTCGCCGCCGACGACCCGGCGGCCCGCGCCCTCGCCGAGGTCGGGTCCTCGTTCGGCGGTGACCCCGTGGTGGTGCTGTTGGAGTCCGCCGAGCCGCGGTCGCTGCTCTCCGCCGACTCGCTCCCGGCCCTGCTGCAGCTGGAAGGCGCGCTGTCGCGCACCCCGGACGTCGCCTCGGTCTACGGTCCGGCGACCGTGCTCAACCAGGTGGCGGCGCGGGCCCAGGAGCTGCTCGCCGAGCTGTCGGGCTACCGCGACGGCGTCCGGGCGGCCGCCGCCGAGGAGGCCGCGTCGAGCGGCGCGTCCCCCGCAGCGGCGGAGGAGGCCGCCCGGCGGGCCGTGGCGGAGTTCGACCAGCGCTACGGCGCCCTCATCGTCCAGGGACTCCCGGCCGGGCTCCCGACGCTGCGCAACCAGCAGTTCGTCGACTCGGTGATCTTCGACGAGGCGGGGGAGCCCCGGCCTCGATGGCGCTTCGTGGCGCCCGAGGCGTCCGCCGCGGTCGTGCTGGTCCGGCCGCGCCAGGACCTCGAGCAGTCCGGGCTGGAACGCCTCGTCGCCGATGTCCGGGCGACGGTCGACGCCTCGGGACTCGACGTCGAGCGGGTCACCGTGTCGGGCGTGCCGACCGTCGCCGCGGCGCTGGGCGAGCGGGTGCGGACCGAGGTGCCCCTGCTCGGCACGGTGGCGCTGTTCGCCGTCGGCGCATGGTTCCTGGCGATGCGATGGACCGGCCTGCGGCACCGCGCCCTGCCGCTCGTGGCCACCGCGGTGGCCACGTCGCTCACACTGAGCGCGTTCGGCTGGGCCGACCGGCCGCTCTCGCTCGGGGTCATCGCGTTCCTGCCCGTGCTCATCGGGGTGGGCAGCGACTTCACGACCTACCTGGCCACCGGCACATCGCGCCGGCTGGTCCTGGTCGTCGGCGCGGCCACGGCGGCGAGCTTCGGCGCGCTCGCCGCGAGCCCGATCCCGACCGTCGCGGACCTGGGGGTGACCCTCGCCGTCGGGATCGCGGTCGCGGTGCTCACCGGCCTGGCCGTCACCTGGCGGCAGCGCGCCGGGCTGCCGGCACCGGCGGCGGTCCCGCCCGAGCCCGCCGGATCGGGCCCGTCCGTGGCACCGCGCCGCCGGCCGTGGGCGCGCGTCGCGGCCGGGGTTCTCGCCGTGTCCCTCGCCGCGCTGGGCTGGGCGGGGCTCGGCGACCTCCCCCTGCGCGCGGACCTCCAGGGGTTCGCGGGCGGGCTGCACGTCCTCG
>Ga0049070_1001110_pt1 | contig 12496 bp, 8 predicted proteins | sample FECB22metaG_FD_56243 | JGI IMG/M metagenome (GOLD analysis project Ga0049070, IMG submission 56243) | Cyanobacterial communities from the Joint Genome Institute, California, USA - FECB-22 | ecosystem: Environmental > Aquatic > Thermal springs > Hot (42-90C) > Microbial mats | place: USA: California
CGTGCGGGTTCGGAGTGATCCGCTTCCAGCCGTTGGTGCGCCAGATGGCCCTCCATCGACGGCAGCCTTCTATGACGTGGGCGGCATCCGTCCAGAGCGTGATCGACCGTTCCGGGACTTGAGCGGCGATCCAGGCAATCGCATTCAGCACGGCGAGGACTTCGAGCGTGTTGTTCGAGGTGGCGACCACCTTACCGGAGGCGGCATACATCTGGCGACCATTTTCATAGGCGACGAACGCCCATCCTCCGGAGCAGGTCGCGGCATCGAAGGAGCCGTCTGCGTAGATATGAAATTGAAAAGTCATGCCAGCAGAACACCGGTTACGCCACAAGGACGGCCTTGCACCCTGCCCTGCTACGGTCAGCGCATGTCGAAATCAGGTCCGTGGCGGAAAAGGTCGAAAGCCTGAACGTAGAACTGGCCAAGCAGCGCTTGACATCAGACGTTGAGATCACAGCGTTGCCGTAGCAGCTTTTTCAGACGCCGGCAGATGAGGATGAGCTAAGAGTTCCAGGAGGCCATAGCCCGCTTTCTCGTTCTTCCCTGTAGGCTTTTTCCATCCTTGCATACTTCGAATCGCTGAAGGGCTTTGTCTTCTTGATGAAATCCAACATTGCCACGATGTCGTCGCTTCCGCCTGGGGTGGTTCCGAGCGGCAAGCCCTGGCGGCGACGCAGTTTTTGCGTCCAATATCGAATTTCGCGCTCTGCCGGTGGATATGAAGATCCGAGCCGGTAAAGGCGGTTGTCTGTCCTTACCCAGCGCGGCGGACTTTCTCTATCCATCTCGACAACGGGAGAAGTGTGCCCATGGTCGCCGTCGGCTATCTCAGGATGTCCGAAGAACCAAGCGTAGATCCAAGGCCTGGAGGCGCTCGCAGTTTCATGAACCCAGCCTTCAAGAACGGGCGCCTGCTGCAGCTCGTCGGCTGTTGGTGTAAAGCTCATTGGTTTTCCCCGTGGGCGCATGAGACTTCTCATACCAGTTTCGCTCCTTCCCCGCACATCCATTTCCCTGATCTGGACAGAGGCCGACGCGCGACTAGCTTCATCAATGATGGGCCCCTCACATTTCGATACTAGGAAAGGAAGCACGCGTCCCTCTCCCAGCCACTAATCCAAGTGTGGAATCCAAAGCGAACTCGGGACCCTGAAACCCTTTAATCACGCTAATGTCGGATATCCAGTTTCCGGATGATTTTTTGGGTAGCCGCAAGCCCCACCGGCCTATCCAGAATCGCTTGTTACCGGCACGGCATTCACGTAATCGAAACACAAGCGGGGAAGCCTGCCAGTGATGCGAACGACTTCCTCGCCCTCGATGACCGCCTTCTCCACAAGGACGTCGGTGACCTTTTCGACGGCCGAGCGAAATCGCTTGATGATTTTCCGGCTTCGCTCCATCTCCTGATACAGCCGGTGAAGTAGGCCGATAGATGCGCTCGTCCAGCAAAGCTGTCCTTGGGGCTCGGGTCAGGGCAGCGCCCTTCTCAACTTAAAGTCTTGCCACGAATCAGAACATCGTGCCCTTATTCGCCAAATGATTGCACTGCGCAGTGCTAAGTTGGGGCGAGCTTCCGGATGAAAATATTCGCGGTTTCCATCTACAACTTTCGAGGTATCAGAGCCGCGCAAATCAAGCTTCCCGCGCATGGCGTTCTGATCGGCGACAACAACACTGGAAAGTCCTCCGTCCTCGAGGCCATCGATCTCGTGCTCGGTCCAGACCGACTCAACCGTCGCCCACCCGTCGACGAGCACGACTTCTATCTTGGGCGGTACTTAGCCGAAGCCACCACGGTTAAGGAAGAAGATGATGCGGCCGCAGATGTGGGAGAAGCACCGAAGATCGTCATCGAGGTCACGATAATCGACCTGTCCGCGGAGCAGAGAGCCCGTTTCGGCGGCTCGATAGAGTGGCTCGATCTAAAGACCGGGTCGTTCTACGAAGGTCCAACGCCCGAGGGTGTCGATGCGGCCGACGTAGGCCCTGCGCTTCGTGTAACCTTCATCGGGGAGTACGATACCGAGGAGGACGACTTCACCGGCAGTACCTTTTATTCGCGAACCCTCCTTGAAGAAACGACGCCGACTCCGTTCACAAAGAGAGACAAGCAGCACTGCGGCTTCCTTTATTTGCGAGGAATACGTACTGGTTCGCGGGCGCTCAGCCTCGAACACGGTAGCCTGCTCGACATCATCCTGCGCTTGAAGGAAATCCGCCCTCAAATGTGGGAGGAAACGATATCGACACTCGCGGCCATTGACGTCGCTAGCAGACCCGAACTCGGTCTGACCGGCGTCTTGGAGAGCATCAATGAAGCGCTCAAGAAATATGTCCCGCGCGAATGGGGCGTCCAGCCCCATCTGAAGGTCTCCAGCCTCACCCGCGAGCATCTCAGAAAAGTCGTGACCGCCTTCATAGCAACAGGCGATGGAGCGCATGCTGCGCCGTACTACCGCCAGGGAGCCGGCACGATCAACATGCTGGTTCTGGCGCTGCTTTCCCAGATAGCTGCCGACAAGCAGAACGTGATATTCGCGATGGAGGAGGTCGAGACGGCCATTCCTCCCTACGCGCAGAAGAGGATCGTCCACGAGCTTCGCAAGCTGTCGGCCCAGTCAATTTTCACCTCCCATTCGCCTTACGTCCTCGAGGAGTTCGCGCTCGAGGAGACTGTCATCCTCTCACGCGATGGAGACGGCAAGCTTATTCAGTCCACGATTGAGCTTCCGGCCAGCGTGAAGCATAAGCGGTACCGCCAGGAATTCAGGACCAAATTCTGCGAGGGTCTACTGTCGCGTCGCGTGGTGATCGCTGAAGGGGCGACCGAAGCGGCCTCCCTTCCGGCGGTCGCAAGGCGCCTATCCGAGCTGAACGGTGCCACCTACAGCTCGATCGAAGCGCTCGGCATCTGCGTCATCGACGCCGGCTCAGAGACTCAAATCGCGGATGTTGCAGGCCTCTACAAAAGTCTTGGCAAGCGGACGTTCGCCATTTGCGACCTGCAGACCCCGGCTGCGGAGAAGACGATCCGAGACACCGTCGAGGAACTCTTCATGCACGGAGAAAAGGGCATCGAGGATCTCGTACTGAAGAACACGACCGAAGTTGCGATGGAGAGGTTCGCCAGCGTCGTCGACTGGCCCCAGCACATTCTCGAGAAGTACCCCGACCCGAAGGCACAGACGGGCGACGCCTTGAGGGAGTATTTCCGGTGGTCGAAAGGCACTTGGGGGATCGCTGACTTCCTCGCGCAATGCGAGGAGGCGGACGTTCCCGTTTTCTTCCGCAATGCCTGTGTTCGGCTTAAGGAGCTTTGCGAGCCGGCGGCGGCTGGCCCGCCCCCTGTACCGCCTGCAGCACCGCCTCCACCGCCCGCTCCTGCCCCAAATCCATCTGAATTTCCTGCTCGATCAAATCTGGGTGCGCCGATATCCTTGCCACCCAATCGGCCGCCGCCTCCAGCGCCACCTGGGCCAACACCGGCCCCACCACCTCCGTGGCCTCCAGCGCCGCCTGTGCCAACACCGGCCCGGCCGCCACCGCCTCCGCCGCCTCCAGCGTCACCTGTGCCAACACCGGCCCCACCGCCTCCGTGGCCTCCAGCGCCGCCTGTGCCAACACCGGCCCCGCCGCCACCGCCTGTGCCGCCCGCCCCTATCGGCCCTGTTAAGCCCGACAACGGCCCTGGCGAGCCGAAGGACATATTTCGTTGACGGTGGCGCGGAATGGTCGACCTAACTAAGGGGCAGCAGGACGTTCTCGACGGCACGGGCCATCAACTGGTCACCGGAGGCCCAGGATCAGGGAAGACGACAGTATCGATCCTCAAGGCCGCAGCAATCGCGCGCGAACGGCTTACAGGTGGTCAACGAATCCTGTTCCTCAGTTTCGCGCGTGCGACGGTATCCCGTGTGATGGAAGCGATCGATGAAGAGAAGGAAATCGCGAAAAGCGAGAAGTCTCTGATCGAGGTGGACACTTACCATTCATTCTTCTGGCGAATCCTCAAGACGCATGGCTACCTCGTCGGCCTTCCTCGAAGCCTTCAGGTGCTGGCGCCTCCAGCAGAAGCAATCGCTCTTTCAGGAATCAGAGGCGAGTTCAGCAAGGATTCGAAGCTTAGCGACGAGGAAAAGAAGGCGAAGATGTCCGCAGAAACGGCGGAACGCTTTCGGCTTGCCACCGAGGAAGGCAAGGTATGCTTCGACCTGTTCGCCGGTCTTGCCGGCCAGCTCCTGCACGGCTCCGACAAAATCAGGAAATTGATCTCCGAGATGTATCCATACATCATCCTGGACGAGTTTCAGGACACGAGCGGTCCGCAGTGGACCGCGGTGAAGGCACTGGGCGTACACAGCACGCTAATCGCGCTCGCCGATCCAGAGCAGCGCATCTTCGAGTTTGTCGGCGCCGACCCCGAACGCCTCGATCACTTCAAAAAGGAGTTCAGCCCGGAGGAACACGATCTTGCGGCCGACAATCATCGAAGCAAGGGCACCGAAATCGCGCTTTTCGGCAACGACGTCCTGACGGGCAAATTCAGGCAGGAGTCTTACGAAGGGATCGAGTTTGACTTCTTCGAGCAGAATTACCATCAGGCATACGCGAAGCTGACGACGACCGTGCTGCAAGCGCGTCAGCGCCTGATCTCGAGCGGACGGCGCGACTGGTCGCTGGCAGTCCTCGTTCCAACGCGGAAGATGACCCGACTGGTTTCCGACACGTTTCGCGAGCCGTTCGGGGGTCTTCCTTCGATCGCACATAGCGCGATAGTCGACATGGACGGACCAATACTGGCTGCGGAGACACTCGCTTATCTAATGCAGCAACCGAAGGCGCCTAATGCGCTTGCAAAGCTCGTCGAATTGATCCGCTCGTATCTACATGGGCGAGGTGGGAACGCGCCCGGCAAAACCGACATAGCCGACGCGAACGCGCTCAAAAAGGCACTCGACAAATGGGACGTAGGGCTACTTACCGGAAAGCAGCCAGCCGCGAACTCCATCATCAGAGCGACCGAAACCGTTTTGAGGACGGTCCTAGATCTGACCTTGAGCGGGGATCCGAGCGAGGACTGGGTGGCGGTGAGAAAAGTTCTCGGCAAAGGAGACTGCGCCCGTCTCAAGGCCATCTCTGAGGATGTCAGAAACGTGAGGCTCCTTGAGCGCGGCACGCAACTTCGGCAGGGACTCGCGGAGGACTGGCGAGAAAACGGGCGCTATAGCAACGCGCTCGAAATAACGAGGCGTGCGTTCGTACAAGATCACTTTTCCACCGGACAGAAACCTGAAACGGGCGTCGTCGTGATGAATATGCACAAGGCGAAGGGCAAGCAGTTCGACGAGGTGATTATCTTCGAAGGGTGGCCGGTTGTAGTTAAGAAGAAGATCGTCGCGAACCCCGATCGAATCGTCCCCACGAATCTGATCGAAGCGGTTTCAAGCCAGCACCGCCAGAACTTCAGAGTTTCCGTCACGCGCGCGAAGCAGCGCACCAAGATCCTCACTCCCAGAGTAGACCCGTGCGTCCTACTTCTCGATGCGGATGACTGATCTAAGGGTGCAGAACTTCGAAGGTTATCTTCACGTATTGGGCGGCCGGTATCGCACGGGAACCACGCCGGATTTCCCAAGTCTGCAGATCCTCGTTCCAACTCGCCCAGAACCTTCCAGAGTTCTTCTGTGCGTTTCGAGCATTGATCAAGCTTAAGAGTGATGGGTGGCAGCTTTTTCTGGCAAGAAATTAGGTGAACCCCGCCCTTCCGCTTGGCTTCTACGTCCCTTTTAAAACCGTATCCATGTAGCTCAAAGCCAACTTGATGTGATTGTCGAGGTAAACGATGGTATCGGTCCCTTCGTCTACACCTAGTCTCCGATAGTTGTACTGTACTACAAACCTGTGCCCCATGGCCCTGACCGCGAAGGCCACAAATTTGGGCATATTGTCATCGATATTCTCGACCAGCGGCTTTTCATCGAGAACGGCGGCGATTGCCTTCAACACCTGGTGGCCAAATTCAATTTCGCCGCCATTTCTTGCTGACTTGTAGAAAGCTTCTTCAGCCTTCTCATCTGCGTAGATGCGGCACTCGCTTAAGATCGAGAATTGCATTGTTTCTGCATGATCTACGAAAGTCCAGCGAAGAAGCCAACCGTCGTGCAGTTCGCTAGCTGGAGCGCTACGCCAGTCGAACGCATAGTCTGTTTTGAAATCTGGTTGTAGGAACCTCGACATTGTCGGATTCGAAATCCGGGCAAGCGAGCTATCAATTAAATGGAAGGCCTCGTCCGGGTCTTTGTTGAAGTTCGCATAAAGCTTGTCCTTCAAAAAAAGCGGAATTCTGCAGTCATCTATAACGACCGGCATCACGATGGTGTTCTTTTCCTCCAGTTCCCGTATCAATCCGGCGTTCAGTTCTCTTTTACACCATTCGGATTCAACGGAACTTTTGGAGAGAATGACGAGGATGGCGCTAGATGTCGTCAGCGACTCCTGGATCTTGGAGGTGAGTGAGTCTCCGAGCTTCAACTCCCAGCGATCGACCCAGACATGATGCTTCGCCATGACGAGCATCTTCGCGAGGTTATCTACGAATGTTTTGTCCTGATGGCTGTGACTAATGAATATTGGCATAGGTTCCCCCTTTTTTGGACGGTCGCCCTTACTAAGTAAAAATTCAGATGGAGGGTGCCATTGGCCATTCTGGCAAGACAATTCCCCTCAAAATGGCCTGGTACAGCAATTGGCGTGGTCTAACTTACTAACGCCGACACGGATCAGATCAGCGACGCGATCCTCTGTAAGGTGAAGCCATTCGGCTCATTGTCGAGATAAGACAGGATTTCATCGTCATCGTTGACGCGACGAACCATAGTCGCGTGCTCTTGTTCTTTACGTTCGAGCAACGCGCGCGTGCCCGTCATTCTCAGCAGTTCGTGTTGCCTTATCCCTTGCTCCGGGATTTCACGGTAATACCCGTATCGAAGGCCAGCTTTCATTACGCGATCCAGAATGATGAGTTCGCCTGCTGCTCCTATCCTCGGATCGGTGACGGCCGCGCTGACATCGATGCGCTTGCCGTTAAACTCAAGCCACGCATGTGAGACGAATATGTCGTCGGTGCCATCGTTCACATATCCAATGATTGGGGTGGTTGTGATTCCGTGCGTTTTCTTGAGATAGAGATAAAGGAAAAACACCGAGTGATAGCACATGCCGGTTACGTTGCGCGGCTTGATGAAGTTATTGTGCAGTCTGAACGCGATATCAAAGACAGTGCACTCTTCCTTTGAAAGGCTGCTCTTCCAATCTTCTAGCAACTTCGCTTTCTGCTTTGCTTGTCCCACATGAGCTCCCCAAAAAAAGCAACCTTTTGTTGAGTTGGTATATTGTGGATAAAGCTTCTGCAAGTCTTCGCATGAAATGAAGCGTAGCCATCGATCTTCACGCGGTCGCGCTCTATGCCTTCGTCACGGAGCCAGCCTTCGGCTGGTCAAGGTGCGAGGCAAACAGTGCTAACAGTCGTTCGGCTCTGACTCCCGATATCCATGAGGATGAAACGTCAATCCCGGTGCAGGGTTGACACCGCCGGCCGTCGGGCGCGAGGGATCCCACCAAGGGATGGATGTATATCGGGAAGTGAAATACGTGTGTTTCGCAGGGCTTTGAGCCACTGCGCATCAACTGGGCTTCATGCCGTCACGGGATGAATTCAATATCACCGCTTGAGCGATGCCAATGCTCCCAAGAGGTGTGCAGTCGGAAGACGCTCCCTCCCCTGCCTCCGATCATTAAGCAGTCCTGACTTCTTCAACTTGATCTCGATGGCTTGTTTTGAAACCTCGAAATACTGAGACAGATCGGACAGCAGTTCATCGTACGGCACGAAGTTGCAAGGCTGGTCGTCGACGAAAATATAGCCATGGCCGCGGTCCTTGATGTCGAACCTGCTTCGTCCGACAGCGACGGCAACGTGGAATACCTCGCTTGGCAGCAGGAGACTGGACGAGAATGCATTTGCCTGAAACTCCAGGCGCTCGTAGTTGAAGGCCTCCCTGGCTTCGATATCCGTGAAAAGATCTTGCTCCACGATCGTCTCTGATCGCAGGTATCGATCATGGTTCAGGCAGAAGTGCCCGATCTCGTGTCCCAAGGTAAACCGCTCACGATTGCGGTCTCGGTGGGCGTTTATCTGGATCGACCGTTTATCGAAGTTCGCCGACCCAAGTATCGTAGCGCCATCCCGATCCAACCTCAGTTGGTCAGTGAATTGCAAGTCGACAGATAGCGCAGAACATATTTCGTTGAGATCGACCGGTCCCGACTTGTAGCCTAGGTCCAGTAGGACCTGGTTCGCTTTCGATTCGATATCTTCCGCGGAAATATATGGAACGGACTGACGCGGATCTCGACCCTTCGTCTCCTCGACGACGAACAATTCCGGCTCGAGGCTGCGCAGGAGCTGGTTGATGGCGCCGAAGACGCGCCCTTCGTGGATGGCTGAGAACTTGAGAGATTTGGTCGCCCGCTCGTCGCGAAAGATTTGGGACTTCACGAAACGGGATTCCAAGCAATTGCGACCGCTACGTTCCGCGACGACGTCGAGCCCCGTCTGATCATATTTCACAATTCCGAGCGATCGGCTTCGAGCGAGGCTATCGGCACCGGATTGAAGACGCGAAGACACGACCAACACGCCTTTGGCAGAATGCCTGAACACTCGCCCCAGCTTGTCGGAGAAATCAGTCACGCAGGTTTCAGGAATGCCACCCTGATAGTTCTTACACTCGAACACCACGTAGGAGAATGGCTCCGCCCTGCCTTCGCGGTAGACCTCAATGACCACGTCGAACTGAACATTGGCGCCGCGCTCCCTGCAAAAGTAGCCCTTCTTCTTAAAAATTTCACATCTGTTCGACGGGTATAGATCATAGACCAATTCGCCGCGTCGCTGTTGTTCGACAAGGTAGTCGAAGAACGCGTCTTCTAGCTCGTCACCCTTTTCTGCGGAGTTCACGCGACGCCCCCGATTCCTTGTGCTTGTAAATCGGCAGAGTGTAACGCTTCGCACAATTTGTAGTAGGCATATTTTCGTCATCCACCGGGAAATGATCTGGTTTCGAACGCATGAAGTTTGTGCGTTCAAACAGGATTCCGAATGGGCCTGCCCTTAGAAAAAAGCAACCGGGCGCCTCCGCACAGCCCCCAATGTTACCTCCGTCTTGAAATGACCCGCTTTCTGCTTGGTGCTGACCGGCTGGGAGCTGTAAGTGCTCGCCATCGTTAGGCGTCGGCTCTTTCGATCATTGCGAGTGGCATGGAATGACTTATGCTTCGTGGCTGTATTCTCGCTAGAAAGCAGGGACGTTTCATGAGCTGCATATTGCCACGCCTGCCGCTTGCTGCCCTCCTTTTCCTCCTCGGCTGGACGATCGCTGATGCCGATGAGATTCTGACTTACAAATGGCAGGGAGTAGACCGCACGGCGATCCTGCATATTCCCAAGGGAGCGGCCGGACACCCTGTGCCACTTGTCATCGTGATGTACGGGTCCGACGACAAAGCCGCCAATTTCCAAAAAAACAGCGGATTTGATCCCGTCGCGGATCGGGAGAACTTCGTCACCCTTTATCCCGAGGCAATTGATGGTGCTTGGAATATCAAATCCAGCAAACCAGTCACCAATGGCGAGCCGGTCGATGACATCGGCTTTTTCCGTACCATGATCGACGATCTGGTGACGCGGAAGATTGCCGACAGGGCAAGAATTTACGCCACGGGATTCTCGTTCGGCGCGCTGATGACTTACACCTTGGCCTGCGCGCTTCCTGAGAGGATTGCCGCGATTGCTCCCGTCGCCAGCGCAATCAACGAAGCACAGGTCGACGATTGCAAGCCCGGCCACTCCATGCCAGTCATGATGGTAAACGGTACAAGCGATGACGTGCAGCGCTACGATGGTTATATTCGGTCGTTCGGAAGGCTGCTTTCAGTTCCGGAGGCAACGGAATACTGGCGTCGGATCAACGGATGCACCGGCGAAGATGCCGAGCCGCTACCACATCTTAACCCGCATGACCTGACCCGAGCCAGCTTCGTCCAATGGTTCGGATGCCGGGCCGACACGGGCGTTCAATTGTATCGCATCGAAAACGGAGGCCATTGTTGGCCCCGTCTCGCAGTAGTGGGCGAGAATTATTCGCAAGACGGCCCGCGTTTCGGAGGATGCAGCGGCGATATCGAGACAGCGGTCGAAGTGTGGAACTTTTTCAGAAGGTATCACCGTGCCTGATCGAGACACTCAAATGAAAATCACGATTATATTGCTCGGCGTGTCCGTTAAAGGGCAACTGCGGTCCTCGATTAATGGAAGTTGCGGCTCTTCACCTTGAGCGTATCGATGTGAAGCTCCGGAATAGAAATGTCCCTCGGCCTGACCGCATGCTTCGGATTTTCTCGCGGATCAGGACCACCTCCATGCGTGAAATGATCCGCTTTCGTAAAGGGCAGCGTGAAGGACTGATCGCGGTCTGCAAGACCAGACAGATCGGAAGATAGATCAAAAAGCTGCTGTGCAACGAGATGGACAACCTCCCCTTCCCGCTGAATGCGGCCGTTGATCGCCATTAACGAAGCCCCCAGAAGGACTCGACGGCGCCGTTCGAACAAAGTCGGCCAGACCACCGCGTTTGCCGGGCCCGTCTCGTCCTCGATCGTCAGAAACATCACGCCCTTGGCGCTGCCGGGCCGCTGGCGCACGAGAACGAGACCAGCCGTCATTAGCCAACGCCCGTCGCGGGCGATCATGGCTTCCGCACAGGTGACGATATTCCGCTCGGTCAGATTCCGTCTCAGGAAGGCGATCGGGTGCTCGCGCAAAGTCAGCCCCGTATGGCCGTAGTCCTCCACGACGTTGTGACCTTCGGTCATCTGCCGGAGAGCGACTTCCGGCTCCTGCTGTTCGGCAATCCCTCGTGCCTCCCGTTCGGACGCGGCGGCAAAGAGCGGTAGTGGCTCGTTTCGGAGCGCCTTAATGGCCCAGAGCGCATCGCGACGCTGGAGTCCGAGTGACGGCAGGAAGGCGTCGGCCTCGGCAAGCTCTACCAAAGATGCTGCAGGCACACCGGATCGCCGCCACATATCATCGACGCTCTCGAAAGGTAGATCCATGCGTGCGGCCGTGACCCGCGCAACATCGGCAGATGCCAATCCGCGCACCATGCGCATGCCGAGGCGAACGGTATGGCGGTCACTGCCGTCGACGGGTTCGAGCGTGCAGTCCCACCGGGATCGGTTGACGCAGACGGGCCGGACCTCGACACCATGTCGTCTGGCATCCTGAACGATCTGCGCTGGCGCATAGAAACCCATCGGCTGCGAGTTCAGCAAGGCCGCGCAGAAGGCGTCCGGGTGATGCCACTTCACGAAGCTCGACGCATAGGCGATGAGAGCGAAGGATGCGGCGTGGCTCTCCGGGAATCCATAGCTGCCGAATCCTTCGAGCTGGCTGAAGGTCTTCTCGGCAAATTCCGGCGTATAGCCGTTTCCCACCATGCCGGAGACAAGCTTGTCCTTGAACTTCGAGACGCCGCCCGTGTGCTTGAAGGTCGCCATTGATTTGCGGAGCTGGTCGGCTTCGCCACCCGTGAATCCTGCACAGACCATCGCCACCTTCATGGCGCTTTCCTGGAATAGCGGCACCCCAAGGGTCTTGCCGAGGACCGCCTCGAGTTCCGGAGTCGGGTATTCCACTGGTTCCAGGCCTGCCCTCCGGCGCAGAAACGGGTGGACCATCTGTCCTTGTATCGGCCCCGGCCGCACGATGGCGACCTGAACGACGAGGTCATAAAACGTGCGTGGCTTCAGTCGCGGTAGCATGCTCATCTGCGCGCGGGATTCGATCTGGAAGGTGCCGAGCGTGTCGGCTTTGCGGATCATCGCATAGGTCGCCGGATCTTCTTGCTCGATGTTCGCCAGATCGAGATCAATGTTCTTGTGCTCACGGATGAGAGTGAAGGCCTTCGACATACAGGTGAGCATGCCAAGCGCCAACACATCCACTTTCATCATCTTCAGCGCCTCGACATCGTCCTTGTCCCATTCGATCACCTGCCGGTCCTTCATGGTCGCGGGTTCGATCGGTACGAGGTCATCGAGGCGATCATGGGTGAGCACGAAGCCACCTGGATGCTGGCCCAGATGCCTGGGAGCGCCCACGAGCTGCTGAGCAAGCTTCAGCGTCAGGACCAGACGGCGGTCGTCCGGATTGAGGTTCAGTTCTCTGACGTTCTTCTCACTGATCTCGTCCGACCAGGACCACATGCCTGACGACAAGGCCTTGATGACATCCTCTGGAAGCCCAAGGGCCTTACCGACATCCCGGATCGCCCCTTTCGCCCGGTATCGGGTGACGGTGGCGCAAAGGGCGGCTGTCCGTCGTCGAATGATTTGAGACTTTTTGGGCTCTGGAAGAATGGAGTTTCCGGCT
>Ga0049070_1001139_pt1 | contig 12129 bp, 19 predicted proteins | sample FECB22metaG_FD_56243 | JGI IMG/M metagenome (GOLD analysis project Ga0049070, IMG submission 56243) | Cyanobacterial communities from the Joint Genome Institute, California, USA - FECB-22 | ecosystem: Environmental > Aquatic > Thermal springs > Hot (42-90C) > Microbial mats | place: USA: California
GAGCCGATCCTCGGCGGGCTGCATCATCAGTATTGCCGGATTTAGTTCTCGTTAGGGACAGCGGGCCGACTTCTACGCTCAAGGCGGCTCAGCCGTGAGCGGATTCGTAATATCGTCCACCTCGCATTGGCCTGTCAGCTCGTTGGCAACGCTTTCCAGATCCTCACTGAACGATCGGAGTGCTTCGGGACTGACGTTGCTGCGATGGACAATTTGGCCTTGCGGGGTCACGGCGACAACGAGGTGTGGAAATGCTAATCCCACGGTCCTTCTCGCGTTGGCGAATTAGCGCGTCAGCTTCGCCAAGCATCTCTTCCAGTATGGGCAATGGTGTCGTCATGGTGCAGAGTGTTATTGCAGCGGGACTGCGCACCGATGCCGGGCCAGCGCATTGTAGGTAGCTCCGTGTGGATTGATGGACTTTGGAGGCCATTGCGATGTGTCGACGATTCTCCATCGCGCATTGGGCGGGTGTATTTATGGTTGGTTTGCTGATCGCAAGCATGACGGGTGTACATGCCGCTGAGATTAAAGTCTTTACCGCCAGGGCGGGTGCGACCGTCCTGGAAAAGATCGGACCCGAATTCGAGCGGACGACCGGGCACAAGATCAATGTGATCTACGATCCCGTCATCGGCGGGTCCTTAAGGCAGATCAGGGCTGGCGAGCCTTTTGACGTCCTGATCCTCGGTTCCCCCGTCATCGATGCCTTGGTCAGGGAGGGCAAGATCCTTGCAGAGACGCGCATCAATCTGATGCGCTCGGGCGTCGGCCTGGGGGTGCGCGCTGGCACGCCAAAGCCGGACATCAGTTCGGTCGAGGGTATCAAGCGCACGCTCCTCGCCGCAAAATCGATAGGTTATGTCAGAGCGGTAAACAGAGTGGAGGAGCTAGTTGAGCAGCTTGGACTTGCGGACGCCATCAGGTCAAAGGTTACGATCCCTGACTCGGATATTGTTTCCGAGCTGGTCGCCAAGGGCGAACTGGAACTCGGGATCGTCCTGATTACCCAAATCCTGACGACGCCAGGTGTTGAGCTCGTCGGTCCCCTTCCCCCGGAAATCCAATACGCCATTCAGTTCACAGCCGGCATCAGCGCCAACTCCAAAGCGTCGGATGCGGCTCGTGAGTTGATCAAGTTTCTCATCGGGCCAACCGCAATCCCTGTCATCAAATCACTGGGTATGGAGCCGGGATAAGACACCGCTTCCCGCAACCTCAGGGCCTGAGGAGAGCGGGAAGCGGCAAGTCCGCTTATGGCCACACCACGTCATGTCGGAGCGGGCCTGCTATGCACGCGCATCGTCCCAGTCGTGGAGAACCTTGCGCAGTATGTAGAGCTGGCCTCCCTGCGGCACGGCCCTGAAGAAGTCTCCAGACTCCAATTTACAGCGTTCCCCGACGCCAGTGTTGGCGAGCACAAGCGTCACCTTGGCGACGACATGCGGCAAATCGAACAACACGCCATCTGCGTCGGGATGCGCCGCGAGGAACGCTGCCAGTAGACCACCCCTGTCCCCCGCCGACATTCACAAGGCGCCGCGCCCCGCGCAGGTCGAGTGCCGCCGCCACCGCCTCCACTCAGCGGTTACCGGGAGTAGACCGGACCAACGTCGGGCGCACCGCAACTGGCGCTTCTGACCCATCTCAGAGCTGACTGCGCGTACCACGGCCGAATGCGCGCTCGCTGTCCCTTTGGGTCAATGGCTCCGGATCACATTGGCATGACGCGCAAATAGGCGCCACGTATCCCCTTCTTTCTTCCACACGTTCGTGAAGCGGCGCTTTATTGCTTGCCCCGCTACGAGACCCGCGCTTGGCGCGTTGCTGATTGGCTGTATGGTCTCAAGGCCCATGATGAAGACGAAGGCACCGTCGGCACGGATGAACTCGATCTGGCGCTCGAACGTCGAAAAATTGATAACACCAGCCCCCACGAAGGTATCCAAGACCGCACGTCTCCCAACAACGACCTGGTTATTCGGTGCGTTAACGGTGAACTGTTCGGACCACAGTCTTTCCAGAGCGGGAACATCACGCTCCAGCGCGGCGATGCGCTCCTGATCGTCGAGCATGCGCACCTGCTCTTTGTCTGAGTTGCGATCTTGTGCCATGGCCACCGTCCACAATAACATGCCGAACAGCAAAAGGGGCGCCGATGTAGTTCTCATATCGCGGCTCCGTTCCACTTCAATTGTCGGGATGGTCTACTACCCTCCCGGGCAGGGAAATTGGCAGCCTTAAGTGTTGTCCGCTCGCTTGTGAGCGCCAGACTCTTCGATTGAGAGGGACAATATGATCGTAATGACCACGGACAGCGTGCGACGGAATGAGCGCGTCGAATACTGGGCCGATCTCATCAGCCGGAACGTCACACCGATGCGGATGGAGCCATCCGGAGGGCAACCGCTGCGCGGCCAGATACGGGCGCAGGTGATCGGGGACCTTACAGTTGCGGAAATCACCGTCGTGGGAATGCACGCCCTGCATACGCGCGCGGAGGTGGCTAACACCCGCGATCACCTCTATGCCGCCTGTGTGCAGCTGGAGGGAGAAGATCGCATCAACCATCGCGGGGAGCAGATCGAGTTGCAGAAAGGCGATGTTTTCCTCACCGATAGCCGCCACGAATACACGCTCGATTTGGACCGCCCCGGGCGGCGCTTGGCGGTTTCGCTGCCAACACGATGGCTCGACAGTCGGGTCGCGAGGCCCGAGTTGCTCTCAGGCACGGTGTTGCACGATCATCCGCTCGGCCGTCTCTGGGCATCCCATCTAGCCACCGGTTTCATGATAGCGCGTGACTTCTCGCCGTCCGGCGCGCAGTTGTTTGCGCGCCATTCCCTTGAACTGTTGGTGCAGGCGCTCGAGGAAGCCCACTGCTCAAAGCCCACACCGTCAGAAGCGGCGCGCTCCGCGACGTTTCTGCGCGCCTGTCATCTGATTGGGCTCAAATTCGGCAACCCGAACCTTGCGCCGGATAATATCGCCAGCGACTTGGGTGTATCGACACGCACCTTGACGCGCATATTCGACGCGCACAACGAGACCATCATGCGGCGCGTTTTCGATGAACGCATCCGGCAAGCCGCAAAACTACTGATTGCCCCAGAAGCAGCGCACCGATCCGTCACAGAAATTGCCTTTGCCTGCGGCTTCAACGATCTGTCGCACTTTGGGCGGGTCTTTGCCGCCGCGATTCACATGACGCCGTCACAGTGGCGGCGTCGCAGAAATTGAAGCCAAGGTTCTTGTCGTGTTGTCATCTTGCCCGGCGTTGACGCGGTGAGTTCGCTGATGCGACAGGACGCAAATACGGGATCAGGCTCAGCCTCGGCTGGCGTTGACCCACGGGCGATCAGGGCTGACGCCAAGAGGCCCGCGACTGCCGATCCGACTCTCCGCGTGGGGCGACTAATGACCGGGCGACTGCTCCTTGACCTCGGCAGAAGAGGCCCAAAACAGCAGCGCGAACCACAGGATAATCGTGGCGGCAGCGAAGGTGTTGAACAGTAAAATCCAGCCTCGCGAGCGGGCGCGCCGCTTGTAAGCGATGAACGTCGGCAGAAAATAGATGTAGAACGCGAAGACGATGCAGAGCAGCGCCAGAAGCGCAGCGGGCAGCTGGATATCGCTCATCGGCGCAGCGTATCAAAGGTGAGCGGATGAAAACACGGTGTTGCCCGCTTCGCGCATGAGCGGGTGTCGTAACCGGCACGAGCGGCGCGTGGTCCAGGTTCAGCGCCACGACTTGAACCTTCCCGCGGAGATCTCGAAACGCTCTCCAGGGCGATAAAGCCGCACAAGTGGTCGCATTACGTCGTGGCCGACTGCCGAACCCTCGCCGACGAGCTAGCCCGCCATGGCGGCTATGCACTGCAGGTCATGTTTAACGCGCGGGCCGACTTCTACGCTCAAGACGGCTCAGCCGTGAGAGGATTCGTAATATCGTCCACCTCGCATTGGCCTGTCAGCTCGTTCGCAACGCGTTCCAGATCCTCACTGAACGATCGGAGTGCTTCGGGACTGACGTTGCTACGATGGACAATCTGGCCTTGCGGGGTCACGGCGACAACGAGGTGCGGAAAGCTAATCCCACGGTCCTTCTCGCGTTGGCGAATTAGCGCGTCAGCTTCGCTAAGTATCTCTTCCAGTGTGGCAATGGTGTCGTTCATGGGTGCGAAGTGTCATGGAGTCCGACGTCCATTAAGCTAAGAATCATGGGGTTGTGAACTTTTGAGCGTCGCTGGAGCAGAGCACAGCTTAGCGCGGCCGACTTAGGGATGACTTAGGACGCAGGACCGACAGGCAGTTGGTTGCCATTGCGGGGGCCGCAGGCGTTCGCGTCGCCTGCTCACATTGTCCGTTCAGCCAGCTTGCCGCCGGACAACACAACAACCTCGCCCTCGGCGAGCGGCGACCAGTGGCCTCCGGTCACGGGCACACTGGCAAGCAGCGTCAGTTCCTGCGTGTGCTCCGCACCCCGCTCGTCCTGATGGATGGTAACGCCCGATGCCGCCAGCGGCGCAATCGCAGCGGCGTGGCCGGCGATGCAGTGGTGGCGCACCCACAGTTTGAGCGCAGCAGTGCCCATAGTCGCATCTGAAGCAGACTGCGAAGAAGTCCAATGCAGTAAGGCCACTGTCATCGAACAGACGATAAGAGAGTCACAGCGCGTACGAGACGCCTCCAACGCCGTACGCGCGCTTGGTCCGTCCGCCGGGCGGCCCTTTTTGGAGGCGCGCTATGGAAGGGCAGAAGCGCGCATTTTACGCCAACCGCTCCACACCAGAGCGATCAATTGCGGCATGGCAGAGAAGAGGAAGCCCCATGCATTCGCTCTCAAGCCTGGCAATCATCGTGCTTGCTCCATTGACCTTAGTGGTTAATGCAGGAGCGTTCGTCCTTTGTCTGCTCTGGCTTTGCGCCTGATGCTTGAAGGGCTCTCGGTAGGTCGGCGCCGTCTGCACTCGATCGGCTCACGCGTTGATCGTGCTGTAAGGTAGCTTGCCCACCTGGTCGGGCTTCAGCCAGAACGTCACGAGGCCCCAGCCCGCAAGCAGCAGTTCGCGACCGTTGCCCGCCGGGCGAAAGATCGGCATGACGTGGGTCGGCGCGACGTTGTAGCTCTCTCGCAGCATTTCCGGCTGGGTGGCACCGCAAAGCTCGGAAGACAAGCCGCTAGGTCGGACGGGCGGCAACAAACGGTGGCTCTTTGGCGTTCTTTGCTGTGGCGGCGTCTGATCGCTGCTTGATCCGGTACCGACGGCCATTTGCGGAGCGATGTGCAGTGAAGCCTCGGCCGAGACGCGACTCAAAATACTGGCGAGCTCGAGCAGAGGAGGCCCGAACGCGGGCTGCCAATTTCAAGGACCCGGACGCCAAGCAGACGATGGAAGACATCGCCCACGGCTATGAAGCCATGGGCGAGCGGGCCGAGAAGCGAGAAAAAGCCGAGGATCCAAAATAGGAACGGTCAGACCAGTGCCAGCACTGCAGCGCGCCCGCATGTCGCGCCAATGCCGTCATTGCAAGCTGGAGACTTGACGCTCGCTACGGCGTTCGCTCAAACCCGCGCATGATGCCGCTCTCGGCTTATGTCGATGCCTTGATGGCCGGCGCGGACGAAGCTGACGCGAAGCCGCGGCCGGCCATGGCGTCTGGGCGCTCACTAGGCTGACGCGCCGACGTCTTTAGTTTTGGTGACTGCCAGGTCCATGGGGAAGGGGCTCGATCATTCCGCGTGTCCGTTCTTTCTGTTCAGAAAAGGGCAAGTCCAGCTGCGCACCGGCTTGCAACTGCAAGTCGAGCCCCACGAGCGGCGACGACGGTCGGTCGAGCTGCCATTTCTAGGGCCTAAACGCCGGAACTAAGGATGCCCTAAGGGAAGTGCTGCAGATTGCGACATGCAACGATCCGCCCGATGGGGTTCTCGTGCACCACACGGGGGTGAACCGTAGCCAGCACGACAGTAGGGGGCATCACATGGTTGCATTTTTCATCATCGCAGCCGCGGCTGGAGCATTGACCGTAGCTGCGACCGCCACCCAGGGCGGGGGCAAGCTCACGGCCCACGACAATAGCGCGCCGCGCGAGACGAAGACGGCTTTGGCCCCCGTGCCGGCGAAGGTGGCGGCGAGCCTCGACACCAGCGCTTACGGGAGTGTGTCCGACTGCCTAACCGCGGCGGCACTCGCGGGATTCAGGCTGGATGCATGCAGTCCGCCCCACTAGTCACTCTTCGTGGCCAGCCGCGACGCGCTTTGTGATCGTCGCCGTCCTGGGCGTGCTGTTCGTACTGACTTCGCGAGAGTTTGCGGGCGGCGCAACGGTCACGGACGAGCGGGGCAACCCCGGTGATTGTGCCTCGCTCGCTCCGAAGTACGCGGGTCCCGGCAATATCTGTCGCCGCAGCATCGCGAGTCGCGTTATCCCTGTGCAAAGAGAGAACTTCTGCGCGAGTCTCAGAAACGCAGCGCCATGGCGCCCGGTCTACAAAGTGCAGAGGTTCCTTTGACTAAGATGCACCTGCTCACCCGCGAGATCCTGAGCAAATGAGCGCGACGTGTCAGAAGACGAGACGGGCGATCTTAGGCGAGGCAACCCGCCGTGCAGGCACCGTCTCGACCGAGCGCGGCCGGACGCCCGCGAACTCGGCGAGTTCGGCGGCGGCGCGGGCCAGGATCTCGCGCTCGCGTAGGACGCTTCCGCGCGCGAGCGCCATTACTCGGTGCATGCCGGCGTCCTTGCCCCGGAGCCGGATCTTGTAGTCGCGCACCCGGAACTTCGGAATGGTGGCTTTGTTCGGTGGAGCGGGAGGCGGAACGGGAGCGTCGCGGAAGACGAGGCCCTGCGCGAACGCATTGCCTTGGAACACCGTGAGCCGGAACCGGACCCAGTAGCACATCGGGATCTGGACGACGTTGTTCGTCGGGTCGGGCGGAAGGCTTCTCACGGCGTGCGTGCCGTCCTCGAACAGGCCGTACTCGCGCACGTAAGCGGCGGCCGAGCCCGGCTCACCTCCTTCGAGCCCGAGCGAGAATCCCGTCACGGCGGCGGCGGCCACCGCATCCCCTTGCGGGACCTCGAGCGTGAGGTCCGCGAAGTACGTGTTGGGGCCAGAAACCGAGCCCGCCATCCAGCCGTAGCCGATCCAGTCGATCATTGCGGTATCTTTCTCATGCGAGTTTCGGACCCGTGGATCCCTGTGCGCTTGCGCTCCTCGCGCGCGCCGCCGTCACTACGACATCGCGCCGCCGCACGCCGAAGAAGCGCGCCGCCTCTCCGCTCGCACGGTCAAGGATCGCGTCCGTCGGAAGCCGGCTTCCCCGCGCGAGCTTCATGATGCGGTGCGTGCCGGAGGGCTTGCCGCCAAATGTGACCCTGTAGTCCCGCACCGACGAGCCGGCGAGCGCCCCGGCCGTTCCGGCGCCAGACGCGATTCGGAAGACGAGTCCTCTCGCGAACGCGTGGCCCTGCTGCACGGTCATCCGGAAGCGGACGAAGAAGCAGTCTCTTATCACGAAGACGCCGTTGGCCGGATCGGGCTGCACGTCCACAACCCGCGCTTTGCCGGACGCGTCGTACTGCGCGTACTCGCGAAGGAAGACCGCCGCGGTCCCCGGCCGGTGCTCCCACTCCCCCATGGAGAAGCCGGTGAACGAGGCCGTCACGACGACGTCCCCGCGCGGGACCTCAATGGTGAGGTCCGCGAAGAAGGGCGACGGCCCGGTCGCCTCGCCCGCCATCCAGCCGTATCCCACCCAGTCGATCATCCAATAGGGATATACCAACCATCGGCGCTCGAAGCACGGCCGAAACCAGTTGGCGGAATGATAGTTCCGGCTCGACTGGCCGACGGTGACGCCTACTTGCCAACCGCAGCGATCAAGTCCTGCGTCACGAGCTCGCGGCCGTTGCCGGGCGACCGCCCCGGCACTGTGACCCGGTAGGCTCGACGATCTGCTTCCGGCTGATCTTGTGAGTAGCGGCCGCACATAGCCTTGAGGTGTAATCGCGGGATCCTAAGAGCACGCCAAGCGCGGAAATCAGAAAGTAATTTCAAAAGTATACAAGTTCGCGTCTTTATTCCGGCTGGCGCGCCATTATTTCAAGCACTTAGCAACACGCTGAACCTTTTAGCCTCTCCCTAGCCTCTGGAAGATCGCGAAGATTAACGGACGTCGGACTCCACGAGCTGAGGGCAAGTATGCTGTTCTGTCCGCCTGATCGCTTCGCAACTGGAGGATCCGTTTGTGAACGACGCCATGGAGAATCGTCGACACATCGCAATGGCCTCCAAAGTCCACGAATTCACACGGAGCTATCGTCGCGCGATGCACAACACGCCCGACCGCTCTCGCTATTCTATCGTGCCAATCGGCGACGTCGTGGCCTTTGGGGGTGTGCAGGCCGCGAAAGAACGACTTGTAGGGGTCGTGTTGGTGGTAGCTGCCGCAAAGCCTGCCGCCCGCGTCGCGAAACTCCACCACTTCGCCGATGCTGACGTACATTCCAACTCCACCGCTTCATGTCTTGCCGGACCGCGGGCCTCCAGGCCCGCTCAGGCTCTTCAATGATCCGAGGAACTGCGAAATCGGGACCCTAGATTTTCTCCCCCGGCGCCAGCCGCATCGCTGCGTTGAGCGCATCCTGGCCTGCTGTCAGCACCACGAGGTCGCAGAGAGCTTGCGGTTTGTCCTTCTCGCTCGGTGACTTGAGGACTCTGGCGGCTGGTCGGCGCATCGCCAATCGGCCCTCTCCAAGCAGGTTATCTCACGTACACCAGCGACGGCAGGATGTCGGCAATTCTAAGCCACGGCGGTCGGAAACGGCTGACAACTGGTGACCGAATATCAGCCTCGGTTGAAGAGCGCGCCGAAGCGTTCGCGACGCTCTTCGCGTACGCCGGCAGCTATGATGTTGTGGGTGACAAGTTCGTGCACCATGTGGAAATCGCCTCTGTCGAGAACTGGGTCAATACGGACTTGATCCGTCTCGTCCGATTTGACGGCGATCGGATTACGCTCACGACGCCACCGCTTTCTGTCGGGGGAAAGATACAAACCACCGAATTGGAGTGGGAACGTGTTGGGTGAATGTCTGCTGATGTCGGCAAATAGGGGAATGCTGGGGCCGATCTGTCCTATCTGAGGCAGCATTTGCGTGCGAGAATGCAGTATAAGCTTACGAGCGGGGTCGTTCATCGCTGGAGCTGCGCAATGAAGGAAGGCCTGTTCTCCCCGGCCTATTTCGAGAACCCTTATCCCTATTACAAGCATCTGCGCGACCACGAACCGATATTCAATGATGATCGTATCGGCTGGATGGTGACCAGATACGCTGATATCCGAGCGTTGGCCCGGGACGCTCGCCTCTCTCGCGGCAGCCTAGAAACGCAGCGTCTGGCGGGCTTATCCGACGCGGTCCAGGCGGCGGCGAAACCCGTCATGAACGGCCTCAATCGCGAGATGATGCGGCGCGACGATCCCGACCATGGTCGGCTTCGCGCGCTTGTAAACAAGGCTTTCACCACAGACATGGTCACACGCCTGCGGCCTCGCATACAGCAGTTGATCGACGATCTCTTGAACCGGATTCAGTCTCAGCGATGGAATCTGTTGCAAGAGTTTGCCTATCCCTTACCCGCGCTGGTGATCATGGAATTGTTGGGGGTTCCCCTAGCGGATCGGGACCAGCTGAAAAAATGGACATCCGATCGTATTGCGTTCCTGGGTGGCATCAGATCCGCATCTGACCAATTGGCAGTCGCTCAAGCAGCGGCACGCTCTGCCGCCTCGATGGACGCTTATTTTGAGAAGCTCATAGCTGAGCGGCGGAAAAGTCCGAGAAACGACCTGCTGACTGTTCTCTTGGCTAGTGGCCAAGACGAACGCCTCACCGAACCCGAGATCATCGCTAACTGTTCGTTGCTGCTGTCCGCCGGCCATGAAACGACAACAAATTTGATCGGCAATGGAGTTCTCGCGTTGCTGCAAAACCCGCAACAGATGAATGCTATGCGAGACAATCCGCAGCACACTGCCAACGCCGTCGAAGAGCTTCTGCGATTTGACTGCCCCGTTCAGTTGGCACCCCGAGCAGCCACTGCCGATATCGACATTGGAACGGTTCGGATGGGCGAAGGAGACCGTGTGATGCTGATGCTGGGATCAGCAAACCGTGATCCGGATCAATTCACTGATCCCGACACGCTTGATCTTGAGCGGCTATCGACCAACCATCTCTCGTTTGGTTTTGATCGCCACTTTTGTCTCGGCGCGCACCTTGCTCGCGCGGAAGCTGAGCTGGCATTTCGAACATTGCTCGCCCGGTTTCCTCGTATCGAACTCGATGGAGCTCCAGTCTGGACGCGCAACATTGCCTATCGAGGTATGTCCGAGCTGTTCATCAGGGTTAGTTAGCGCGCAGCTTCGGCGTCTGGTCGCAATCCTAACGGCCGAATTTTTCGGGATTGCAGGCGAACTTTATGTAACCCGTGTCCGCAAGTGGCCCTGAACTGAAGGCTTGGAATGTCCTCTTTTGGGCCGCTCGTTGAGGTAGAGCGGTCCTCCTGCCGGCGAGCTGAAATCGGCGCGATTGACCCGGAGCCGATATTGCCACGTTCCAGCACGACGCGTAGTGATGCGGGCGGGTCCGTCACACTGTGGCTTGGGCTGACAACCATGATGTCAGCGGCTAGCCTTTCGAGGTCGTAGACGACAGGTGAAAATGCAGCCTACACGCCGATGGCTTCTCGGATCAACCGGTGCGCTTAGCGTTGCAGGCTCTGTCACTTCGCCCAGCGCTCAGAACACCGGTTGGCCGAGCAAACCCATCCGCATCATCGTCCCGGGCGGTCCCGGTGGCGTCACCGACATCCGCGCGCGCTGGCTGGCCGAGCACCTGTCGCCGGTCCTGGGACAGCCGATCGTGGTCGAGAACCGAACCGGCGCCGGCGGCAACCTGGCCATGGCGGCGGCGGCCCGCAGCGCGCCCGACGGCTACACCCTCGTCATCGTGCATATCGGCACGATGACCCTCAATCCACACCTCTACACGACCCCCGGCTACGATCCCTTGACGGACATCACGCCGATCACGCGGCTCGGCGTTGGCCCACAGGTGCTCGTCGTGCACAAAGGCGTGCCAGCGCGGTCGGTGCAGGAATTACTCGCCCTTGCGAGGGCGAAGCCGGACGAACTCACCTTCGTCTCGCCGGGCGTCGGTACCCCCGGGCATCTTGCCAGCAGCCTGCTGATGTATCTTACCGGTATCAAGGCCACGCACATTCCGTACAAGGGCGGGGGGCAGGCGGTCCAGGACCTGATTGCCGGCCACGTGACCTTCACCATCGAAGGCCTCACTGTGCTGAAGCCGTTCGTAGAGGACGGACGGCTGCGAGCGCTGGCGGTCACCACGGCACAACGGGCCAAGTCCATACCGGACCTGCCGACCATGAGCGAGGCAGGTGTGCCGGGTTACGAACTCACCGCCTGGGCTGGCATCGGCGCGCCGGCCGGCACGCCGCGGCCCGTGATCGATCGCCTGTACAGCGAGATTGCCAGGATCCTGGCGACACCCGATGCGATCGCGTGGTTTGAATCGTCCGGCGTCGAGCCGGGTGGCGAGCCGCCCGACGCCTTCGCCGCCCTGGTGCGCGTCCAGTACGCCCAGTTCGGCGAGGTCATCCGCGCAATGGGCATCAAAGCCGAGTAGCGCTCGAGCGGCCTAATTCGGCTGTTGGCGCAAAGCCGAGGTTAACCGGCTGCAGGGCGACGTCCGCTTCTAGCGGGATTCTGTTGAAAAACTCGGGAGGCATTGATTCACTCCTGCCGCGATGGTGGGAGTTTGTGATCAATGATGGGCGAGCGGCGGGTCGATCAGGGAGCCTTGTTCTACGAGTTTTCGCTCGAGCGGCGTGTTCCAAGGGACCATCTGCTCGTGGACGAGACGTGATTTGCTAACCTCCGCCCATCACTCAGACAAGATCCGCAGGATTGACGACAGCAGGCTTGCATCGCCTCCAATGCACAAAGGCTAGGGTCGAGACTCATTAAATCCACCATGACGATAGCGGCAGCGAGGCAGACCGAGGCGAGGAAGTTTCGGGCTAACCTGTCGTATCGA
>Ga0049070_1001142_pt1 | contig 12065 bp, 10 predicted proteins | sample FECB22metaG_FD_56243 | JGI IMG/M metagenome (GOLD analysis project Ga0049070, IMG submission 56243) | Cyanobacterial communities from the Joint Genome Institute, California, USA - FECB-22 | ecosystem: Environmental > Aquatic > Thermal springs > Hot (42-90C) > Microbial mats | place: USA: California
CGGCGCCGTGGCCGTTGCGCGCTTCGCCCGCCTGGCCCGCTCTGAGGTCATGCGCGTCCGGCGTAGCGAGTATGTCGAGGCTGCCTTCGGCAGCGGCGGCACCTTCTGGGCCGTTCTTGTCCGACACATCCTGCCCAATTCGCTGACCTCGGTGGTGGCGCTCGCTGCCCTGCAGTTCGGCTCGGCCATCCTGTCGATCTCGACCCTGGGCTTCCTGGGCTATGGCGCGCCGCCGCCGACGCCCGAATGGGGCCTGCTGATCGCCGAGGGCCGCAACTACCTGTCACGCGCCTGGTGGCTCACCGCCGCGCCCGGCATCGTCGTCGTCCTGGTGGTGCTGTCGGCCGACCGCATCAGCAAGGCCATCCAGAAGACGACGCCATGACCGCCCTGCTCGAGATCGAGGATCTGGCGGTGGCCTACAAGGTGGGCGACCACGACCAGCGCGTCGTCCATGGCGTCTCGTTCGATGTGAAGCCGGGCGAGGTCGTGGCTCTGGTCGGCGAGTCGGGCTCGGGCAAGACCACGACGGCCCAGGCCGTGCTCGGCCTGCTGGCCGGCAACGGCCGCATCGAGCGCGGCGCCATCCGCCTCAACGGCACCGACATCGCGCACTGGTCGCAGAAGCGGTTCGACGGCATTCGTGGCGCCGTGGTCAGCCTGATCCCGCAGGATCCCGGCAGCTCGCTCAATCCCGTGCGCACCATCGGCTCGCAGCTCGCCGAGGTGATGCAGATCCACAAGCGCGGCGATCGGAAAGCGATCGAGGCGCGCGTGCTCGATCTGCTGACCCGCGTCGGTCTCACGCCCGCCGAGTTGCGCGCCAGGCAATATCCGCACGAGCTGTCGGGCGGCATGAAGCAGCGCGTGCTGATTGCCATCGCGGTCGCGCTCAATCCGGCGCTGATCGTGGCCGACGAACCGACCAGCGCCCTCGACGTCACCGTGCAGCGCCGCATCCTCGACCTGATCGATGAGCTGCGCCGCGAGAACGGCACCGCTGTGCTGCTGGTGACGCACGATCTCGGCGTCGCCGCCGATCGCGCCGACCGGCTGGTGGTGCTGCAAGGCGGCCGCATCCAGGAGCAGGGCCCGGTCAAGGAGCTCCTGGCCTCGCCCACCAGCGCCTATACCCGCCGCCTGCTGTCCGACGCGCCTTCATTGGCCAAGCCGCGACCCGAACGCCGCGCGTCAACCGAAACCGATCTCGCGATCGTCGTCGAGGGGCTGACCCAGGATTTTCCGGTCGCAGGTAGCGCTCCCTTCCGCGCGCTCGATGGCGTCTCATTCGAGGTTCAGCGCGGCACGACGCACGCCATCGTGGGCGAGTCGGGCTCGGGCAAGACCACGGCGGTGCGCAGCGTCGTCGGCTTCCTGAAACCCACGGCCGGCCGCATCCTGGTCGACGGCGTCGACCTCACGACCTTGAAGGGCGAGGCGCTGCGCCGCTTCCGCAAGCACATCCAGCTCGTCTATCAGAATCCCTACGGCTCGCTCGATCCCAAGCAGACGGTGTTCCGGATCGTCGAGGAGCCGCTGCTGAATTTCGAGCCCATCCCGGCTGCCGACCGCGCCCGCAAGGTGCGCGACATGATGCGGCGCGTCGGCCTGACCGAGGCCTTCCTCGAGCGCCACCCGCGCGCGCTGTCGGGTGGCCAGCGCCAACGCGTCGCCATCGCCCGCGCCCTGGTGCTTGATCCCCGTGTGCTTGTGCTGGACGAGGCGGTGTCGGCGCTCGACGTGACGGTGCAGGCGCAGATCCTGGCGCTGCTCGACGAGCTGCAGAAGGCGCTCGGGCTCACCTACCTGTTCGTGTCGCACGACCTGGCCGTGGTTAAGCAGATCTCCGACACCGTCTCGGTCATGCACAAGGGCCGCCAGGTCGATGGCGGGCCGATCGACCGGGTCTTCATGCGACCCGATAGCAGCTATACCCGCGAACTAATCGATGCCATTCCCGGCCGCGCCATGCCTGTCCTTGCATCGCCCGCGATCTCCCTACAAGGTTGACCCGATGAGTACGCCGCAGCCCAAGCGCCTGGGCTTTTTCACCCGTTTGCTCGACGAAACCACCGCGGCCGAGCGCTATCGGCTGGCCACCGAGCAGATCGTTCATGCCGAGCGCTGCGGCTTCGATTCTGCCTGGATCGCCCAGCATCATTTCCATGAGGGCGAGGGCGGGCTGCCCTCACCGTTCGTGTTCCTGTCGCAGGCGGCGGTGCAGACCTCGCGTATCCGGCTCGGCACCGGCATCGTCACCCTGCCGCTCGAGCTGCCGGTGCGCGTCGCCGAGGATGCCGCCGTCACCGACCTGATCTCCGGTGGCCGCCTTGAAGTCGGCGTGGGCCCTGGCGGCAATCTCACCGCCTTCACCGCCTTTGGTCTCGATGCCAACGATCGTCACAAGCTGATGAACGGCAATCTCGACTTGATGCGAACCGCGTGGGGCGGCGGCGTGCTGCCGGGCGGCGACAAGCTCTATCCCGCGAGCCCGACGCTGGTCGATCGCATCTGGCAGGCGACCTTCACGGTGGAAGGCTCGCGCCGCGCCGGTCTCGCGGGCGATGGCCTGATGCTCTCGCGCACCCAGCCGCGCTCGCCCGCCGCGCCCAAGGCGTCGCTGGCCGACATCCAGAACCCCATGATCGACGCCTATCTCGAGGCGCTGCCCAAGGGCCGCGAGCCGCGCATCTTGGCGTCGCGCACGATCTTCACCGCCGATGACGCCAAGGAGGCGATGCGCTTTGCCGAGACCGGGCTCGCCAAGATGCGCCACCGGCTGGCGGCGACCGGCAACCTGTCGTCGGGCAGCCTGGTCGGTGACCTCATAACCGCCTTCGACGTGCATCTTGGCACGCCCGAGCAGGTGATCGAATCGCTGAAGGCCGACAGCACGCTGGAACGGGCCACAGATCTCACCATGCAGGTCCATTCGATCGACCCGCCGCATCCCTTCATCCTGCGCTCGATCGAGCTGATGGCCGAGGCCGTGGCGCCGGCGCTGGGTTGGGTGCGCAACGATTCCACGGAAGGAAACGATGTCCGACGTCATCGACAAGCTGGCCGGCATTGAGCCGGGATCGCCGCTCGACGCGATCCGAAACCAGCGGCTGCAGGCCCGCCAGCATGCACAGGCGAGCTACGATTCGCTGTTCAAGCCGAAGAGCGAGGCCGATGCCAGCAAGCTCGAACGCATCGCCATCGCCTGCTTCGTGACCGGCCTGCACGGCCGATCCGAGATGGAGTCGTTCTACGGCACGGCCCTGGCCGAAGCCGGCGCGCCCGCCGCCTGGAGGGGCGCGATCGCTGCGGCGGTCGCTGCGGCCAAGGGCCAAGGGCTGGGAGAGGGGCCGTACGGCGACTATCCCAAGGGTCCGCTCAGCGCCGAGGACAAGCCGGGCGCGGTGTTCAAGGTCGGCGCGACCGAACGTGCCGCCCTGGGGCCCAAGCTCGCTGCCGCCTTCGAGCACACGCACATGCTGGTGTTCCATCCGCGCGACGCCGCGCCGCCTTACCTGCAAGCGCTGATCGATGGCGGCTGGTCGACCACGGGCGTCGTGGTGATTTCCCAGCTCGTCGCTTTCCTGTCCTACCAGATCAGGGTCGTTGCCGGCTTGCGCGTCCTGAAAGCGAGGCCCGCATGACCGACAAGGTCCTTACACCGCCGCCGCATGTCGAGCCCGTGGTCTTCACCCGCGACATGCTCGACTGGCTGCCCTGGCTCGAGCCGATGGCCGAGGGAGAGCTAACCGATCGCCACATGACAGGCCTGGTCGACGCCGCGCGAGCCAAATCGGCTTACTTCCGCCTGCTGGTGCGCGATCCCGAGGTGCTCGAGCACCGCACCAAGACGGACAAGGACATCTTCTACAACCCCGAGGCCGGCCTGCCGCGCGCCGAGCGCGAGCTCGCCGCCGCCGCGACTTCGCGCTACAACGGCTGCATCTACTGCGCCTCCGTGCATGCGCGCTTCGCCGCGACCTACTCCAAGCGAGTCGAGGATGTCGATCGCCTGCTCGCCAAGGGCGTGGGCACCGATCTCGATGCGCGCTGGAATGCCATTGTCGCGGCATCGGTTGCGCTCACCTCGACGCCCATCACCTTCGGGCCCGAGCATGTCGATGCCCTGCGCAAGGTCGGGCTCGACGAGGCTTCGATCGTCGACGTCATCAACGCCGCGTCGTTCTTCAACTGGGCGAACCGGCTGATGCTGTCCCTGGGCGAGCCGGCGGCGCCGGAAAAGGCCTGAAAAGCGGGCGCAACCGGGAACCCGACGTTCCGTTGACTCCGATGGCGGCAGCCAGCGGAGGATTCGATGACAGTGGCGCGCAAAAAGGCCGCGCAGGCCCGGCGCGGCCACCCTCAACGAGGCGGGCCCGACACCAGCCCGCATGACGCCTTGGTCCTCCTGACAGCCGAGCACAACCTCATCGACAAGCTGGTGCGTCAGTTCGATCGCGCTCGCAAGGCTGACGATCCTGTCGACAAGGGCAAGGTGGCGTTGAGGATTTGCCACGCCATGGAGATTTATGCCGTCATCAAGCACGAAGTGCTTTATCCGGCCGCGGAGGCGGTCCTGGAGGGCGAGGACAAGGCGCTGCTGAGCAAAGCCAGCGTCAGGCACGACGGCATCCAGGAGTTGATCGACAAGGTCGAGAACACGCCGGCCGACGACCCGACCTTCGATGCCTTGGTCACGGTGCTGGGAGAGGCGGCGGGCCGCCTGATGAAGCAGGAGGAGAAAGAGCTGTTCCCGCGGCTGCGCCATTCGCGGCTCGATCTCCTCGGCACCGGCGAACGTATGGCCGCGCGCAAGACCGAGCTCGGAACCGCACCTATCGACCGCGATACCATCCGCCAGGCCCGCCAGGTCATGACTGGACGCGATTAGTTACGGCGCAACCGCGCCGATCCCACGCCGTTGTCATTGCGCGCGTGGGAGGCAGCCATTCCAGACAACGGTACGATTTCCAACGACACCAGCGGCACCAGCAACAAGCAACCGTCGTCGGTCCTGAGCCACGGCGGACGCGTGCTGCCGGCGGTGACCGTCGACACCTACAATGAGGAGCTGCGCGACGACGACGGTTTCGTCGGCGACCGCGCCAGCGGGCGGGCCTTTCGAGCCATCCTCGAGGATTGGCGCGACAAACTGCGCGCCCAGGGCGACGATCCGTTCGGCGACACGCCGACGCGCGAGATCTCCAAGTCCAAGCTCGACAAGGTGCTGGCTGGCGACGACCCGCTGGCGGCTGGCTTGGTTCACACCGCGGTCGAAGAGTATGCCCTCGAGCTTGCGACGGTCGTGCGCCGCTTTCTGCGGCTGAAGCAATGGCATGATACCGAACGTATCGTCATCGGCGGCGGCCTGAGCGCAAGCCACATCGGCGAACTGGCGATGGGCCGCGCCGCCGTCTTGCTGGCCGGCGAAAGCATCAATGTCGAGCTGCGCACCATCTCCAACCACCCCGACAAGGCCGGCCTGATCGGCGCCGTGCAGCTTGCGCCGAGCTGGGTGCTGGCCGGCCACGACGCCATCCTGGCTGCCGACATCGGCGGCACCAACATGAGGGTCGGCGTGGTGGACCTCAAGATGAAGAAGAACGGCGATGTCACCAAGGCCGCCGTTTGGAAGCATCTTCACTGGCGCCACCGCGATGAGAAGCCGACGCGCCGGCAGGCACTCGACCGCCTCGCCGAGATGGCGAAGGAATTGATCGACCTGGCAACGACAGAGAAGCTCAAGCTTGCGCCCTTCGTTGGCGTCGGCTGTCCCGGCCTGATCGACGAGCACGGTGCAATCCTGAGCGGCGGCCAGAACCTGCCGGGCAACTGGGAGAGCGACGGCTTCAATCTCCCCCACGAGCTCTCCAAGCGGCTGCCGCGGCTCGAGGGACACGACGCGGTCGTCATCATCCACAACGACGCCGTGGTCCAGGGGCTGAGCGAGGTGCCCAACATGCATGACGTCGAGCACTGGGGCGTGCTCACGGTCGGCACTGGGCTCGGTAACGCGCGCTTCACGAACCGCACGGACGAGAAGGCGCCGTCATAGTCTTCCGGACCGCGAGCCTCCGGCTCGCTCTTGTCATCCTGAGCGAAGCGAAGGATCTCATGCCAATTGCAAGCGGCGATGAGGTCCTTCGCTGCGCTCAGGACGACAGATTTGACGCCCTCGGCGTCACGACATGAACCAATCCAGAATCCCGGCGTTCTCGTCGCGCGGATAGGTGTGCGAGAGGTCGGCGATCTCGCGATAGACGACCTTGGCGCCCGCCTGGCCCAGCGTCTGTTCGGCCTGCCGGGCAAGGTGAGGCGGGAACATCCAGTCCTGCACGCCGTGCACGATATAGATCGGGAGGTCGCTGAGCCGCCCCTCGTCGGCGAAAGTCAGCATCATCGGATGGAATGCGGCCGCGACCGGCGCCAGATGAGTGAAGCGGCAGCCGCTGCGCAGGCCCAGCACGTAGCTGAAGGTGCCGCCGTCGCTCATGCCGGTCAGCAGCTGGCGGTCGGCGTCGATGCTCCATTGCTGGCCGATCTGGTCGACCATCCTGTCGATATTGGGCCCGTCGGTGTCGGGGTCCATCAGCGACCAGGTCGAGCCAAGCGCCGTCGGCGCCAGCACGATCAGCCCGCGCGTGCGCGCCTCGCGCACCCAGCTCCACAGAAATGCCCCGCCGTTGCCGCTGCCGCCATGCATCGCCACGACCAGCGGATAGCTGTGGCTGGAATCGTAGGTTTCCGGAACATAGAGCGAGAAGGCGCCGCGCGTCCCTGGCGGTCCGCCGGCATGCATGACGCCGACCTTGTCGCGCGCCGGATCGACGCCGGCGAGCTTCTCGAGCACGGCGGCATCATCGCGCGCGGACTGCTCGAGAAAGAACTGGCTTACCGGCTTCAGGAACGCCGCCATGGGATAGATCGACTGCGCCGCCAAGGCGTAGTTGCGGAGTGCGCGATAGGCGGCGACGATCGGCTGCGGCGCCTCGCCCGCCGCGCGGAGGGCCGCGATGCCGGCGGCCGCCGCCTCGGCGGCAGGCTCGAGGCAGGCACGCACCGGCTTCAGCCGTTCCGGCCAGTCTATGGCGCGCGTTGCGACGAGCGCCCCGTTCAACGCGTCGTCGCGTCCGGCCATGGCGGCGACGATCTGCGGCAACGACGTGGGCGACAGATGCCGGCCGGCGAATTCCAGGGCGTGCAGCGCCTTCAGCGTCGCGGGCACGAGTTGGCTGACGGCGTCGACAGCGGGTTCGGTGCCGACATCCGTCATGGCCTCACTCCCTCAGCACGGCGGCTTCGAGCGGCGCGCGGCCCCGGATCATGTCGGCGGCCTTCTCGGCGATCATCAGCACGGAGGCGTTGAGGTTGGCCGACGGCATGGTCGGCATGATCGAGGCGTCGACGACGCGCAGCCCGTCGATGCCACGCACCCGCAGCTGATCGTCGACCACCGCGGTCGGGTCGGTGTCGGGCGCCATGCGGCAGGTACCCATGAGATGGAATGTGGTCGTGCCGCGCTGCTTGGCGGCGGCCAGGAGATCGTCGTCGGATTGCGCCTGCACGCCTGGGAACTCCTCGCGGTCATAGTATTTGCTGAGCGCCTGGGAGGAAAGCAGGCGGCGCGCGAGCTTCATGCCAGCCAGCAGCACATGCCGGTCGCTCTCCGCCGCCAGGTAGTTGGGCTGGATGACCGGATGCTCGAACGGGTCGGCCGAGCGGGCCCGCACATAGCCGATGCTGTCGGGCCGCTGCTGCCAGGAGGCAATGGTCATGCCCGGGAAATCGTCGAGGGTCGACTGCACGCCCTCCTTGTAGGAGGCCGGCGTGAAGGTGAGCTGCAGGTCGTAGTTGTCGACGCGCTCGTCCGACTTCCAGAACACGTAAATGAGGGTGGGGTTGAGCGCCAGGATGCCCTTGCGGGTGAAGGCGTACTTCAGCACCTCGTTCACCAGCTTGAGCCCGTGCGACTTCTCGTTGATCGTCTCGGCATTCTTGACGCGGGCGACGAAGCGCGGCGCGTAGTGGTCGCGCAGGTTCTCGCCGACGCCGGGCAGGTCGTGCTTCACGGAAATGCCGAGCGACTTCAGCAATGGCGCCGGGCCGATGCCCGAGACCTGGAGGAGCTGCGGCGAGTTCACCGTTCCGCCGCTCAGGATCACCTCTTTGCGCGCCCGCACCTCGACCGGCGTGCCATTGCGACCGCCCTTGAGGTAGCGCACGCCGACTGCGCGCTTGCCGTCGAGCACGATCTCGGTGGCGTGTGCGTTGGTGCGTACCGTGAGATTGCGCCGCTTCATCGCCGGATGCAGGTAGCCACGGGCGGCGCTGCGGCGCATGCCGTTCTGGATGATGCGCTGGACGTAGCTCACGCCCTGCTGCTTGGCGCCATTGTAATCCTGGTTGCGCGGGATACCCATCTGCACCGCGCCCTCGATGAAGGCCTCGCAGATCGGGTCGCGCCAGTCGAGGTCGGTGATGGGCAGGTTGCCGTCGCGGCCGCGGAACAGCTCTTCCCCTGCACCCCCGTCCATGGCCATGCGCCGCTCGGTCCGCCGGAAGTAGGGCAGGACGTCGGCATAGCCCCAGCCGCGATTGCCGCGCTGGGCCCAGCCGTCGAAGTCCAGCCGCTGGCCGCGATTGTAGATGTGGCCGTTGATCGAGCTCGATCCGCCCAAGGTCTTGCCGCGCGGGGCGGCGATGGCGCGGCCGCCGGTCCATTCGCTGGGCTCCGACTTGTAGAGCCAGTTCACCCGCGGATTGACCAGCGTGTACATGAAGCCCGCCGGGATATGGATGAACGGGTGCCAGTCCGTGGGTCCCGCCTCCAGAACGCAGACCGTGGCGTTCTCGTCTTCGCTCAATCGCGCTGCCAGCACGCTGCCGGCCGATCCCGCGCCGACGATGACGTAATCAAAGTTTTCCAGTGACACTGTCTTGTCCCTCTTCGCGGATACTATAGCTGCAATTTGCAGCCTGTGAGTCCCTCTGCATGGCCCGCCGGCGCGTTCAGCTGTGGTACATATTCCCAATGCATGTGCGGCGTGGCGTGACAATCGATAAGGAGCGGCTGATCCGGTTGCTACGGATGACCGAAAGCGCTCAGGACGCGGAGGCGCTTATCGCCATCCGAAAGTCGAACGAGCTGTTGCGCGCCCATGGCATGAGCTGGTCGGATGTGATCGACCTGCCCCCGCCGGTGGCCGAGACGCTTCCGTCCACCGACTGGTCGTACATGTCGCTTCCGGGCTACGAACGGTCGGACAAGATCCGCGGGTCGATCCGCCGCGAATTTCCGATCACCCTAGCCTTCTTCCCGCTGTGGATCGCCGCCGAGCTGCTGGCGGTCTTCTTTCCCGACACCTACTGGAACAAGAAGGCCACGCGCACCGTCGTGGCCTTCTGGTCGCTGTGCTGGCTCGGCCTGCTGTCATGGCTGGGTGCCGGCACGTGGCTGCTGTTCACGTTCACGACGTAGTCGGCATCGTCATCGCTCAGCTGGCCAGCCCGACCGCTCGGCTCGACGCAAAGACGACTTCACGATCAGGCGATGGAAAGGCGCAATTGCCGCGATATAGGCCCGCCCTCCCCAATGATTGAAGGTCACGACCGTTGTTGCGACAAGTCGCCGGCACAAAGCGGACTCTTCAACCAAAACGGACAAGCGGAAGTCGAGATGGCGATCGTCCTCGCCAAGAATGATCTCGTGACGACGCCGGTCATAGATGCGAAAGAAATCGATCCGGTCGGTCGCAACGTCATCGCGCAACTGCGACGATGTCTTGAGACCAAACCCCGCGACCAAAGCGTCTCTCAGAGCAATCAGCCAGCCTACCCACCGCGCCTGGCCCATGAGCATATGGGCGGCGAGCCGCTCGGCGTCGCCTGTCGCATTGCCCGGCAGATCGATCGCGAATGCGTCAGCGAAGCCCGCCTTGGCGTAGAGCGGCTTGAGCACCGAACGTTGCGGCAATTCGACTCGAGCAATGCGGGCCATGCGTGGTCCGAATGGAGGCGCAGAGGTGGTGGAGACCAATAGCGCGAGCGCGGCTCTCCATCAAGCAGCGCGGCAAGAGCGCAGGTCGGTGCCCCGCGTCGTCAAGTAAACTCGTCATCCCGACCGGAGCCGAGCGTAGCGAGGCACCTCACCCTGAGGAGCGCTGCGGAGCGGCGCGTCTCGAAGGGTGGGCCACACATCCGTCGCTTTCGCACCCTTCGAGACGGGCGCTTCGCGCCCTCCTCAGGGTGAGGCGCCTGGCGCGCATGAGGCGCGCCGTCACAGCACATCGTACTGGTGGAAGATGCTCGAGAACTCGAACGGCTGCTGGGCAATGCCGCTCGAATCGGATGACGCATAGTGGGCGCCGGCCGAGTTGCCGTTGTCGCGCGCGACCGACCACATCGCCAGCATGTCGACATGGGGGTCGGTCTTGGCGAAGTTGACCAGTGCCTGCGCGTCGGCCTTGGTGAACACCTCGGACGCGATGTCGTTGACGCCGATCATCGGCGTGATGCCGATCTTGGCGTTGAGCCCGATCGAGGCGAGCTGCTGCTCCGTCGCCTGGGTGGCCTGGATGGCGCTCACGCCCATCTGGCCGTTGTTGTCGACCGACTGGCCGTAATCCATGGTCATGATGTTGACCCTGTCGATGCGCACGCCGTCGACTTGCGCCTGCTGCAGCACATGCAGGCCATCGGCGGTCAGGCCGGTCGGCAGGACCGGCAGGGTGAACGAGACCTTGAGGCCGGGATTGGCGGCCTGCAGGCCGACCAGCGCCTGGTCGCGCAGGCTGAGCGAATGCTGGTCGGCCACCGCCGCGCCCTCGATGTCGAAGTCGATGGAATCGACGTGGTAACGGTCGATCACCGACTGGTATTGCGCCTGCAGCTGGTTGGCGCTGGTCGCGGCCAGCGCCGCCTCCGTTCCCGCGGCGCCGCCGAAGGAGATGGTGATGTGGCCGCCCGCCGCCTGCACCGCCTGGACCTGCTGCAACATGGTCGTGCCGTTGCTCAACGTGTCGTCGGTGATCGTCCCCTGGCCCTGCCAGCCGATCCCCTGATTCGAGGCCAGCATGAAGGCCAGCGTGAAGTTCTGGATGCCCGACGCGTGCGATACCGCCGTCAGGTCGGCATCCTGCGACATCGCCATGTCGATGTAGGGCGAGAACATGTGGCCGTCGTCGGTGCTGGGCAACGGGACGGTGGTGTGCACCGCGACCGCGCCGGTCTGCGCCGACGAGCCGACGGCGTCGGTGGCCGTTACCGTGAAGTGGTAGTCGGTGTCGGGCGTGAGCCCGCCGACGCGATAGCTGGTGCCGGTCGTGGTGGCGATCTGGTGGCCGTCCTCGAAGATCGAGTAGCCGGTGACGGCGCCGCCGCCTGGCACGCTCGACCCGTGCCAGGAAAGCAGCGTCGAGCTGCTGGAAGTGGCGCTGGCGGCAAGATCCGTCGGCACCGTCGGGACCGAGGTCGGCGTGTCGTCGACGCCATGGACGCTGACCGACGAGGCGTTGTAGGCGCCCGAGGCCACGAAGCCGAAGCTGGTCTCGCCGTCATGCGCCAGCGTGCCGTTCCAGGCGGCCGGCCCGATCACATAACCGTTGGCGTCGTGTGAGATGATCTTGGCGTTCCAGATGTCGGTGATCTGGTTCGGCATGTCGACGACGATCTGCCACCCATTGGTCGAGCTGCCGTCATTGTGCACCGTGACATTGGCGTCGAAGCCGCTGTTCCACGAATCGGTGAGCGCGAGATGGGCCTCGACGCTCCCCGCAGGTGGAGGCGGCGGCGCATCGTCGTTGTCGACGATGGTGCCGGTGGCGGAGGCGTGGGCGATGGTGGCGCCGGACGCCGCCGACAGGTTGACGGTGAGGGTCTCGTTGGGCTCGACCACCGTGTCGCCGGCGATGGCCACGGCGATGGTCTTGCTGGTCTCGCCGGCGGCAAACGTGAGCGTGCCCGACGCGGCGGTGTAGTCGCTGCCGGCGGTGGCGCTGCCGTTGGCTGTCGCATAGTTGACGGTGACGGGCCCGCTGGCGGCCTGCGAGAGCTTGACCGTGAAGGTC
>Ga0049070_1001147_pt1 | contig 12040 bp, 10 predicted proteins | sample FECB22metaG_FD_56243 | JGI IMG/M metagenome (GOLD analysis project Ga0049070, IMG submission 56243) | Cyanobacterial communities from the Joint Genome Institute, California, USA - FECB-22 | ecosystem: Environmental > Aquatic > Thermal springs > Hot (42-90C) > Microbial mats | place: USA: California
TGCTGGAGCTGGTCGCCGCGATCATGGGCAGCGCGCCCGGGCTTGCCGCCCACCTGGCGCGGCGCACCCTCCTGCTCGATTCCGTGCTGTCGCCGGCCTTCTACCTGCCGCTGCCCTCGGCTGATGAGATGGCGGCCGAGCTTGCCGGTCAACTCGCCAAGGCCGGCGACGAGCAGGACATCCTCGACCTCGCGCGGCGATGGGCCAACGACCGGCGCTTTCAGGTCGGCGTCCAGCAGCTCAAGGCGATCGTCCGGCCGGCCGAGGCGGGCATCGCCTACTCCGACGTCGCCGCCGCCACGATCTCGGCGGTGTGCGATCGCGTCGAGCGGCTGTTCGCCGAGACGCATGGCGGCTTCCACGGCCAGCGCCTCGCCGTCCTCGCCCTGGGCAAGCTCGGCAGCCGCGAGATGTCGGCTACGTCCGACCTCGACCTGATCTTCGTCTACGACATCCCGCCCGGCCTCGACGCCTCCGACGGCCGGCGGCCCTTGGCGTCGATCCAGTACTACACGCGACTCAGCGCCAAGATCGTGACTGCGCTCACCGCGCACACCAACGAGGGCACGCTCTACGAAGTCGACATGCGATTGCGCCCGTCGGGTCGCGCCGGCCCCCTCGCCAATTCCCTGGAAGGCTTCGAGAGCTACCACGCGCAATCGGCCTGGACGTGGGAGCACATGGCCTTGACGCGGGCACGTGTGATCCATGGGCCCGAGGCCCTGGCCGACCGCCTGAAGGCCACGGTGCGGGCCACGCTGACGCGGCCGCGCGATCCGGTGGCGCTGGTACGCGACGTCGCCGACATGCGCCGCCGTATCGCCCGCCACGCGCCGCCGAAGAGCGTGTGGGACTTCAAGCACCTGCCGGGCGGCCTGTTCGACATCGACTTCGTGGCCCAATACCTCGCCCTGCGCCACGCCGCCGCCCGCCCGGACCTGCTCGATCCGCATCCGGCCGAGATGCTGCGCCGCGCCGCCGACGCAGGCTTCCTCGACCGGGCCGACAGCGAACGCCTGCGCGCCACGCGAACCCTCTTGTCGGATGTCCAGAGCATGCTGCGCCTGACGCTGAACGGCGATGAGTCGGCATTCGACGAGACCAAGGCCCTGGAAGGCCAGCGCCGCCTGGTCGCGGTCACCGAAGGCGCCTCCGATCTCGCCGAGTTGCGCGCGCGCATTGCAGCTGAAACGGCAGCCACGCATGCTATATACCGCCGCATCGTCGAGGAGCCGGCGCGCGAGCACGACAGGAGGAGTGAGAAATGAGTGCAGAGGAAGGCAAGAAGGCGCCCGATTTCACCGCGGCGACGGACGGCGGCAAGAAGCTGAAGCTGTCGGACCTGCGAGGCAAGCCGGTGGTGCTTTACTTCTATCCCAAGGACGACACCTCGGGCTGCACCGCCGAGGCCTGCGGCTTTCGCGATCAGCTTCCCGACTTCGGCAAGCTCAAGGCGCAGGTGGTCGGTGTCAGCAAGGACAGCGTCGACAGGCACGACAAGTTCAAGAAGAAGTATGGCCTCAACTTCCCGCTGGTATCCGACGAGGACGGCAAGATCTGCGAGAAGTACGGCACCTGGGTCGAGAAGAGCCTCTATGGCCGCAAGTACATGGGCATCGAGCGCGCCACCTTCCTGATCGACAAGACTGGCACGGTGGCCAGGGTCTGGCACAAGGTGAAGGTGCCGGGCCATGTCGACGAGGTACTGAAGGCGCTGAAGGCTCCATAAGGACGAAGCAAGGGGGCATACCACATGGCGAGCGTACTGATCTCCGGCGCAGGCCCGATCGGCCTGACCATGGCCAACGAACTCGCTCGCTTCGGCATCGCCGTGCGCGTCGTCGACAAGATGGCCGAGCGCACCGACAAATCGAAAGCCCTGGTGCTGTGGAGCCGTACGCTCGAGCTTTTGAACCACGGTGGCTATGTCGAGCCGTTCCTCAAGGCCGGTATGCCGGCACACGGCGCGCAGCTCTCCGACGGCAAGCACGTCGTGGCGCGCGTCAGCATGGACGGCATCGATTCGATCTACAACTACGCCCTGATGATCGCCCAGAGCGAGACCGAACGGGTGCTCGAGGAGTGCCTGGCAAAGCGCGGCGTCAAGGTCGAGCGCACCGTATCGATGGAGAGCTTCACGCAGAAGGGCGCTGGCATCGAGGCCATCCTGCGCAAGGCCGACGGCAGCAGCGAGACCGTGCAGGCCGACTGGCTGATCGGCTGCGACGGCGCCCACTCGACGACCCGCCACGGCCTCGGCTTCGCCTTCGAGGGCAGCACCCAGGACAGCGACTGGTACCTTGCCGACATCCATATCAGCGGGCTGGAGCCCGCCGACCATCTGCACATCTTTTGGCACCGCGACGGCATCCTCGCCTTCTTCCCGATCACGCCGGGACGCTGGCGCGTCATCGCCGATCTCGGCCCGGCGACCGGCAGCGGCCATCATCCCGATCCGACATTGGAGGAGATCCAGGCCATGGTCGCCCATCGCGGCAGTCCGGATCTCAAGCTCAGCGACCCGATCTGGCTGGCCGCCTTCCGCATCAACGAGCGCAAGGTCAAGGAGTACAGCCGCGGCCACATCTTCCTGGCCGGCGATGCCGCGCACATCCACAGCCCGGCCGGCGGCCAGGGCATGAACACCGGCATGCAGGACGTCTTCAATCTGGCGTGGAAGCTCAACCTCGTCATCACGGGCGCCGCCAAGCCATCGCTGCTCGACAGCTACTCGATCGAGCGCAGTGCCGTAGGCGAGATGGTGCTGCGCAATGCCGGCCGGCTGACGGAAGCGGCGATCATGCGCAACCCTGCGCTCCAGACGCTGCGCAACACCTTCGTGAAGTTCGCGATGGGCTTCCCTCAGGTCGCGCATGTCCTGGTCGACACGATGTCGGAAACCAACATCGCCTACCCGCAGAGTCCCCTCTCCGTCGCCGGAGGTCACCAGGCGCACAGCACCAAGCCCGGCCATCGTTGGCCCGAGCCGCTTGCCGCCGACACCGGCAAGTCGCGCTTCGTCGCCCTCGGTCCGGCCGATGCCGTGGCCGATCTGGCGGCGAAGTTCCCCAAGCTGGTCGAGGTCGTGCCGTCCAAGCGAACCGATCCGCGCGACCTCATCCTCGTCCGTCCGGATGGTTATGTCGGCTTTGCCGGCGCGGCGTCCGATCGCGCCGGAGCGGAGGCGTATCTGCGGAGCCTCGCTGCGTAAAAGTCCCCTCAGACCTTGATGTCGGCCTTCTTGATGATCTCACCGAACGACAGCCGCTCGCGCTCGATGGTGGCGCCGAAGGCCGCCGCATCGAGATAGCTCGCATAGTTGCCGCTGGTCACCAGCTTGTCGTTCACGGCGGGATCCTTGCACGCCTCGCCGATCGCCCAGGAGAGCTTGTCGATCGCGGCCTGCGGCGTGCCCCTGGCCGCCAGGATGCCGTACCAGGCATCGCCGCCGATCTTGCCCATGCCCTGCTCCTTGAGCGTCGGGATGTCGGATTTTCCGGGCCAGCGCTTCTCGCCCAGGATGGCGAAGCACTTGAGCCGGCCCGCCGCAATGTGCGGCAACGTCGTCGGGTCGAACTGCACCTGGATCTGACCCGACAGCAGGTCCTGCGTCGCCGGCGCGCTGCCCTTGTAAGGCACGTGCACCATCTTCACGCCGGCCTCGATGTTGAACATCTCGCCGTAGAGCTGGGTGATGGTGGCAAGTCCGGCCGAGCCGAAGTTGATCTTGCCGGGATTGGCCTTGGCGTAGGCGATGAACTCCTGGAGGTTGTTGGCCGGAACCTGCGGATTGATGCCCATGCCGATCCACGAGGTGGCGACGCGCGCCACGGGCACGAAATCCTTCGCCGGATCGTAGGGCAGCGGCTGCAAGTGCTGGGTGATGCAGACCATGGCCGTCGTCGTCGTGAGGAACGTGTAGCCGTCGGTTGCTGAGTTCTTGACGTGCTCGGCGCCGATGGCGCCGCTCGCCCCCGCCCTGTTATCGAACAGCACGCTCTGCCCCAGCAACGCGCCCGCGCGTTCCAGCACCAGCCGGGTCGTGACATCCGACGGTCCACCGGGCGGATACGGAATGACCACGCGGATCTGCTTGTTGGGCCAGTCGCTGCCGGACGTGCTTTGAGCTGACGCAACGGCAGGGGCCGCTACCAGACCCCCGATGAAGCTCCTTCTGCGCATGGCTTCCTCCCGAGCATTTCTTGTTCAGCCGTTCTTTGGTGCCCAGCCGTAGACCTTGGTCAGCGTGCCGCCCATCAGCGTGGCGCGGTCGCTGTCCGACAGCCAGTCCTTGGCGCGGAAGGAATCGACACCCTGCTTGTAGGTCAGAAGGTTCACCGCGCGCGTCCAGTCGGTGCCCCACATGCAGCGGTCGAGGCCGAAGGTGCTGATGATCCGGTCGACCGGCTTGCGGATGTCCTTGTAGGGGAACGGCTCGTGGCTCAGCGTGCAGGCGCCGCTGATCTTCACCACGATGTTCTTGTGCGGCGCCAACGCCAGCAGCTTGGGCAGCTCGACCCACGGCTCTTTGGGTGCCGGCGGATGGAACGGCTGCTCGAGGCCAAGATGGTCGATCACCAGCGTCGTGTTGGGATTGCGCTTGGCGAGCTCGGCCACCTGCTCGAGCCGGCCGCGCGCCATCAGGTTGACCGGCAGGTCGTTCTTGCCCGCCGTCGCCAGCACCTTGTTGATGCCGGGATCCGCTGCATCGGTCGAGACGTCAGGGTTCATCATGATGCGTACGGCAACCGTGCCGTCCATCTTGGCCCATTCCTCGATCGTCTCGCCGACCTTGGGATCGTTGGGATTGACCGGCTTGATCAGCGCGAAGCGGTTGGGGAACTGCTTGTGCACGCCCACCGCGTAGCTCGCGTCCCAGCGATACATGGCGAACACCGAGATCAGCAGCGCACCGTCGACGCCCACCTCGTCCATCGCCTTGATCATGTCGGCGCCGGTGACTTCCGGCGGTCCGGCAAGGACGGAGACCCACGGCCGGCCGGGATGGTTGCGCTCGTAGCAATGAACCTGGACGTCGATCGTGGCCATGAAACCGCCTCCGCTGGAACAACTCTCTCGCTCCTCTCCCCCGCTAGGGGGAGAGGTTGGGTGAGGGGGTTGCACGCGTTTTCGAAGCCCCCTCACCTAGCCTCTCCCCCTAGCGGGGGAGAGGAACATGAGGTCGGAGGAGGCTAGGGTTCGCCGTGAAACCGTTCAAGCCGGCCGGTTCGGCGGGAGAAACGTCAGCCGAGGTGGAGCCGTCGCCAGAGTCCGACCAGTCCGACCGTCAGGGCAAGCGCACCGCCGATAAGGAAGCCCACGCCATAGCCACCGGTCAGCGTAAGCGCCGCGCTGAACAGCAGCGGCAGGATGAGCGCGCCGGCATCGCCGAAGGCCAGGACCGCGCCGGTCGTGGCGCCGATGCGGCCGGCCGGCGACAGCCGCGCCACTTCCGCCAGCAGCACGCCGTGCCAGCTCACGGCGGTTGCGCTCACGGCGATGGCGACGGCGGTGGCGAGCCAGGTGGGCCAATGCGGCTCGATGATGGCCGTTAGCACGGCCGACGCCGCCATGCCGATGCCGAGCAGCGACAGCAGCGTCGCCGGCCGCACCAGGCGCGTGGCGAGCCAGCCCCAGCCGATGCGCGCCGGCACCGCGACGGCAACGGCGATCGCGAACACCAGGCCGGCGCGCTCCAGCGCGTAGCCCAAGCCGCGCACCAAGTAGAGCACGAAGAAGCCCGTGAACAGCGTCTGCAAGCCGACGAAACTGAACATGGCCAGGCACATCGCGCGCAGCGCCGGCTCGCGCAGCACCGTCGCGACGTTGGCGCGAATATCCGCCGGCGACAGCGGCTTGCCGGGCACGCGATCGACGTCGAAGCGTGCCCTGAGGGGCTGCAGTACCACCGCCGTCAACGCCGCCAGGCCACCGATCACTAGCAGGGCCGCCCGCCAGCCGGCCTCCGTGGCGAGCCACGGTGTCAGGACGCCTGCCACCATGAGGCCGGCCGGCACGCCCGTCTGCTTGATGGAGAAGACCAACGGCGCGAGGCGCGGCGGCGATAGCCGGCCGAGCAGGTGCGAGCTCGAGGGCGTGGAGATCGCCTGCCCCATGCCGCCCACGAATGCGCCCAAGGCGAAGGTGGGCAGCAGGCCGGTCGCGGGCAGCGCCAGCCCGACGGCCAGGGCCAGCATGCCGACCTGTGTCATCCGCATCGCCCCATAGCGCACGATCAGCCCGCCGCAGCTCATGGTCGTGAGAAAGCCGGCCACAGCGCCGATGGCAACATAGACGCCGACCAGGGCTGGATCGAGGGCGAGATCGGCGACGATGGCGGCGGCGATCAACGGCACCGTCGATCGGCCCAGCGTCGCGAAGGTCTGCTGCACCGTCATCGCGCCGAGCGCGAGATAAAGATTGAAGATGAGTGGGCTCCCCGTCGCTGGGACGTTTTGCCCCGCGCCCCCGCGCACCGCAAGGGACGTGCCATCGCCGACCGTCAAATCCGCCCGGCGATGCAACGTCGGCTTCGCAGCCGACGTTGCCTGCTCATCCCCACCCGCAAAGGAGAAACGACGATGCTGAAGACCTCGACGATCGCCGCTTGTGTATTCGCCCTGTCCAGTGGCGTGGCCCTGGCGCAGATGGTGCCGGCCGGCCCCAACGCGGCGCCCGGTGGCGCCAGCGGCTCGACGCCCCCCAACACCATCGGAAGCCCCACCGCCAACGCGCAGGACACCCTGAACGGCGGCACGCGCTCGACCACAGTCTTGTCGCACAGCAACAAGAACCAGAGCGCCGCCGGCATGCCGCGCAGCGACTACAGCAGCGGCGCGCAGATGCAGTACGGCACGCAGCCCCAGTATCAGGCGCAGGGCCGTGGCATGGGCAGCATGACGAGCGGCGACATCGACAATCCGCGCGCCGTCGCCATCACCGACGAGTACGGCAACAAGTACAACAGCCGAGGTGAGCGGATCGGCCACGGCGGGCCGATGCGAGCGCAGCAATAGCGCGCTTGCGCAGCAGGTCTGTGATCCGCTGCGCGGACTTTGTGATCAAATGAATGTGCTACGCTCCGCCCCAAGCAAGGCGGGAGGAGCGTGGTGCAAGGCGAAGCGTATGACTTCATCGTCACCGGTGCGGGCTCGGCAGGCTGCGCCGTCGCGGGGCGCTTGAGCGAGGACGGTCGCTATCGCGTACTGTTGCTCGAGGCCGGTCCCAAGGACACCTACCCCTGGATCCACATACCGCTCGGCTACCACAAGACGTTCAACAATCCGCGCGTCAACTGGATGTTCGACAGCGAACCGGAGCCCGAGCTCAACAACCGCGTCATGTACCAGCCGCGCGGCAAGGTTTTGGGCGGCACCAGCTCGATCAACGGGATGGTCTACATGCGCGGCAACGCCGCCGACTACGACGAATGGCGGCAACGCGGCTGTGAAGGATGGGACTACGATTCAGTGCTGCCCTACTTCAAGCGCGCCGAGGACCAGGAGCGCGGCGCCGACGAGTTCCATGGCGTCGGCGGGCCGCTCAGGGTCTCTGACCACCGCTGGCAGCCAACCCTCGCCCGCGCCATGCACGAGGCCGCGCAACAGGCGGGCATTCCGGCCAACCCCGACTTCAACGGCAAGACCCAGGAAGGCGTCGGCTTCTACCAGACGACCATCAACAAGGCGCGCCGCTGGTCGAGCGCGCGCGCCTATCTGCGGGAGGCGAAGAAGCGGCGTAACCTCACCATCGCCACCTCGGCGCACGCCACGCGCGTGCTGCTGGAGAACGGCCGCGCGGTCGGTGTCGAGTACCGCACACCCGACGGGCTCGTCACGGCGCGCGCCAATCGCGAGGTCATCGTCTCGGGCGGCGTCTACGGCTCACCGCAGCTCCTGATGCTGTCAGGCCTGGGCCCGGCCGAGCATCTGCAGAAGCACGGCATCCAGGTCTTGCGCGACATGCCGGGCATTGGCTCCAACCTGCACGACCATTTCAACACCTACGTCGCCTACAAGTGCGCCCAGCCCGTCACCATGAACGACCTGGTGAACAGCCTGCCACGCCGCATCATTGCCGGCATGCAATACGCCTTCGGCCGAACCGGGCCGCTCGCCAGCATGGGCCTCTATGTCGGCGCCCTGGTGCGCAGCGACAAGCGCCTGGAGCGGCCGGATCTGCAGATCAACATGTTCGCCTGGGCGATCAAGGAACGGAACCGCCACGGCGTGGTCGCCCAGCCCTTCTCCGCTTTCGGTCTCTCGCCGGTCCATCTCAGGCCGGACGGCCGCGGCACGGTGCGGCTGAAGTCGGCCGACCCGCTGGCCGCGCCCGAGATCCGTTTCAACTTCCTGAAGAGCGCCAACGACTGGCATGCCATGCTCCAGGGCATGCGCATTTGCCGCGACATCGGCAGCCAGCCGGCGCTCAAACCCTTCGTGGTCGAGGAGATCCTGCCCGGGCCACATGTCACCGACGACGCGGGACTTCGGGCGCACATCCGCGCCAACGGCGTGTCCAACCTGCATCCAGTGGGGACCTGCCGCATGGGTCGCGCGGTCGACGACGTCGTCGACCCGCAGTTGCGGGTGTACGGCGTGGAGCGGCTACGGGTGGCCGACGCCTCGATCATGCCGAGCATCGTCGCCGGCAACACCAACGCGCCCTCGATCATGATCGGCGAGAAGTGCGCCGACATGGTGCGTCAGGCGGCGCAGTAGGTCATTCTCGTCCGACCACGAGCCAGGAGCTCGTCGAGGGGGCCGACGATGATGACTTCCAGAACAGGGAATGGGCTGCTCGATCGCATCCATGACAAGTGGCACGATCACATCCTGACCGGGCTTGCCGTGTTGATGGTTTTGCATCTCTTCGTGTTCGCACCCATCGAGACGCAGAACACTCCCCTGCGCCCTGTCGGCGCGGTCTTCGTCGCAGGCCTGGCGGCAGGCCTGCTGATACTGGCGCGCAGCTGGGTGCCGATCGCCGGCCTCATTTCGGTCGTGGGCCTGCTGGCCGCGTCCCTCATCCTCCATGCCCGCGGCATCTACGCCTCCCTGGACGTCACACTACAGGCGACGGCCTGGCTCATAATCACCCTCGTGATCATGTGGGTCGTTACCCGGGCGGTATTCGAGCCGGGGCGCATCACCTATCACCGAATTCTCGGCGCCATCCTGCTCTACCTCACGATCGGCGTGGTGTTCGTCGCGCTCTACAGCATGATCGGGGCCTGGGTGCCGAAGGCATTCAACGGGCTCACGGTCGCCGTCCGGGTCTCGATACCAAGCGACCTCGTCTATTTCAGCTTCACCACCCTCACCACCGTGGGCTACGGCGACATCGTGCCGGTGCATCCGCTGGCGCGCAGCCTGTCCAACCTCGAGGCCATTATCGGCCAGCTCTATCCCGCGACCCTGCTGGCGCGCCTGGTCTCGCTTGGGCAGGAACCGACGCGCGCCTAACAAATGTTCAATGGAAGGAAAGCACCATGAAGTTCGGGGTAACGGTCGTGCCGCGCGTGACGGACTGGAAGCTGTTCGTCGACCTCGAAACGATGGGCTACGACGCGGCGTGGGCGGCGGATTCGCAGATGCTCTACTCCGACGCCTATGCCGTGCTGGCGCTGGCGGCCGAGCACACCTCGCGCATCCGGCTGGGCACCGGCGTGTCGGTCGCAGGCGTGCGGCTGGCGCCGGTGACCGCCCATTCGATCGCCACCATCAACAAGCTGGCGCCCGGTCGCACCTTTCTCGGCATCGGCACCGGCCACACCGCCATGCGCGTCATGGGCAAGGACCCGGTCAGGGCCCGCGAGTTCCGTGAATACCTGCGCGTCTTGCGCGCCCTGCTGCATGGCGAGGAGGTCGACTACGCCTTGAATGGCGGCGAGAAGACCGACATCCGCTTCCTGCATCCCGACCGGGGATTCATCGACGTCGAGCATCCTGTGCCGATCTACGTCGCCGCCGACGGGCCGCTGGCGCTCAAGACCGCCGGCGCCTATGGCGATGGCCGCGTCTGCTCGCACAACCAGACCAAGACCCGCCTGCAGCAGAGCATGGAGACGATGCGCGCGGGCGCCGCCGCCGTCGGCCGCACGATGCCGGGCGACTTCCACACCGCCTCGCTCTCCTACGCCTGTGTGCTTCGGCCCGGCGAGAAGATGACGTCGGAGCGCGTGATCGACGACATCGGGCCAATGGCCGCCGCCACGCTGCACTACTGGTGGGAGCTCTACCAGATGGACGGCGACACCAGCACCGTGGCCGGCCGCTGCCGCAACCTGTGGGACGAGTACCTCGCCTTCACCGCGAAGATGGAAGTCCCGCTCAGCAAACGGTACCAGCAGGTCCATCTCGGCCATTGCGCCTTCCTGCCGCCGGAGGAGCGGCGCTTCATCACCGAGGATCTCATCCGCTCGACCGGAGGGCTGGTCGGCACGCCCGACGAGATCATCGCCATGCTGCGCGAACGCGAGGCGATGGGCCTCAGCGAGATCACGCTGCTGCCGGCGATGGATACGGCGCGCAGCAACCTGAAGGACTTCGCCGAGCAGGTGATCCGGCGCTATTGACGACGACCACTCGGTCGCCTTGCACGATCTCGCCCGTCACCTCTCCGGCGGGACAGTACCCACGGCCATGACACCGCACATGGCGGAAAAGAACCGCCCGGTGCGGTCCAACTCCTCCAGCCGGTGCCACCAGGCGTCGGCCGCCGCTGGCGCGACCCAACCCCCGCTCACCGCGCCGTCGAGGCTGCGGCGCAACGACATCACCCGCTCGGCCAGCGCCAGGTCGGCAAAGGTGACGCTGCCGTGCTGGGCGAGCACGTCGACGCAGCCAGCCTCGACCAGCACGCGGCGCACCTCGCGGCCGATCGTACCGTGCGCCAGCGAGACGTCGCTCTTGTAGCGCACGACCGCGCGGGCGATCTCGCGATCGACGCCGCCCAGGCAGACCGATTCCCAATCCGGCTCCAGCACCGCGATGCGGCCGCCGGGCCGCACCACGCGCGCCATCTCGCGCACCGCCTGCTCGGGATCCCTGAGATGCTGGAGGACGCGATCGATGCGGGCGGCGCCGAAGGCGTTGTCGGGGAAGCCAAGCGCATGGGCATCGCCGACGGCGAATTCCAGCGGCAGACCGCGACCGGCGGTGCGCTCGCGCGCCTTGCCGATCAGGTCGTAGCTGGCATCGATGCCGACGACCCGGCCAGCCGGCGCAACCTGAGGCGCCATGGCCTCGGCATCCAGCCCCAGGCCGCACCCGACTTCCAGCACCGACATTCCCGGCGCGAGGTTCAGCCACTCCATGGTCTGCCGCTTCTGCTCTTCCAGAACGCGGTTCATCATCTCGAGGTAGCGCGCCGCGGCCTGCGACTGCCCGTCGATATTGGCCCAGCGTTTGGACCCGCCGTCGTATTCGGTGTCTGTCATTGTGGCCCCCGATGCCGACTATGGACGCACGGGCTTACGCCCCGATGACGCCGTGGCGCCCGGTGATATGCAAAGCTGCCCGTCATTGTCGGCACATGTACTGCTAGGCTGCAGTCGATGGTGTTCCGTTCACGTACCGGCCGGCGTGCTGCCGTGGCATCGGCGCTGGGCCTTGGCGCGCTGGGCCTGGTGGCGGCCCGTCAGTTCCAGGAACAGAGCAGGCCGCCGACAGGATCGAGCTTTCCCGAAGGCTTCCGCTGGGGCACCGCCACCTCGGCCTTCCAGATCGAAGGGGCCACCCACGAGGATGGCCGCGGCCCCTCGATCTGGGACACGTTCAGCAACCTGCCCGGCAAGATCAAAGGCGGCGCCACCGCCGACATCGCCGACGACCACTATCACCTCTACAAGGAGGACGTCGGGCTGATGAAAGGCCTGGGCGTGTCGACCTATCGCTTCTCGATCGCCTGGCCGCGCCTGTTCCCGGACGGCCGCGGGCCGCTCAATGAGAAAGGTCTCGCCTTCTACGATCGGCTGGTGGACGAGCTACTGGCCAACGGCATTCAGCCCTATGCCACGCTCTATCACTGGGACCTGCCG
>Ga0049070_1001156_pt1 | contig 11910 bp, 10 predicted proteins | sample FECB22metaG_FD_56243 | JGI IMG/M metagenome (GOLD analysis project Ga0049070, IMG submission 56243) | Cyanobacterial communities from the Joint Genome Institute, California, USA - FECB-22 | ecosystem: Environmental > Aquatic > Thermal springs > Hot (42-90C) > Microbial mats | place: USA: California
CCGGGCGGACGCTGCGGATGGTCGTGCGGCCGCAGACGTCCGGGGACGGGCTGCGGCTGCGGCTGTCCAACCGGCACGGCGACGGCCCGCTGCACGTCGGCGCGGTCACCGTCGGCCGGGCGGGCGACGGCGCCGGCACGACGGGCCCGCGTCCGGTGTCGACCGCCGGGCGCCCCGACGTCCGGCTGGAGCCCGGCGCGGACGTGCTGACCGATCCGCTGCCGGTCCCGGTCGAGCGGGACGTGCCGCTGACGGTGAGCCTCTACCTGGCCGAGGTCCCGGCGACGATCAGCTCGCACCCGGTCGCGATGCGCACCGCGTGGCTGTCCGGGCCGGGGGACCGGTCGGGGCAGCCGCAGCCGGACGGCTTCGGCACCACGCTGCAGTCGTGGCCGGTGCTGGCCGGGATCGACGTCCTGGTGCCGCGCCCGGCCGACGGGGTGCTGGTGATCGGCGACTCGCTGGTGGACGGGGTGGGCAGCACGCCCGACGCCGACGACCGCTTCCCCGACCGGCTGGCCGCCCGGCTGGCGTCCGAGCGGACGGCGACGCCGGTGCTCAACGCGGGCCTGTCCCGCAACCGGCTGCTGCAGGACGATCCGCCGGCCGGCGGGGACGCGCCGGGCACCCGGTTCGACGTCGACGTGGCGCCGCTGGCCGGGATCCGGGACGTGATCCTGCTCATCGGGACCAACGACCTCGCCGCCGGAGCCGGTGCCGACGAGCTCGCGGCGGGCCTGCGGGCGTTCGCCGACCGGGGCCGGGAGGCCGGCCTGCGGGTGTTCCTCACCACGATCCCGCCGTCGACGAGCGGCGGCCGGGACGCCGCCCCGGTCGTCGCGGCCCGGGACCGGATCAACGAACGCATCCGCACCGAGGGCCCGCACTGGGCCGACGGGGTGATCGATGCGGCCGCGACGCTCGCCGATCCGGGTGATCCGACGCGGCTGCGTCCGGAGTACGACTCCGGCGACGGCCTGCACCCGTCGCCGGCCGGATACCGGGCGCTGGCGGCAGCGGTGCCGGTCGGGGCCCTGTCCGGGGCGCCGGCCGGGGACCGGTGCCCGGCCTCGGCGTCCGGCTGAACGCCGGGCCCGGATCAGCGCGGGCGGTGACCGTCCCGTCACCCGGGAAGGGGCGTGCAGGGCACCCGCACGATCGGTAACGTCTTGGTCACGGCCACAGCACGTGGCGGTACCGGCGAGACCCGGCACCGCGGCGCGACCCACGGACGGAACCCGGGGGTGTGCCAGGGACACGGGACGCCCTGACTGCCTACGGGGAGGCGTCATGAGCATCGGTGCGAAACGCAGTACCGACGACGAGACCGGATCCATCCCGGCGCCGCGGAACGCGGCCGACGCGTTCAAGGTGTCCGACGACCAGGTCCAGAAGGCCCGGCTCGTCGTGGCGAAGAACTCCGCCGACTCGGGTGACCTGCGCGAGCTGCTCGACATGCTCGGCCTGATCTCCTCCAACCCCGACCAGCCGCCCCCCGTAGCGCGGTGACGGCGGCGCCGCACACCCGTTCGCGGCGCCGCACACCCGTTGCAGCGGGTGTGCCGCGGGGCGGAGGGGTGTGCGGGCTCCTGACCGGCCAGGACGCCGCGATCAGGGGGGTGGTTGCAGGCGCGGTCGGGGCGGTGTCGTATGGTTTCACCGCTCCCAACGGACAGCCGTTGAGGGAAGGTTGAGCCTCCACGGTCATCCAAGCCCCCATCGTCTAGCGGCCTAGGACTCCGCCCTTTCAAGGCGGCAGCGCGGGTTCGAATCCCGTTGGGGGTACGGTTACATCAGCAAGGCCCAGTGGCGCAGTTGGTTAGCGCGTCGCCCTGTCACGGCGAAGGTCGCGGGTTCGAGTCCCGTCTGGGTCGCTCCACTCTCTGGATCCCCGGTTCATCCGGGGGCCGGGGCCAGGTAGCTCAGTTGGTACGAGCGTCCGCCTGAAAAGCGGAAGGTCGGCGGTTCGACCCCGCCCCTGGCCACACTCTCTCACCAGCGGGTTCTCCGATCGGCATCGTCCCGATCTCCCTGGTTGACGGTGACCGTGAGGCAGTGGACGGTCACGGCAGCAGCGTGAACGCCTCGATGTGGGCCGGGCGTGCGGCGGCGAAGTGGCGCCGGTCTGTGGTCAGGATCGTGGTGATCGAGAGCCTCTCGGCGATGGCGATCACGCTGGCGTCGGAACCTCCGAGCGGAAAGTCCGCGTAGCGCTCCACCAGATCGGCCATCCGAGCGAAGTCGGAGACGGCGAGATCGGCGACGACGAGGCTGCCGTCGCTGAAGGAACGTAGGAACGCTGCTTCCGCCTCCGCGCCGAACCTGTGGCGGGCGATCATGTAGCAGACCTCGGCCACGATGGTGCTCGGGACGAGCAGCGGACCCGGCAGCGTGGGCAGTAGTTCCGAGCAGCGGTGATCAGCGGGCCTGCGTCGACGACGATCTCGCTCAGGACTCGCGCCCCATGCCGTCGCGGATCTCGTCCTTCGCCCGCTCGCTGAGATCGCCGTGACCAGTTGCGACGCTGCCCAGCCACCCAAGGTGGCGGCGGGGGGTGGACGGTGCGGCTCCGCCTTCGATCACCTCGAAGCGGACTCGGTCTCCCGTGTGCAGAGGGAGGCCCAAGCGCTCGGCAACCTCCGCCAGCTCCGGTGCGACCACGAACTCGTGCTGCTCGCCTGCGGCAGGCATGCTCATCGCGGACACCTCCTTGATTCTCCCAGTGTCGCATCTGCGGCCCAGAGCGTCCCGAACATCAATCCTGACGGCAATCCTGACGGCAACGCACCCGGCGCAGCCGGTCGCAGCGGGTCCGGTCCTGGCCGACACGGTGGCCGAGTGAGTGGAGCGCAGGGCTCGTGGTGCCTGAAAGGTGGAAGGTCGGCGGTTCGACCCCGCCTCTGGCCACACTCTCTCACCAGCGGGTTCTCCGCAGATGTCCTCCAGTTCGTGCCGCGTGACGTCGCCGCGGGCGTCGGTTGTCCCGCATCCGAGCCGGGTCCCGAGCGATGGTGATGTACCCCTTACCGGGATACCGGCCCCGCTCTGGGTGGTGGCTGCAGCCCGCGGAGCCCCTCGCGTGCGCGTCCCGCATCACCCACGGGCGTGTTGCGCAGAATGAAACAGTGATGCACTGGTAGACACAGCGGTAGTGTCGTTGCGCGGTGTGGCGAGTCGAGAGCGGGAGAGGCGGGTGCGAATGGGCCCGGATTCAGCGGCGGGACCGGGAGATCTTGTGGCGCAGGAGCGGCCCGATCCACCGGCGAACGTCCTGCAGCGCGGGCTGCTCGTGCTGGAGGCGGTGGCCCGCTCGGTCAACCGCAAGGGCGTCGGTGTCACGGCGATCTCGGCCGAGACCGGTCTCGACAAGTCGACGGCCTCGCGGCTGCTGGCCCAGCTGCGCGACGCGGGGTACGTGCGCCAGGACGGATACCGCCGCTACCGGCTGACCGCCAAGCTCAGCGAGCTCGGTGCCGGCTTCTCCGAGGTCGAGGACCTGCGCATCGTCGCCCGCCCGCATCTCGAGGCGATGCACGAGCGGTTCGACGAGGAGATCCACCTCGCCGTGCTCGACGGCGGCCTGATGACCTTCATCGACTACATCGGGTCGTCCCAGCTGGTGCGCTCGCACCTGACCGGCCGGCAGCGCCCGGTGCACGAGACGGCGGCCGGCCTGGCGATCCTCGCGCACCTGCCGCACGAGACGAGGGTGGCGGTGCTTCGCCAGTCGGCCGAGGGCGTCGGGCAGGTCCTGTCCGACGAGGAGGTGCAGGCCACGATCGCCGTGCTCGACGACGCGCGCGAACGCGGCTGGGCCGGTTACGACCGGTCGGACGACGTCATCCGCTTCGCCAGCCCGGTGTTCACCGCCGACGGCGAGCCGGTCGCCGCCGTGTGCATCTCGGGGCCGAGTTTCCGGCTGCAGCCCCGGGCCGACGTCGTCGCCGCCGCGGTGATCGAGGCGGCCGCCGCCACCTCGCGGGACCTCGGCGCGGAAAGACTCACTCAGTAAAGGCTCACTGAGTAAGACGCTGTTGCGTTCAATGAGATGAGTTTGTAGTGTCCTGATCGGCCGCCGACGACGGTGGTGATCCGGTCGGGTGCTGCACCCGCGCCTAGTGAGGAGCGCCGATGTCGCTCGGCAGCGCACGCGAAGTGGGTGTCGCACCACCGCTCCCGGTGGCGGTCGCGCCGACCGCCCCGGAGGTGCTGGTCCGTGCCATCGAGGACGGCGGGGGCCGCTACGAGCCGGACCCGGCCCGGGCCCGGGCGCTGCAGTGGCTCGGCAAGGACGCCCCCGCGCTGCGCCGGCTCCTCGCCGGATCGCCGGGGATCGAGTGGGTGCAGCTCGGCGGAGCCGGCGTGGACACCTGGGCCGCGGAGGGCGTGTTCGCCGACGACCGCACCTGGACCTGCGCCAAGGGCGCCTACTCGGAGCCCGTCGCCGAGCACGCACTCGCCCTCACGCTCGCCCTCCTGCGTTCGCTCCCCACCAGGGTGCGCGCCACCTCCTGGGGCGAGCAGCTCGCCCGCACCCTCTACGACTCGCACGTGGTCATCGTCGGTGGGTCCGGCGGGATCGGACGTGAGCTGATCCGGTTGCTGGTCGCCTTCCGGGCGCGCGTCACGGTCGTGCGGCGAACCCCGGCCGGCGAGGGCGAGCACCGGTTCGAGGACCTGCCCGCCGTCCTCCCCGGCGCCGATGTCGTCGTCGTCGCCTGTGCGCTGACGCCGCAGACCCGCAACCTCATCGACGAGGCGGCGCTGCGGGCGATGCCGCCGCACGCGGTACTCGTGAACGTCGCCCGCGGGCCGGTCGTCGACACCGATGCCCTGGTTCGGGCACTGGATTCCGGAACGATTGCCGGCGCCGGTCTCGACGTCACCGAACCCGAGCCGCTCCCGCCCGGTCATCCGCTGTGGGGCCGGTCCGACTGCCTCATCACCCCGCACAGCGCCGACACCCCGGAGATGATCCGCCCGCTGCTGGCCGGTCGTCTGCGGGAGAACGTCGCCCGCAAGGTCCGTGGTGACCCGCTGGTCGGCGTCGTCGACGCCGATTCCGGTTACTGAGCAACGCATCCCCAGCCCACATCCCGGCCGCAACGAAGCGGAGGTCACCGTGAACAGTCCCGAACGTCCTGCACGTCGTCGCACCGGAGTGCGTCGGACCGCAGTCACCCTGGCAGCAACCCTCGTTCTCGCCGCATGCGGCGGTGGCGGTGGCGGTGCGGCCACCGACACCCTGTCGATCGGCTACTCCTTCGCCACCGAGACCTTCGACCCGGTCTACGCCATCGCCGGCGCCCAGGGCAGCGCGCACATCGACGCGCTCTACGGCTCGCTGCTGGAGCGTGACGCCGACCAGGAGCTCACCGGCGGCCTGGCGGAGGCCTGGGAGTGGACCGATCCGACCACCCTCGTCCTGCAGATCCGCGAGGGCGTGACGTTCACCGACGGCGAGGTCTTCGACGCCGAGGCCGTGAAGACCTACTTCGACTACTTCCGCGAGGCACCCAACGCCCCCTACGGCCGGCTGGACGCCGTCGAGGAGGTCGTCGTCGAGGCCCCGCACACCGTCCGGCTCGATCTGAGCAGGCCCGACCCGACCCTGCTGCACTCCCTCGTCGGACACGCCGGCTCGGTGCCCAGCCCGCGGGCGATCGAGGCGGGCGACCTGGAGATCAACCCGGTCGGGGCCGGTCCCTACACGCTCGACGAGAGCCGGACCACGCTGGACAGCGTCTACACCTACCGGAAGAACCCGGACTACTGGAACGCGGAGGCGTTCGAGTTCGACACCCTCGAGCTGCGCATCTACACCGACGCCAACGCCATGTACAACGCGCTGGTCTCCGGCCAGGCCGACGTCGGCTACGGCGACGTGTCCAACGTGGCCGCCGCCGAGGGCACCGACCTGGCGATCCACTCGCAGCCGCACAACGCGAACGGCATCCAGATCTTCGATCTCGCCGGCGAGGAGTTCCCGCAGCTGGCCGACGTGCGGGTCCGTCAGGCGATGCAGATGGCCGTCGACCGGCAGGCGATCATCGACACCACCTTCCAGGGCCGCGGCACCCCCAGCGTGCTGACCTTCACCCCCGGCTCCGGCCCGGGTTACGACGAGTCCCTGCTGGACCGCTGGCCCTACGACCCGGACGAGGCGCGCCGCCTGCTCGCCGAGGCCGGCCAGGCCGACGGTTTCGCGTTCGAGGTGGTCACCCTGCCCAAGGACCAGCCGATGGCGGAGGCCGTGGCGGGCTACCTGTCCGCGGTCGGGATCACCATGAACCTCGTCGTGCGCCCGCCCGGCGAGACCGCGAACACCGACATCGGCGCCTACGCCGCGGCCGCCGCGGCGCGCGGACTCTCCGACGGCTACGCGACGCCCGCCCTGCTGTACCTGGGCCCGGTCAAGGCCTCCAACCAGCGCGGCTACGAGGTGCCCGAGATCCGCGAGCTGTACGACGCGATGCTCCTCGCCGAGGGGGAGGAGCAGGACCAGCTGATGCGCGACATCGCCCGGGTCTCGGTCGAGGGCGCCTACAGCATCCAGGTCGGCTACGTGGACTCGATGACCTACTACGACCCGGCGGTGCTCGACGGTGTGCACGTCCTCCCGAGCCACGGCGGGCCGTACCTCCTGGGCGGTCTGCGACGCGCGGACGCCCCGTGATCCGGTACGCCGCGCGGCGGGTCCTCTACTCCGTCCCGATGCTGTTCGGCATCGCGTCGCTGGTGTTCGTCCTGCTCAACGCGCTCCCGAACGACATCGCGGAGCGGCGGGCCGGCGACGAGGCGTCGCCGGAGGCGATCGCCGCGATCCGGGCGGATCTCGGCCTGGACCGGCCGCTGCTCGAGCGGTACGCGGAATGGGTCGGCGCAGTGCTCACCGGTGACCTCGGGGTGTCCTGGCACAACGGTCAGTCGGTGCTCACCGGGATCGTCCAGACCGCGCCGATCACCCTGTCGATGGTGGTGCTGTCGCTGGTCGTCGCCCTCGCGATCGGCGTCCCCATCGGGGTGCTGGCGGCGACCCGCGGCGGCCTCGTGGACCGGGGTCTGGTGGGGGCGACCGTCGTGGCCATGGCGGTGCCGAACTTCTGGCTGGCGTTGCTGCTGGTCCTGCTCTTCGGCCTGTCGCTGGGCTGGTTCCCGGCCACCGGCTACGTCGACCTGGCCGCGTCACCGGGTCAGTGGCTGAGCCACCTCGTGCTGCCGGTGGCGGCGGTCGCCACCGTGTCGATCTCGGTCATCGCCCGGCAGACGAGATCGGCGATGCTGGAGAACCTGGACCGGGACTACGTCCGGACCCTGCGCGCGGCCGGGGTCGGCGAGCGGTCCGTGGTCTACCGGCACGCGCTGAAGAACGCGGCCACCCCGGTACTGACGACGTTCGGCATCCAGTTCGTGGCGCTGTCCGGCGGCTCGATCATCGTCGAGCAGGTCTTCGCGGTGCCGGGCCTGGGACAGCACACGCTGACCGCGCTGGCCCGCGGCGACGTGCCGGTGGTGCTCGGGATCCTCGTCCTGACCGCCGCGGCCGTCGTCGTGATCAACCTGGCGGTCGATCTGATGAACGCCGCGGTGAACCCGAGGGTGAGGCTATGAGCACCGACGTCACCGGCGCCGCGCCCGCCGGCGGGGAGCCCGGCGGCGGGCCACCCGCCCGCCGGACCACCCGCATCACCTGGCTGCTGCGCCGCCCCGGGATCCTCGCCTGCTTGGCCTGGATCGGGCTCGTCTTCGTGGCCAGCAGCGTCGCCCGGCTCTTCTCGCTCGGCGACCCGCTGGCCCAGGACCTCGCCAACTCGCTGGCCGGGCCGAGCGCCGAGCACCCGCTGGGCACCGACCAGCTCGGGCGCGACGTGCTGGACCGGCTGCTGTTCGGCGGCTGGGAGACCCTGCTCAGCGCCTGGCTGGCGGTCGTGATCGCGGTCGTGCTCGGCACCGCGCTCGGCCTGCTCGCCGGTTACGCGGGCGGGATCGTGGACACCGTCGTCAACTGGCTGCAGGACATCCTGATCACCCTGCCCACGATCCTGGTGCTGCTCGCCGTCGCCACCGTGCTGGGCAACGACATCTGGGCCGCGATGACGGTGCTCGGCATCCTGATGTCGGCGACCTTCATCCGGCTGGTCCGCTCCCTGACCCGGTCGGTGCGCGAGGAGCTCTACGTCGACGCGGCCCGGGTCTCCGGGCTGTCGAACGCGCGGATCCTGGGTCGCCACATCCTGCCCAACACGGTCGGCCCGGTGTTCATCCAGGGCTCGGCGGCCCTCGGGACCGCGGTCGTGGTCCAGGCCGGGCTGGGCTTCCTCGGCCTGGGTGCCCCGCCGCCGTACCCGAGCTGGGGCGGCATGATCTCCGAGGCGGCCGGCTCGATCAGCCTGCAACCGTGGCTGCTCCTCCCGTCCGGCCTGATGATCGTGCTGACGGTGCTCGCGCTGAACCTGCTCGGCGACTACCTGCGCGACGAGATGTACGCGGCCCGGCGCGGACGCGGTGACGCGGCGCAGCGTTCGCGCTCGCACCGGCGCGCGGCCCAGGCCCTGGCCCGCCGCGAGGTCGCGGAGCCGCCGCCCACGCGCACCGAGGACGACGACACCGTGCTGAGGGTGCGGGACCTGCGGGTGTCGTTCCCCCGCGACGACGGGTTCGTCGACGTCGTGACCGGCGTCGACCTGGACATCGCCGCCGGCGAGGCGGTCGGCCTCGTCGGCGAGTCGGGCTGCGGGAAGACCATGACCGGGCTGAGCCTGCTCGGCCTGGTGCCCGCGCCGGGGGTGGTCAGCGGCCACGTCGAGATCGACGGGCGCCGGGTCGCCACCCACGACGGCTCCTTCGCCGCCCGCCGCGGACGGGACGTCGCGCTGATCTCCCAGGAACCGATGGTGGCCCTCGATCCCGTCTTCACCGTCGGCAGCCTGCTGGACGAGGTCCTGCGCGGCCACGGGTTCGACCGTGCCGGTGCCCGGGCCCGGTCCGCGGAGCTGCTGGAGCTGGTCGGCATCCCGCGGGTCGAGGCCGTCCTGCGGTCCTACCCGCACCAGCTGTCCGGCGGGATGGCCCAGCGGGTGTCCATCGCCGTGGCACTGGCCGGGGAACCGCGCCTGCTCATCGCCGACGAGCCGACCACCGCGCTCGACGTGACCGTCCAGGCGGAGATCCTCGAGCTGCTGCGCCGGCTGCAGACCGAGCTCGGCATGGCACTGCTGTTCATCACCCACGATCTCGGCGTCGTCGCCGACATCTGTACCCGCACCGTCGTCATGTACGCCGGTGAGGTCGTCGAGTCCGGGCCCGTCGAGGACCTGTTCGACGGGCCGCTGCATCCGTACACGGCCGCGCTGCTCGCCGCGACCCCGCAGGTGGACGGCGCGCACGATCCGGTCGGCATCCCCGGGGTCGTCCCGCCGCCCGGCCGCTGGCCCCGGCACTGCCGCTTCGCCGGTCGCTGCGCCTTCGCGACCGAGCGGTGCCGGTCCGGTCCGGCACCCCTGCGGTCCGCCGGCCCGCACCGCCTGCACCGCTGCGTTCGCTCGGAGGAACTGCACGCCGAGCGGCGCGGCGCGCCGATCCCGTCCGAGCCGGGCTCCGCCCCGGCGGAGGTGAGCTCGTCATGACATCCGATCCGCTGCTGGACATCCGTGATCTCAGCGTCGACTACCGGATCTCCCGGCGCGAGACGCTGCGCGCCGTGCGGGACGTCCACCTGGACGTGCACGCGGGCGAGACCGTCGGGTTGGTCGGCGAGTCCGGCTTCGGCAAGTCGACGATCGGCCGGGCGGTGCTCGGCCTGACGCCCCCGAGCACCGGTTCGATCCGGTTCGACGGTCAGGAGATCGCCGGGCTCCGGGGGCGGCGCCGGGCCCGGCTGGCCCGGGACCTGCAGGTCGTGTTCCAGGACCCGTTGAGCTCGCTGAACCCGTCGCTGAAGGTCGGGGACCTGCTCCAGGAGCCGATCCGCGTGGTGCGGCGGGTCTCGCGCAGCGAGGCGGCGGGCATCGTCGGCGACCTGCTGGAACGGGTGTCGCTGCCGCAGGACGCGGCCGGCCGCTATCCCGGGTCCTTCTCCGGCGGGCAGCGCCAACGGATCGCGATCGCCCGGGCGCTGTCGATCGACGCCCGGCTGATCGTCTGCGACGAGTCGGTCAGCGCGCTGGACGTCTCCACCCAGGCGTCGATCCTGGCGTTGCTCCGGCGCCTGCAGCGCGAGCTCGGCGTGGCCTACCTGTTCGTGTCGCACGACATCGCGGTGGTGCGCAACATCTCGCAGCGGGTCGTCGTGCTCTACAAGGGCGCGGTCATGGAACGTGGCCGCACCGCCGAGATCGTCGACCGGCCGTACCACCCGTACACGCGGACGCTGCTCGACGCGGTGCCGATCCCCGATCCGCGGGGGCAGCGGGAGCGCCGGGCCCGGCGGCTGGCGGCGCGTGGGCAGCGGCCGGGCGGGCCATCACCGGACCTGGCCGGACAGGGGTGCCCGTTCGCGGGCCGCTGCGCCTTCGTCGACGAGGTCTGCCGGACGCGCACCCCGGCCCCGGTCGCCGTCACGTCCCGGGAGATCGCCTGCCATCTGTACGACCCGGCCTCGGGCCATCCCCGGGCCGCCGGGATCGCGGGGGCGACCGACCCCCTCGCCCGGCTCTCGGCACCGATCGCGGGATGACCCCGCCGGCAGGTCCAGGCACAAGGAGGAAGAGGACAACGATGCAGATCCAGCTCGACCCCGGTGGCGTGGTGGCACTGACGCCCGAGTGGACCGGCGACCGCGACGACAACGGGCGCCCGCTCGTCGGCGACGACGTGATCGACCGGCTCCGCGGCATCTCCACCGAGCAGGTGTGGAAACCGATGAAGCAGGCCGGCTACGAGCGGCAGTTCGTCGGGCACTGGTGCCAGACGAGGCCCGGACAGCAGCTGATCGGACGCGCGGTCACCGCCCAGTACGTGCCGCACCGGCCGGACTTCGACGCCGTCGTCCTGGAGCTGGCGCGGGCCCGCGGTTGGGCGGCCGACGGGATCGTCAAGCAGAACTGGTGGGCCGTGGAGGCCGTCGTCGCCGGTGACGTCATGGTCGTGGACATGTTCGGCAAGATCGAACACGGCACCTTCATCGGCGACAACCTGGCGACCGCGCTGGCCAGCCGGACCGCCGGCGGCGGCGCCGTCATCGACGGCGGCATCCGGGACGAGGCAGGCATCGCCGAGCTCGAGTCGACCAACGTGTTCCACCGGGGTGCGCACCCGAGCGGCATCGCCGACGTGACGATGGCCGGTCTGAACATCCCGGTGCGGGTCGGCGGGGTGACGGTGCTGCCGGGCGACGTCGTCATCGGCACGCCGACCGGCGTCATCTTCATCCCGCCGCACCTGGCCGAGCAGGTCGCCCGGCACAGCGAGGACACCCGGCTGCGCGACGCGTTCGGCAAGTCCCGCCTGGCCGAGCGGGTGTACACGAGCGCGCAGATCGACATCGGCACCTGGGACGACGAGATCCAGGCCGACTTCGACACCTGGCGGCTGACCCGCCGGTGAGCGGGCCGTCACGGCTCCCGACATCCCCCACACCGCGAACACACGAGAGGACCCCCATGACCGAGGTCGGCCTCGAAGACCGGATCAACACCCGGACCCGTTCCAGCGAGCTGCGGATCACCGACCTGCGCGTCGCCAAGCTGGACGGCGTGCCGATGAAGCACACGATCATCCGCCTGGACACGAACCAGGGGATCACCGGCTGGGGCGAGGTGCGGGACCAGGCGAGCGCGACCTACGCGCTCATGCTGAAGTCCCGGCTGGTCGGGGAGAACCCCTGCAACATCGAGAAGGTCTTCCGCAAGATCCGCCAGTTCGGCGGGCACGGCAGGCAGGGCGGCGGCGTCTCCGGCATCGAGATGGCGC
>Ga0049070_1001178_pt1 | contig 11657 bp, 10 predicted proteins | sample FECB22metaG_FD_56243 | JGI IMG/M metagenome (GOLD analysis project Ga0049070, IMG submission 56243) | Cyanobacterial communities from the Joint Genome Institute, California, USA - FECB-22 | ecosystem: Environmental > Aquatic > Thermal springs > Hot (42-90C) > Microbial mats | place: USA: California
CTGCGCACCGAGAGCAAAGGGCGCCCGAAGTTCGTCCTGCATGACGGCCCGCCCTACGCCAACGGCAACCTCCATATCGGCCATGCCCTCAACAAGATCCTTAAGGACCTGGTGAGCCGCACCCAGCAGATGATGGGCAAGGACAGCCACTACGTGCCGGGCTGGGACTGCCATGGCCTGCCGATCGAATGGAAGATCGAGGAGGAGTACCGGGCCAAGAACCAGGACAAGGATGCCGTCCCGGTCGGCGAGTTCCGCCGCGAATGCCGCGCCTTCGCCGACCACTGGATCGGCGTGCAGCGCGAGGAGTTCAAGCGGCTGGGCGTCGACGGCGACTGGGAGAACTACTACTCGACCATGGCCTACAATTCCGAGGCCGTGATCGTTAGCGAGCTTGGCAAGTTCCTGATGAACGGCGGCCTCTACAAGGGGTCCAAGGCCGTGCTGTGGAGCGTGGTCGAGAAGACGGCGCTCGCTGAAGCCGAGATCGAGTACCACGACCACACATCGGACACGATCCATGCGCGCTTCCCGGTGGTGAAGTCGAAGGGTGGCAAGCTCGACGGCGCCTCGGTGGTGATCTGGACAACGACTCCCTGGACCATCCCGGGCAACCGCGCCATGGCCTTCGGTCCGGATATCGCCTACGTCCTGGTCGAGGTCGCGGCAGTGGGCGAGGGCAGCCGCGCCAAGGTCGGCGAGAAGATGGTGCTGGCCCGCGACCTGGTCGGCGCCGTCGCCGAGGAAGCGAAGTTCACGCCCAAGGTGCTGGGCGACGTCGTGCCCGAGGACTTCGAAGGCTTGATCGCGGCCCATCCGCTGCGCGGCCAAGGCTACGACTTCGACGTCCGCCTGCTGCCGGCCGGCTTCGTGACCGCCGATGCCGGCACGGGCTTCGTGCACATCGCCCCGGGCCATGGTGCCGACGACTATGAGCTGGGCGTGGCCAACGGCGTCGAAGTGCCGGACACGGTGGCCGAGGACGGCAGCTACTATCCGCATGTGCCGCTGTTTGCGGGCAAGCGCGTCTACACCTCCGAGGGCGTGAAGGGCGACGCCAACAAAGCCGTCACCGCGGCGCTCGACCAGGCGGGCAAGCTCCTGGCCTCGGGCCGCATCCGACACAGCTATCCGCATTCCTGGCGGTCGAAGGCGCCGGTGATCTTCCGCAACGCGCCGCAATGGTTCATCGCCATGGACAAGCCGATCGCCGAGATCGGCGGCACGCTGCGCGAGAAGGCGCTGGCGGCGATCGATGCCACGCGATTCGTGCCACGCGCCGGCTACAATCGCCTGCGCAGCATGATCGAGCAGCGTCCCGACTGGTGCGTGTCGCGCCAGCGCGCCTGGGGCGTGCCGATCGCGGTGTTCGTCAACAAGCAGACCGGCGAGCCGCTGCGCGACCCCGAGGTGATGGGCCGCGTCGTCGACGCCTTCCGCGCCGAGGGCACCGATGTGTGGTTCGAAAGCCCGCCCGAGCGCTTCCTCGGCAACAAGTACAAGGCCGAGGACTTCGAGCAGGTGAAGGACATCCTCGACGTCTGGTTCGATTCGGGCTCGACGCATGCCTTCACCCTGGAGGGCAATCCCGAGCTGAAGTGGCCGGCCGATCTCTATCTCGAAGGCTCCGACCAGCATCGCGGCTGGTTCCATTCCTCGCTGCTCGAGAGCTGCGGCACCCGCGGTCGCGCACCTTATGACGGCGTGCTGACGCACGGCTTCACGCTCGACGAGCAGGGCCGCAAGATGTCCAAGTCGCTGGGCAACATCACGGCGCCGCAAACGGTGTGCGACCAATATGGCGCCGACATCCTCCGCCTGTGGGTGGTCGGCACCGACTACACCGAGGACCAGCGCATCGGCCCGGAGATCCTGAAGCACCAGGCCGAGGCCTATCGCCGCCTGCGCAACACGCTGCGCTATCTCCTGGGGAGCCTCGCCGGCTTCTCGGCGGCGGAGAAGGTGGCCTATGCCGACATGCCCGAGCTCGAGCGCTGGGTGCTGCATCGCCTGGCCGAGCTCGATGCCGCGTTCCGGTCGGCGGTCGAGGACTTCGACTTCCACAAGATCGCGACCGAGCTGCACAATTTCTGCGCCGTCGACCTCTCTGCGTTCTATTTCGACATCCGCAAGGATGCGATCTACTGCGACGCGACCACAGCCTTGCGCCGCCGCGCCGCGCGCACCGTGATGGCCGAGCTCTTCTCCTTCCTGACGGCGTGGCTCGCCCCCATCACCTGCTTCACTGCCGAGGAAGCGTGGCTGGCGCGGCCCAAGGACGTGCCCGACGGCACCAAGGAGAGCGTTCATCTGCGCCTCTATCCCGAGATCCCGACGGCGTGGCTCGATGCGGCGCTGGGCGAGAAGTGGAAGACGGTGAGGGCGCTGCGCCGCGTCGTCACCGGTGCGCTGGAGCTCGAACGCGCCGAGAAGCGCATCGGCTCGAGCCTGCAGGCCGCACCGCACGTCCACGCCAGCAAGGAGTACATCGCGGCGATGAAGGACCTCGACCTCGTCGAGCTCTGCATCACCTCCGGTGGCCAGCTGATCGAGGCCGAGCCGGCCGCGACCGACTTCAAGCTTCCCGACGTGCCTGGCGTCGGCGTGGCGCCCATCCTGGCCGAGGGCACGAAATGTGCGCGCTGTTGGCAGGTTCTGCAGGAGGTCGGCAAATCGGCCAAGCACCCGCTGCTCTGCCATCGCTGTGAAGGAGCGGTGGGCTCATGAAGGACGCGTTGTGATGCGCCGCATCGACCGACAAGCGATGGTGCTGGTCGTCATCACCCTGATCGCCGACCAGCTCTCCAAGCAGCTGCTGTTGGGATACCTCTCGAACTCGGGCGCCACCGTGCCGGTGATCGACGGTTTCTTCCGGCTGGTGATGGTGTGGAATGTCGGCGTCAGCTTCGGCCTGATGAGCGGCGACAGGGCGTTGCCGCCGTGGGTGCTGTCGGGTGTGGCGATCGCCGTCTGCATTGGCCTGTTCCTGTGGCTGCGACGAACCGACCGGCCGCTCACCGCGTGGGGCATCGGCCTTGTCATGGGGGGCGCCATCGGTAATGTTATCGACCGCGCCCGGTGGGGAGCGGTATTCGACTTCGCCGATTTCCATATTGGCCAATGGCACTGGCCGGCGTTCAACATTGCCGATTCGGCGATCGTTGTCGGCGTCGGGCTGATGCTCATCGATTCCCTGGTCGGCGAAAGACAACGTGCGCCCTGATGCGGCCATGATGAGTGAACACAAGAACAAGACCGAAGGACGAACGATGCGACGGACGCTCCTGATACCGGCGACTCTCCTTGCTCTCGGCTCCCTCGCCCTGGGCGGCTGCAGTGCCTTCGAGAACCTGGGCGGCGGCAAGAAGGTGTCGCCCGACGAGTTCAAGATCGTTTCCCACTCGCCGCTCACCATGCCGCCCAACGCCGAATTGCGCCCGCCGCGCCCCGGTGAGCCCCGACCGCAGGAAGTGACGCCGGCCGACCAGGCCAAGGAGGCGCTGTCGCCGGCGCTCGCCGCCCGGCCGCAGCGCAACCAGGTGCTGACCGGCCAGGACAAGAGCGCCAGCCGCACCAGCGCCGAGCAGGCGCTGGTCCAGAAGGCCGGCGGCGGCGCCGCCGACCCCAATATCCGCAGCCGGGTCAACCAGGACACCAAGACCATCAACGACAACGACAAGTCGTTCATCGACAGCCTGATTTTCTGGCAGGATCCGCGCCCCAGCGGCGTGGTGGTCGATCCCAGCAAGGAGCAGCAGCGCATCCGCGACGCCCAGGCCGCCGGTCAGCCCGCCTCGGGCGCCACGCCGACCATCAAGCGGCGCCAGCGCGGTCTGCTCGAAGGCATCTTCTGAGTTCGGCGGCGATCTCGCGCCGCCGCGTGCTGAGCGGCGGCCCTGCGCTTGCGGGACTCGTTGCGGCCGGCGCCATTGCCTCGTCGCCGCCTGCGTTCGCCAAGCTGTTCTCGGTCGACCGGCGGCGCTCGGACTTCTTCACCCTGCCCAACGGCCTGCAGGTGGTCGTGCTGCCGTCGAGCCGTGCGCCCATCGTCAACCAGCTTGTGGTCTACAAGGTCGGCAGCGCCGACGAGGTCTACGGCAAGACCGGCATCGCCCATTTCCTCGAGCACATGATGTTCAAGGGCACGGCGACGGTGGGGCCCACCGAGTTCTCGCGCATCGTCTCCAAGAACGGCGGCCGCGACAACGCCTACACCAGCTTCGACACGACTGGCTATTACCAGATCGTCTCGCCCGACCGGCTGGAGATGGTCATGCGCATGGAGGCCGACCGCATGGCCAACCTGCGCATCACCGAGAAGGAGCTGATCCCCGAACGCCAGGTGGTGCTGGAAGAGCGCCGCATGCGCATCGAGAACTCGCCGGGTGCGCTGCTCGGCGAGGCGGTGCAGGAGCTGATGTTCGGCCGCCACAAGCCCTACGGCATGCCGATCTCGGGCTATGTCGACGACGTGAAGCGGCTCAGCGTCAATGACCTGATCGCCTTCTACACGAAATGGTATGCGCCCAACAACGCGGTGCTGATCGTGGCCGGCGACACCACCAGCGATCAGGTGCGCAAGCTCGCCGAAAAGCACTACGGGCCGATCCCAAGCCGCAAGGTCGAGCCGCGCCGCCGTCCGTCAGAGGGCGCCTCGGACCTGCCGCAGCGCGTCGCGCGCGCCGATGCGCGCGTCGCCGAGCCGCGCTGGTCGCGGAACTATCTGGCACCGTCCTACTTCAAGGGCGAGACGCAACATGCCTATGCCCTTCAGGTGCTGGCGCGCCTGTTGGGCGGCGCGGAGACCAGCAGGCTGTGGAAGAGCCTGGTCGACGAGCGCAAGCTCGCCCTCTCCGCATCGGCCTCCTACAGCCCAGCCAGCCTCGGCCTCACCTCGTTCGATCTCGGCGTTCACCCCGCGTCGAACACGCCGATTGCCGAGATCGAGAGCGCCGTCGGCGGCCTCCTGGGCAAGTTGATCGACGATGGCGTGACGGCCGAGGAGGTCGAGCGGGCACAGAACCAGCTGCTCGCGGCCGCGATCTATTCGCAGGATTCGCTGCAGAACGGCCCGCGCATCTACGGCAGCCTGCTCGGCATCGGCGGCACGGTGGCCGATATCGACGCCTGGCCGCAGCGCATCGCCGCGGTGACGCCGGCCGCCGTCGTCGCCGCCGCCCGCCATGTCTGGCGGCCCGACGGGCTCGTCACCTCGGTGCTGACGCCGCAGGAAGGGATGCGGTGACGCTCGTTCGTCGTCTGCTCGCTGCGCTGCTGCTCGCGCTGCTCTGGCTGCCCGCCGTCGCTGGCGCGGTCGACATCAAGACCGTCGCCACGCCGCTTGGCGTGAAGGCTTGGCTGGTGCAGGACAAGAGCGCGCCCGCCTTGTCGATCGCCTTCTCCTTCGCGGGCGGCACGGCGTCGGATCCAGCGGGCCTCTCCGGCGTCACCAGCCTCATGACCACGCTCCTGACCGATGGAGCGGGATCGCTTACCGCAAACGCTTTCCGCGAGCGCCAGGAGGATGCCGCCGCTTCGGTGAGCTTCAGCGCCTCGCTCGATCGGGTGGGCGGCAGCTTGCGCGTGCTGTCGGCCAATCGCGAGGAGGGCTTCGAGCTCCTGCGGCTGGCCCTCACGGAGCCGCGTTTCGACAGCGACATGATCGAGCAGCGGCGCGCCCAGACCATCGCCGCCATCAACCAGGCGAACCAGCGGCCGAACGCGGTCGCCTCGCGCACCCTGATGGAGGCCGAGTTCGCGGGCCATCCCTATGCCAGGGATCCCGACGGCACGCCCGACGAGCTGAAGAAGATCACCCAGCAGAACCTTAAGCAGCGCGCGGCGGCGCTGCTGTTGCGCTCCGGCCTGGTCGTTGCCGCGGTCGGCGACATCGAGGAAGCCGACCTTGCCCGGCTGCTCGACCGTGCCTTCGGCAGCCTGCCGCTTGGCACGCCGCCCGCGCTGCCGCCCGAATGGACGCCGCCCACCAAGGCCCGCACCATCGTTGTCGAGCGTCCGGTGCCTCAGAGCACGGTGCTGATGGCCTTGCCCGGCGTGCAGCGCGACGACCCCGACTGGTATGCGGCGCTCGCCATGAACCACATCCTGGGCGGCGGCGGCCAGCAGTCGCGGCTGTTCAGCGAGGTGCGCGAGAAGCGCGGTCTCGCCTACGGCGCCTCCTCCTCGTTGCGCGTCTACAAGCGCGCGGCATTGCTGGTGATGTCGACGGCGTCGGCCAACGAGCGCGTCGCCGAGGCGATCCGCGTGATCAAGAACGAACTGGCGCGCCTGCGCCTCGAGGGGCCGACCGAGCAGGAGCTTGCCGACGCCAAGACCTATCTCACCGGGGCGCTGGCGATATCGCTCGATTCGTCGGGCGCCATTGCCGGGCTGCTGCATTCCATGCAGATCGACAATCTGTCGCCCGACCATCTCACCAAGCGTGCGGCGCTGATCGCGGCCGTGAAGATCGACGATGTCCGCCGACTGGCCCGCCGCCTGTTGCACGACGAGGCCTTGCTTACGGTCGTCGTCGGCAAGCCGGTCGGCGTCACCGCGGATCCCTAGGGATCTTGCCTGCTATCTTTCCCAAAGGGGGCAGGCGTAAAGTGGCCGCGCCATGAGCGCGCGACCCCATCAAGCCCTTAGGCGTCTCCCATCGACGCTGGTCAACCGCATCGCCGCGGGCGAGGTGGTCGAGCGCCCGGCGAGCGCGGTGAAGGAACTGGTCGAGAATGCGATCGACGCCGGCGCGCATCGCATCGCTGTCACCCTGAAAGAGGGCGGGCGCACCTTCATCTCGGTGGTCGACGACGGCGTCGGCATGACGCGCGAGGAACTGGCGCTGGCGGTCGAGCGGCACTGCACCTCCAAGCTGCCCGACGACGACCTGACAGACATCCGCACCCTCGGCTTCCGCGGCGAGGCCTTGCCGTCGATCGCCTCGGTCAGCCGCTTTGCCATCACCTCGCGGCCGGCCGGCGCGGACTCGGCCTGGAGCCTGGAGATCGAGGGCGGCGCCAAGGGCGAGCCCAGGCCCGCCGCACACCCAGCCGGCACGCGCGTGGAAGTGCGCGACCTCTTCTTTGCGACGCCCGCGCGGCTCAAGTTCCTCAAGGAGCCGCGCACCGAATCGGGCCACGTCGCCGATGCCTTGCGGCGCCTCGCCATGGCTCACCCCGAAGTTGCCTTCCGCCTGGAAAGCGAGGAGCGCACGCTGATCGATCTGCCGGCGGCGAACCCCTCGCTGCTCGACAAGCTCGACGCCGCGCGCCTGGAGCGGCTGGCCGCCATCATGGGGCGCGAGTTCGCCGACAATGCCGTGGCGATCGACGCCAACCGCGAAGGCTTCCGATTGACGGGCTTTGCCGGCCTGCCGACGCTCAATCGGCCGACCGGCCAGCACCAGTATCTCTTCGTCAACGGCCGGCCGGTGCGCGACAAGCTGCTGGCTGGCGCCGTGCGCGGCGCCTACCAGGACTTCCTGGCGCGCGACCGCCATCCCATGGTGGCGCTGTTCCTCGAGGCACCGACCGTGTTGGTCGACGTCAACGTGCACCCGGCCAAGACCGAGGTGCGCTTCCGCGACGCCGGCATCGTGCGCGGCTTGATCGTGGGCGCGCTGCGCACCGCGCTGGCTGCGGCCGGTCACCGCGCCAGCACGACCGTGGCCGATGCCGCGCTCGGTGCGTTCCGGCCACATTCGGGCTACGCGACGCCGCTTCCGATGGGCAACGGTCATGCTTCGTCGGTGCCGCGCGGCCTTGCCGAAGCGGCCGCGCAGTTCATGGCGCCGTTCGATGCGCCATCGGCGCGCGTGGAGGCACCGGTGGCCGATGCATCGAACGGCAACGGCCAGCACTATCCGCTGGGTGTGGCGCGCGCCCAGCTGCACGAGACCTACATCGTGGCGCAGACCGACCAGGGCGTGGTGATCGTCGACCAGCACGCCGCCCACGAGCGGTTGACCCACGAGCGGCTGAAGGACCAGCTGCAGGCCGACGGCGTCAAGCGCCAGGCGCTGCTTCTGCCCGAGGTCGTCGATGTCGGCGAGGACGGCGCGCGGCGACTGGCGCAGCGCGCCGACGAGCTCGGCGAAATGGGCCTGGTGCTGGAGCCCTTCGGTTTGGGCGCAGTGGTCGTGCGCGAAACGCCAGCCGTGCTGGGCGAGGTCGATGTCCAGGGTCTGGTGCGCGATCTCGCCGACGAGCTCGCCGAGATGGGCGATCATCTCTCGCTCAAGGAGAAGATCGAAGAGGTCTGCGGCACGCTCGCCTGCCACACCTCGGTGCGCGCCGGCCGCAGGCTCACGGTCGAGGAGATGAACGCGCTGCTGCGGCAAATGGAGGCGACGCCGCATTCGGGCCAGTGCAATCACGGCCGCCCGACTTATGTCGAACTTAAATTGGCCGATATTGAGCGGCTATTCGGCAGGCGATGAAACGTCTTCTCTTCTTGATGATGGCAACGGTGGCCTCGGCCTCCGTCCAGGCGCAGACCCGTGCGCCGGCTCCGCCATCGCCGGCGGCATCCGGCGCGGCCGCTCCGGCGCCGACCTCGGCCCTCGACGGCGATTGGCGCGGCACCAGCGACGGCGGCAGCTGCAATGCGCCGCTCGACTTCGTGATCAGCATCGAGAACGGCTTCGTCGACGGCTCGGCCTACGACACCACGGCGCACGGGCCGGTGCCCAATCTCAAGAAGGCGCCGCCGCCCGCGCCGACGCCGGGCCTGTGGCAGATCCACGGCGTCGCCAAGGACAGGGCTCCGTTCAACCTGGTGAGCGTCGCCTCGGTGAAGGCCAAGGACCGCCGCGAGGGCAAGCTGACGGCGCGCAGCGAGGGCGGCAGCCTGGTGATCAGCGAGACCACCGGCTGCCGGCGCACGGCGCGGCTCTCGCGCAGCTGACGGCTAGTCGCAAAAGATCTTCTCTTCCACGCCGGCGAGCAGCCGGAAGAACGCATCCTGCGGCTTCTCCAGCACGAACATTGCCCTTGCATCGAGGCCGAGATTGAGGCCGCGCAGCACGGCGCCGCTGACGCCGTGGCTCACGATGACGGTGCGCGTGTTGGAGGCGATGATCTCCTCGAGCACCTCGGCCGAGCGATGGCGCAGCGCCATGTGGGTCTCGCCGCCCGGCGGGCAGTAGCCGTGCGGGTCGGCGCGCCAGTCGGCGAGCGCCGTCGGATGCGTGACCTCGATCTCCTTCCAGCTGAAGCCTTCCCACTCGCCGTAGCCCAGCTCGGCGAGGCGGGCATCGTCGCGCCATGCGCCCGCTTCGAGCCCAAGCTCGCGGCCGATGATCTCCGAGGTCTCGATCACGCGTCCCAGCGGGCTGCGCAGGAACACCGTGGGGCCCGGCGTGCGCGCCAGCTCGGCCTTGAGCGTGCGGCCCATCGCCAGCGCCTGGGCGCGGCCGCGCTCGGTGAGGGCTGAATCCTTGGAGCCCTGCATGCGCCGCTCGGTGTTCCAGGCGGTCTCGCCGTGGCGCAGCATGTAGAGCGGAGCCACGAGCGTCATGACGTGGCCCTCAGGATCACGATCTTGGCGGCGCCATAGCGCCGCTCGTCGATCGCCTCGAAGCCGGCTGGCGGCGCGATGTCCTCGTTGTGCGCCAGCTCGACGGTGACGACGGCCCCCGGCGCCACCCAGCCGCCGGCCGCGAGGGCCGCCAGCGCCGGGGCCGCTTGACCCGAGCGATAGGGCGGGTCGAGGAAGATGAGATCGCAGGGCTCGCGGCCGGGTGGCGGCCGCGTGGCATCGGCGCGCACGACCTTCGCGGCAGCGGTCTCGCCAAGCTTGCGCAGGTTCTCACCGATCAGCTTGATCGCCGTGGCATCGTTGTCGAGGAACGTCGCATGCGCGGCGCCACGCGACAGCGCTTCCAGGCCGAGCGCGCCGGAGCCGGCAAAAGCATCGAGCACGCGCACATCGACCAGCGGCGAAGTGCCGTCGGCGCGCCAGTTGGCATGGGTCAGGATATTGAACAGCGCCTCGCGCGCACGACTGGCCGTCGGCCGGGTGCTCTGGCCTTCAGGCGCGGCGATGGTGCGGCCGCGATGCTTGCCGCCGACGATCCTAAGCATGCCGCCGGCGCTGGGATTTCGGTTTCGCCCAGCCGGCTTTGCGTGGCGGCGGCTTCAGTCCCAGCAAGGTGGTGAGCGCCTGCTGGGGCACCTCGTCGACCTGGCCGCGCTCGAGCTCGCCGAGATAGAACGGCCCGAAGGCCACGCGAATGAGCCGCATCACCGGCAGGTCGAGATGAGCCAGCACGCGGCGCACCTCGCGGTTCTTGCCTTCGGTGAGAGCGATCTCCAGCCACGCATTGGTGCGCTGCTGGCGCTCGAGCTTGGCGTGGATGGCGCCGTAGCGCACACCCTCGATGGTGATGCCGTTGGCGAGGGCCGCCAGTCGCGCCTCGTCGACCATGCCGTGCACGCGCGCACGGTACCGCCGCGTCCAGCCATTGGCCGGCAGTTCCAGCCGTCGCGCCAGGCCGCCGTCGTTGGTGAGCAGCAGCAGGCCTTCCGACATGAAGTCGAGGCGGCCCACCGTGACCACGCGCGGCATGCCCTTGGGCAGCGCATCGAAGATGGTCGGACGGCCCTGCGGATCGCGCGCCGTCACCAGCTCACCGGTGGGCTTGTGATAGCGCCACAGCCGCGCGCGGTCGGCGTCGGGCAGGGGCTTGCCATCGACCTCGATCCGGCTTGCGTCGGTGACGGTGAAGGCGGGCGTCTCCAGCACCTTGCCGTCGACCTTGACGCGGCCGGCGGCGATCCAGCGCTCGGCATCGCGCCGCGAGCACAAGCCTGCGCGCGCCAGCCTTTTGGCAATGCGTTCCGGTTCGCTCACTTCGTCGCTGCCGCTCCCAGGAAGGCGCGGAAGAGTTTCGCGTCGCCCTCGGAGATCAGGAACTCGGGATGCCATTGCACGCCGATGCAGAAGCGATAGCGCGGCGCCTCGATGCCCTCGATCACGCCGTCGGGCGCCGTGGCGTTGACCACGATGCCGGCCGGCTGGTCGGCCGCCGCCTGGTGGTGGGCGCTGTTCACCTGCAGCTCGTCGGCGCCGACGATGCCGTGCAGCTGCGTGCCCTTGGCGACCTTCACGGTGTGTCCGGGCTCGTTGCGTGGGTTGGGCTGCTCATGCGCCAGGGCCGCCTCGACCTCGTCGGGAATATGCTGGATCAGCTTGCCGCCCAGCACGACGTGCAGCAGCTGCTGGCCGCCGCAGATGCCCAACACCGGCTTGTCGCGATCGAGCGCGCCCTTGGTGACGGCGAACTCGAAGGCGGTGCGGCGGTCCTTGGTGATGACAGTGGCGTGCTTGTCACCGCCACCATAGTAGGAAGGATCGACGTCAAAGGCGCCACCGGTCACGACGAGGGCATCGATGCGCTCGAGATAGTCGACCACACGGTCCGGCTCGTGCGGCAAGGCGACCGGCAGCCCCCCTGCCGCATCGATGGCGTCGAGGTAGTTCTGGCGCAGCGCATACCAGGGAAACTTGGAGTAACCGCCGGGCTTTTCCGCATCCAGGGTCACGCCGATCAGGGGACGGGGCATGTGGCCAGAATACCATGTCGTCCTGAGCGAAGCGAAGGACCTCATCGCCGCTTGCAACCGGCATGAGATCCTTCGCTGCGCTCAGGATGA
>Ga0049070_1001206_pt1 | contig 11237 bp, 8 predicted proteins | sample FECB22metaG_FD_56243 | JGI IMG/M metagenome (GOLD analysis project Ga0049070, IMG submission 56243) | Cyanobacterial communities from the Joint Genome Institute, California, USA - FECB-22 | ecosystem: Environmental > Aquatic > Thermal springs > Hot (42-90C) > Microbial mats | place: USA: California
AGAAAGGCGGCCTGGGAGGCTCTGCAGCAGATGCAGCGCGGGCTCAACCCGAACCACGAGAAGCGCAAGCTGGTCATCGAAACATTCGGAGCGCTTGCCGAGATGTACATCGCCGAGGAACTGCCGCAGAAGCGACAGGGGCATGAGGTCGCCCGCTACATACGGAACGACTGGTTGGGCCAGGAGTCGCACCAAACGAAGGTCTGGCAGGGACTCCGCTCTTCCTGGAAGACAGAGTGGAAGGACGGCAAGGACCCCATCTTCCGCAACAGGCCCGCTGCCCTCATCACCCGGGAGGACATCCTGGCTCGCCTGAACACGATCCGCCGCGCCCGCGGGCCACACGCCGCTCGGCATGCGCTCAGTGCCGTGAGGCGTGTGTTCAACTATGCCGCCGAGCGCGGCCATGCCGGAATTACGGTCTCCCCCGCTGCAATGCTTCGGGACAAGTCGGTGGGCATTACAGGCGCCATGATGCGCCGGCAGAGGATTCTGACCGAAGACGAAATCAAGTTGGTGTGGGATGCAGCGACAGACGCCGGCATGTTCGGCGTCCTCGTTAAGATGCTGCTCGCCACGGCCCAGCGCCGGGATGATTGGGCTCAGGCCAGGTGGTCCGAGCTCTCAGGCCTCGATTCCGACTATCCCGTGCTCACGGTCCCGGCCGCCCGATACAAAGTTGGGCAAACTCACGAGGTACCCCTACCCCCTCTTGCTGTTGAGTTACTCCGATCCCTGCCCCGATTCGCCGGCAGCGACTGGATCTTCACCGTCAATGGAAAGAATTCCATTTCGGAGTTCGCACGACCCAAGAGGAAGTTGGACAAAGCATCGGGCGTTACAGGCTGGACCTTGCACGACTTGCGGCGGACCGGGCGAACCATCATGGCAAACCTTGAGATCGCGGACGAAACCGCGGAGCGCGTTCTCGGTCATAGCCTCGGCGGACTGATGGCTACCTACAATGTCTCCCGGCATCGCAAGCAGAAAATGGCGGCGCTTGTGGCGCTGGAGGCTGACCTTCTGCGGATCGTAGGGGATGCAGACGACACACAAGACAACGTCATTAAGCTTAGGGCCTAGCCGGTAGCCGACCCTGCGCCCGGCCCACGGTCCGCTAGCTGGGCCTGCGGCGACCGCTAAACCGACACTGCGCTGGCCCCGGCACAACCCCTGAGGCGGGGGCCGTCCCGACCTACGGGCCGCCGTGCACGCGATGCAACAAAGACATGCCCAGCGACCCGACAACCTACGCGCTCATCCTCGAAGATAGTACGGCGCCGGCATCCTCCGAGAACTCAACAAGCTCTGGCTCACTCGCAAGAAATGGACGCGAGAGGAGATTGAAGCCAAACGCACCTTCTACCGGAGGCATTCAACGCTCTCGCACTCAAGGGTCTGGGCGTTACCAGGCAGGACACTGGGATAGAATTGTAGTGATAGAGGCGCTACAACTCGACAGAAGGGCGATAGCCGCCCAGGTTTATGAAATGGTGAGAACCAACGCCCCACGCGGACCACGGCGCCGGCCCAAGCGTCCTAAGACCGAACCTACGCTCGATCCGGCGAGCACCTACGCTCCGCCTCATCATGATCTGGGTGTCTCAGTGCCTGTCGAGCAGCAAATCTATGACAGCGCGGATGCCGATGCTCCCAGTGCAGTCGAATACGGCGCCGGTGGGTTCGGCACAGGCCCTTACGGCGGAAGCGGATTGAATTCGGACGCGCTTAATGCGGAACTTCCCAATCAACCAGGTGTTATCGAACCTAAGCACGCGCCGGAGACAGCTCGAGAGACGCCGTTTGCAGTTCCTATCGATTACGGGGAACAGCCTGCATCGCCTGGTCCGACGGTAGTGAATGCTCCGCTCATTGTGCAGGACCGCCTCGAAGTCAGCGCCACTTCGAGCAAAGCCGCGGCAGACGTCTTTTCGACTGCGCGCAGCCCGGCTCCGAGCGAGGACAATATGCTTTCGTTCCACGCCGATGTTCGATTCCGATGCAAAAGCGGATATAGGCGTCAGGCACACTCAGGCAACCGAACTTCCACTTTCGCCAGGAATCCGACCGCGCGTACCCTAAAGCCTATGCCAGGCGACCGCGCTAGCCGACTTGTCCCTCTCGGCACATGGGCCCACTACAACCCGCACCGCAAGTTCCCTACCGGACGGCAAGGCCATCGCGGAATCAACCCGGAGACCGGCACCACCTACAGCCCCAAATACTCGTTCAACCTCTACGCTCTCAACAGGCGCAACATGAGCTTCGCCCGCACCGGCTTCTCACGACTGCTCACGCGCCTCCGCCTCCAGTACAAACACGAAGGCGACCACTACAACCTCTACAGAGAGGTGCCGCCTGAGTTTTGGTTCGAAGGCGGGAAGCTGTTCAAGAAGGAGCATCAGCCCGAATTAGTTTACTCCGGCACCGACACATCGAAGTTGGTGGACTGGGTAATCGGAATTTACGTGCCCGAGCTGATCCGAACCGGCACCGTGCCGGGACCGACGCTTGAGCAACAAGAGTGGGCAGCACATCGCAAGGCCCGAGAGGCACTGAAGGCAAAGCCCAAGATGACTCGCAAACAAGCGGCAGCGAAAGCTAGTTCACGGCGGTGGTAGGCGCGCCGCGTTTACGGGCCGCCGGTAAACCCTAAGCCGACCGCGTACGGCCCTACGGCGGCCCGCCGTCGGCTTTAGGGGCGCGGCCGGTGTACGGGGGCGGTAAGGGTTTAAACGCCTACACGGTCGTGCGCTAGCACGGCGAGACCATGTCAAGAATCATCCGACAAAAATATCAGACTGCCTATCCTTCTGGGCGAGACAGCCCGACAGCACAGTTGGCCGGCGGGTATCATATCAATGCGCTGCAGTTCCCTAAGCGGCGGCACCCACGACTGTCCCTAAGCGCTCGCCGATCTGGGGACCCATTTGCTCATTCCGGGATACCCGCGGTGCGGAGGGCTCTGGCAAAGTGCTCACGGTCATCCGCCTGATACTCCGACATTCGCCGCCTGACTGTCTTGATCGTCATGCCGGGAAGCGTGGACAACACCTGACGAACCAGGTCGGGCAGCTCGTCGGCACGGCCGCCAAACATGGCCAGTGCCGCAGCCTTCACAATCAGAGGGCGTGGGTTGCGGGGAAGCTCGCGCTTTGCTCGCTCGGCCCACACCACGGCTTGGTCATAGCGGCCCAGGAAGAAGCAGGCGAGCGAAATGCCGTAATACGATTCGAAGCCATTGTCGGCCAATGGGCTCAGTTGCATCGCCCGCTCGAAGTATTCGATGGCCTTCCCGTGCTCGCCCAGCATCGTATAGGCAAAGCCCGCGTACCGCCAGGCCGACACGAAATTGGGATTGAGTACCAGTGCCCGCTCGATGTGGGCCACGCCAGCCTCTGGCTGTGCGCTGAGATAGGCGATAGCGAAGCCGCCCAGTGTCAGGGCGACCGGGTCGTTTTGTCCCGTCTCAATCGCTCGCCTGGCCGCTTCCTGGCCTAGCGCCTGGGCCTCACGAAACGGAGCCCATCCGTTGTGGGCTCGTCCCCAATGCACGCGCGCGACGAGGCCCCACGCGGAAGAAAAGTGGGGGTCAATGGCAATCGCTTGATGGAACAACGTCAGAGCCTGGTCGAACGAACTCTCTGTGTCTTCGTTGACTTGCGCGATCGCCCGCAAATAGAGGTCGCGGGCAGACAGGCTACTGGTCGGCTTGGCCTGGGCGCGGGCAATCTCGGTGACCAGTACCTTGGGCAGGAGGGTGGCGACGATGCTCGAGGTGATCCTGTCCTGAAGCTCGAACAGCTCGTCCGGAGAGCCATAGTACCTTTCCGCCCAGATGTGCCTACCGGTGTCGGCGTCGATCAGCACGCAGCTGATGCGCAGGCTTTTTCCGGCAGCCTGCTGGACGCTGCCGTCCACAACGTATCGCACGCCGAGCTCGCGGCCGATCTGCCGCACATCGACCGAGCGTCCTTTATAGGAGAACGAAGAATTGCGGGCGATCACCACAGAATTCGGAATGCGGGACAGTGTGGTGATGATGTCGTCGGATATGCCGTCGGCAAAATACTCACGCCCAGGATCTCCGCTGAGGTTGCGAAATGCCAGCACGGCGAGCGAGGGCCTGTCGGCAAGCGCGGCAGTCCGTCCGGGCACCGCGATCGGCGGCGCCTCGCTGGGAGCGATGGTCTTCCAATCCTCCTCCTGCCACTCAACACGGAAGGCGCGGATGGGGCGGACGATGTTTTTGAGCGACAGCTCGCCCAAGGCATATAGTTGGGCTTTGACGCGGCCACTCACGGCCTCGCGCACGGCGCGCGACACCAGAATCCCACCCGGTGGCGCCTCGCCTTGGAGACGGACAGCGATGTTCACGTCGTCGCCATAGAGATCGTCCTCGTCGACGATTACTTCTCCAAGATGGATGCCCGCCCGGAACACAATCTTGACCGTCTCTGGATGATCCCGGTTTACTTCGGCCATTGCTTGTTGAATGCCGATAACAGCGCTCACGGCACTTACGGCGCTGTCGAACTCGGCAAGTGCGCCATCGCCTGTCAATTTGACGACACGGCCGCCGCGGAGGGCGATAGAAGGTCCAACACGCTCAGCCAGATGTTTCTTTAGGAGAGCGTGAGTGCCACTTTCATCCTGGCCCATCAGGCGCGAATAGCCAACCGCGTCTATGGCGACAATAGCCGCAAGTCTGCGTTGGTCATGGGCCACTAGCGTATCCTCCGTCGCCCGGCCTCGATGATATGAGGGGGCTTCCGATAGCGCAACGACCCAAGCCCAACTCGACTTCCAATGGATGGCGATGGTAGCGCCGAGGTAGGCCCCAGGCCCCCTAATCCTCCCCTCTAACTGCGATTTCCTAACGCCTCCCTTGACCTGCGCTCCATCATCACGATTGCTCGGTCCGCCTCTTCAGCGAGCCGTTCGCGTTCGGCCGCTCTCTGAAGCTCGTCACGGCTGGGTCCCCAAGCGGCTACATACATCAGTAGATACCCGAGGCCCGTCCACCCGAAGAAGGTATTGCCGAAAAAGATCCAGCCCTTCTGAGGCACGTCGCGCACGCACGCGATGATCGTGGGCAGAAAGTACGCTGGCACGAAAATTAGAGTGAGCAGGATAAGGATTGCCATCGCGGCCCTTCTCTTAGCACTAGTGACTACGAGCTAGGTTGTAGTACCGCGCTAGGATCCGGCGCCGAAACCACATACCTGGCTAAGAACGACGCGTCGTGGCGCTCCGGTTAGGGCCTTTGGCCAAAATGGCGCTTGTAACACCTATGGGCCGGGCTACCCTGTAGGCGCGTCTGCACGAACTGACCGCAAGTTATATGCCCAAGCATGTGTCGGCTTTCGTCTTGGGACTTTGTGGCGCTCCCCATTCCGTGAGACGTCGCGTGGATAACCATCACAGTCTTACAGTGCGCGCCCGTCGCCGTATGCAATTGTCCAAGCTCGATATGAGCTACGACAGGGTAGTCTCCGAGATCACCGACAGTCCGATCGCTACCGCGGAGGCGATCCTGTCGCTTCCCGTTCAGAACCAATCGCCAAAGCTTCGCTCTGCATGCGCCGGGGTACTGATCGAAGCCATTAGCATGCTGGCAGGTCTCAAGGACCAGCGAGTCCGCAAGATGAAGTGGCTGTTCCATCGCCTGTGCGATCGAGAGCTGACCCCAGTCCCATATCCATTCGTGTCGTTAGGACCGCCTAGTTACGAAGATGAGGTGGTGGAGCTTCTCAAAGACGCCCGAACTCTCATGCCGTACCTGCGGCATCCCGAGTCCACCATCCTCGCCAAGCGCTGTCTCGACCTCATCAAGAAGGCATGGAGCGGGACACCGCGTGAGTTCGTCCGCTTGCAGAAGCAGCTCATCAAAATCATTCAACTGTATGAGCCGTCGTACGACCCCTGTCCCGAGCCAAATTTCTTCGCGCAGTTCGTCGAACACAAGGACATCGTTCAGTACGTCCACGACGCCAACAAGGCGGCGAGATATCAGCGGGCTCTCGATTTGTTCAACAAGCCGCCCGAAGGCAACGCCTGATCGAGGACAATCATGACCGACATCGTTACTCAGTCGCTTGGTCACACTCCCGAGTACAAACAGAGCTTGGTCGAGCGTCGACAGCAGTACGAGGATTGGCTCACTTCTGGACGCAAGGCACCTCGGCCCATAGTGCCGGGGCACACCGGGATTGCTCACTCCCGTGTCGATGATGTGGACACCGGACATAAGGCAACGCCGCCTGAGGTGTTCACGCTCAACGAGCTGCCTCCGGGCGCCATCGTTCGAACGGATGAAGGAAACGAGAAGGTCGAGATGACCGATGACCTGCGCTTCGATCTGGCGAAGGCATTGCTGCCCAAGATCGAAGGAGCCAACGTCGATCAGGCCGAGCGTATCGCGCGGGCTGCCAACAGCATTCTCGGACCGGCAGTTGCCCGCCTTGATGACGCTAAGGCCGATGATGCCAAGGCGGATGACACCGGCACGAACCTCAAGAACAAGGTTCTTGGCGACGAGGATAAGGACAAGAAGGACGACAACGCCCCTACGCTTCAGAGCATCATGGATGCCATCGGCGCTATCGGAGCCCGCCTCGACAAGATCGAAGGCAAGGGCAAAGACGGCGAGCACACGGTGAACGAGCCCAAGAGCCGGAAGGCGGCCGACGACGATGGGCTGCGTGACGACTCATTCAAGGTGCGGACGAAGATCGAAGGGGCTGACAACGAAGTACATTCTTGGAAGAACCAAGACGCGTTCGCGGCTTTCCAGCGCCGTGCTGATTCGGTTATGAAAGTGGCTGTTTCCTGCCAATGCGACAAGAAAGAGTGACAGCAGAATGCTTCCGAGTAGGGAATCGAGGCCGGCGATGAGTGCGCTGAGCCAATCTTGAGGCGCCGCTGGGCTATATGTCAGCCCAACGAAGGTGTTGAGGCTAAAGACCAGTGTGTCAACTATTCGAACACCCGAACAACCTATCGGAGGACACGCGACGTTAGTGAAGGGGAAAACAGCAATTCCAAAGACCGCAATCACAAGGATAACCACCACCACTAAAGATGATGATCGGAGCTGGGATTGGGAAGGCATTGAGCAGCGACAGAAGGCGCTGCTGTTCGCTGACGATGTCGATTCCTTGTCTCGGATCGATATCGACGTGAACACCACGGGCCGCGACGATGTCTTCTTTGGAAGGGCGGCCAATCAGGTCCGGCCGTACCTCGTTCACATTGAAGTACAGATTTGCGTGGCCGTTCTCCCTGGAAATCCAGCTCTCGGCCGTCGTTCGATCGTTACAAGTTCCGATTTTTCCGTCGAGGATCGAGGTCAATGCCCACGGGCTAGTGGGAAACAGGCGACCGAGAAAATCGTGCGGCGCTATCTTTCGATCCGCTTCATTGTCTGTCGCCATCACACCCTCCCTACGCAAGAAGGATGCGGAACCGATGCGTGCAATTTACAGCCGGAACGCGCGGCGCTATACAAACGCGTAGACATGGTACTACCCTTTGGGCCGGCCAGGTGCGACAACACCTCCGGCCCGGTTTGTGTGGACCCTCCTTCCTTTCTTCCTGCCTACTTCTGCGTCCTGTGGGACCGTCTGAACGACGATCTCCGTGATCTATGCGCCTGCTACACTTGCCGCTTGCCGGCGCCTCTTGGCCTGATCGCGGTCCGCTCTGAAAGGGACGTTTATATTGGGACACCTCGCTTACACGGGGTACCCTAGCCCGCTACCACGGCGCGAGCCGTAGTAGCGGGTTGTCTGCGTTAGCTAAGAGCGGCGAAAAAGCTCATTCAGCATTCCTCGCGCGACTCTCCTCCGTTGCCCCTGGCGTTTCCGAAGCCCAGTTCTGCCCCGATCTCGCGTGCCGACATGCCCTTGGCGCAAAGCGCGGCCACTTTTTCCAGATCACTTCCTGGCGGAATCTCTGCCGGCTTCGACTCCCGGCCAGCCAAATGACGAACCTGGTGTTCAATGGCGATCTGCACCTGCCGCTTAAGCACACTGGCTGGCGTTGAACGCGCCGCTCGCTGCAAGGCAGCCGAATCGAGTCCAGCTTCTCTCGCCGCCTTCTTGGCGTCGACAAGCAGGCCCTGAAGACGGGCGAACTCTTCGACAAAATCTGTAATCCGGTTGCTCGACACCACACACCACTCCGTCACGCACATGCCCCATCGCTGGGACACGAGTTGCTGAAACGACGACGTTATGGTGTATCGAGTATCGACCGCCGAAGTGCTTGATGGCTGTCTGAGCGCTGCCATACGGCGCTACTTCAGACTGACGATCGCTCGGGCGGATATCTAGGGATCGCGTACGCTGCGGTCAACGAGAATCAAGAAAATCGACGCAACTTTGTAGACTTTCTTAGGCGGCTTAGGGACCCGAGCGGAGGCTGAGTGCCCGACCCTACTCCCGCAGTAAGAATGGCGTCCCCGAGAGGATTCGAACCTCCGACCTCCGGTTTAGGAAACCGCTGCTCTATCCAGCTGAGCTACGGGGACGTAGGCGTGATGTACTCGAAAACCTGCAGGCTGCAAAGGTGCGGCTAGCCAGTCGAGATCAGGCTCCGGGCACAGTCGATGACCGTCTCCTCTGTCGACCGCGGCCGCCAGCCCAGCAGCTTCTGCGCTTTGGCTGAGCTGAAGACGCGCTGCCGCCCGAGACGCGGCGCCACGGACGCCAGGCTCCTGTCGAACAGCGCAGCGAAGCGGAGGACGAAGTCGGGGACCTTGCGCGTCGGCACCTTGCCGGCCGCGGCGCCGAGCCGGGCGCGCAGCAGGGCGGCGACATCGACCATCCACGCGAAGTCGCCGGCGGCGATGAAACGCTCACCGGCCGCCTGCGGCGCGATCATCGCCGCGATATGGAGGTCGGCAACGTCGCGCACATCGACGAGGCAGAAGCCGAGCCGCGGCAGGCCGGGCACCTTGCCGGACAACAAACGCTCGATGAGCTCGACCGAGGGCGAATAATCCGGGCTGAGAACCGGCCCCAGCACCACCGAGGGATTGACCGTCGCAAGCGTCGTGGCCCCATCCGAGCTGCGGACCAAATCCCACGCGGCGCGCTCGGCCACGGTCTTGGAGCGCGAATAGGCGCTGACCTCAGGATCGTCGAGGTCGGTCCAGACCGTCTCGTCGGTCAGGCTCGCGCGTCCGCCGCCGCGCGGCGTCGCCGCCGCCACGGATGAGGTCAGGACCACGCGCTTCACCCCCGCCTCGAGGGCGGCGCGCACGGCGCGGCGCGTGCCGTCGCGGGCGGGAATGACGACGTCGTCGGGGTTCTTCGGCTCGGCGATGACGACCGGCGAGGCGACGTGGAGCATGTAATCGCAGCCGGCCGCGGCCGCGCTCCAGCCGGCATCCGAGGTGAGCTCGGCGGCGTGGAAGCTCAGGCGCTCCTGCGCATCGACCTGCTTGCCGATGGCGGCGCGTACCGCGCTTTCGCGGGCGAGGCTGCGGACCGTCGTGCGCACGGCGTAACCCTGCTGAAGCAACCTGATCGCGCACCAGCTGCCGATGAAGCCCGAACCGCCGGTCACCAGCACCGTTGCCTGTCCGTTCATCGTCGCCTCGCCTGCGTATTCGTGGTTGTCGAGTTGGCCCCATAGTATGGTCATCCGAGACGAGGTCCATCGACAGGGGCGTGAGGATAAATCGCACGCCTAGGAGAGCTTCATCGATCTCGAGCCCGGCGCCGCGCTCAGTGCCCGCGGTGCCCGAGCCGAAGTTTCTCCCGATCGCCTCGCCAGGCCGCAACTTTTTGACCTGCCTCAAGGGCGGGACGGGTACCCCGACGTAGCCTGCAACCTGGCTGGCTTCGAGAGGCGCACATGGCTCCCAACGACTGGTTCCGTGCTCGTGACGTCGCAACGGGCGCACAACCCTCGCCGCATTCGCTCCGATGCTGGGCACGGACGCTCGTCGCGTGTCTGGTGCTGTTGCTGCCGGCGGCAAGGATTGCCGTTGCGGACGTGGTCGACCAATCGAACGCTCCCGCCCAACCAGGGGGCGGCGCCCATCACATCACCGTGCAGTCGGCGCAGACCGTGATGCCGACGCTCGGCTGCCTGACGCGGGTCGATGTCGGCCTGACGACCGGCAATCGCGGCCGTGGCGGCGACCAGGTGACGCTGACGGTCAGCGATCTCTACAACGCGCGCGTCTACGCCAAGGTGACGGCAGCCGTTCCCGAAGGCTTCGACGGCTACTGGCGGTTCGACATGCCCGCGGGCGGCGTCGAGGTGCCCCGCAGCAGCATCGTTCTCGACCTGAGGGACTCGGGCAAGAACGTCTTCTGGTGGCGGTATGAGGAAGGCGACCCCTATCCCGGCGGCTTCTACATCTTCGCCGGCACCGGCAATGCCAACCGGGACTATGTCTTCAAGACCTATGGCAAGGCGACCTGCCGTGCCTTCTCGATGAACGTGACGCCGGATCCGGTTCCCCTCGTCCAGGGCGGCTCGCATCAGGCGACGGTCAGCGTTGCGCGCCAGGGCGGCTTCAGCGGATCCGTCACCGTGACATTCACGCTGCCAAACGGCGTAACCGCATCACCGTCGTCACTGGTCGTGCCGGGCGCCAGCGCCACGGCCACCTTCAAGGCAGCGCCTACCGCCACGACCGGCAACTTCACGGCGACGGCGAGCGGCGCGGCGAGCGGCATCGAACCGGCGCATGACGATTTCCGCGTGAGCGTCGCGGCCGCTTCCGGACCGGCGCAGATCACCGGCGTCAGCCCCACGCTGCAAGCGAAAGGCGGGACGATCACCGTGTCGGGCGCCCGCTTCGACCCGACATGCTCCGCCAACGTCCTGACCTTTGCCGGGATCAGCGTCACGCCGACCACCTGCAGCGCCGGTACGCTGACGGCCGTGCTGCCGTCCCAGGCGGCCTTCGGACCGACGCGTCTCAAGGTGACGAGCGGCGGCAAGGAGAGCAACGACGTCGCCTTTTCCGTCGCCCGCCAACCCGGGGGATTCAGCGAGATCACCAGCCAGGTGCTGCATCGGCATTCGAGCCACAGCTGCAGCGGCGGCACGGCAAGGGTCGAGATCACGGCGAGTGGCGGCGATGCCTACCGCGCCGCCTATCAACGCCTGCCGGGAAACGCGCCGATCGGCTCGCCGACCACCTTCCACGACAGCTACACGTTCATCGTCGCCGGCACCACGCGCATCTTCCAGTCCTACGGAGGCGCCGGGTT
>Ga0049070_1001232_pt1 | contig 10800 bp, 8 predicted proteins | sample FECB22metaG_FD_56243 | JGI IMG/M metagenome (GOLD analysis project Ga0049070, IMG submission 56243) | Cyanobacterial communities from the Joint Genome Institute, California, USA - FECB-22 | ecosystem: Environmental > Aquatic > Thermal springs > Hot (42-90C) > Microbial mats | place: USA: California
GGCGAGCACGGCGAGCACGGCGAGCACGGCGAGCACGGCGAGCACGGCGAGCACGGCGAGGATACGCACGCAGCTGGTCACGAAGCCCACCTCGACGAGCACGCAGGCCATGCCGGCGACGGTGAGCCGCCCGACCAGGGCGGGGATACCGCTCATGGCCGGCACGAGCACCACGAACACGATCACGCCGAGCACGCGGACAGCGGCTCCGGCCACGAGCCCGCCTCGGGCCACGCCGGCGACCACCAGCATCACCACATGGACATGCCGCTGCCCGGGGGCCTGGCCATGGCCGACGTCGCGGAGGATCGTGACGGTCTGGCACTCGACGTGCTCCATCTGCCGCTCGGTCCGGTGCTCCCGGACTGGCCGGCCGGCCTGGTCGTCGACGTCGAGTTGCAGGGCGACGTGATCTCCTCGGCCGAGGCCCGCGTCCTCGACGCCGCCGAGCTGCGCCCCTCGGGGCCGGTCGCTGCGGCGGTACGTGACCTCGATGTGGTCGCCCGCGTCCTCGCCGTCGCCGGTTGGCCGGGCCCGGCCGCCCGGGCACGCGACCTCCGTGACCGTGCCCGGGCCGGTGAACCGGCCGACGGCCTCTCTGGGCTGCTGCGCCTGGTCCGGCGGTCTCGCGTACTGCGGCTGATGCTGCGCAGGGTGGAATCCGGTGACGGCGTGGACGTGGCCGAGCTGCTCGAGCGTCGGCTCGCCCGGATCGAGGCGCACGCCGCGGGACGGACGATCGGGGAGCCGGAGCGTCCGGTCCTCGCCGAGCTCAGCGGGCGTCTCGCGGGAGCGGAGTTCACCGCCGCCCGGCTGCTGGTCGCGGCACTCGATCCCGACGTCGACGGCGCAGCGACCCCCGCCGGCCTCCGCGACCGGGAGCCGGGCGAACGATGAGTGCCACGACCCTGCTGCTCCCGGCCCTGATGATCGCCGCCGTCTGGTTCCTCGCCGCACTCGACGGCGCCCTGGCGGGCCGGGCCGCCGGGCGACCCGTCGGGCCCGCCGCGGCCGCCGTCGAACCGGTCCGCGCCACGGCGCGGCTGCTGGTCGGCCAGCGCCGCAGCACGCTCGCCGCCGACGGGTTGCTGCGGTGGGCGGGGATCGCCTCGTTGAGCGTCGCCGCGGTGCTGGCGGCTGCGGTCGTCCCGCTCGGTGAGCGTCCGCTGGTCGACCTGTCGGTCGGCGTCGTCTGGTTCAACGCGATGGAGGTCGTCGCGTGGGCGGCGGTGTGGCTGGTCGGGTGGGGCCCCAACGGGGCGTTGTCACTGGTCGGCGGGTACCGGTTCGTCGCCCAGGGCCTGTCCTACGAGCTCCCCCACATGTTCGCGATCATCACCGCGGCCCTGGCCGCGGGCAGCCTGCGGATCACCGACATCGTCGACGCCCAAGCCGGCCTGTGGTTCGTCGTCCTGATGCCGGCGGCGTTCGTCGCCTATCTGCTCAGTGCTGCGGCGATGGCGTTCTGGGGGCCGTTCGATGCCCCGGTCGCCCGCGACACCGCGGGGGGCGCGGGCTCGGAGCTCTCGGGTGTGGACCGGTTGCTGTTCGCCGGGGGGCGCCGGCTGCTGCTCGTGGCCGCGGCGTCGATGGCGGTCCCGCTGTTCCTCGGCGGCGGTCACGGGCCGTGGCTACCTGCGTGGGCGTGGGTGCTACTCAAGACCGCCGCGGTGCTGGTCGTACTGGTCTGGCTGCGCCACCAGCTCCCGACGATCCGGATGGACCGCTGGGCCGAGATCTCCTGGGTCGTGCTGGTGCCGCTGACGATCGTGCAGGCGCTGGTGGTCGCACTCGTCGTGCTGGCCCGGGGAGGGATGTAGATGGTTCTCGCCGTGTTCTGCGTGCTGAGCCTGCTGGCGCTCTCCTCCGGCGTGCTGGTGTTCGTCGTCGACTCGATGGCGCGCGCGACGTTCTGCCTGCTGGTGTCGTTCCTCGCGGTCGCCGCGATGGTGCTGATGACCGGGCTGGCCTACCTCGGCGTCGTCATCATCCTGATGATGATCATCGAGATGGTGATCATGGCGGTGTTCATGGTCATGTTCATGATGAACCCGGCCGGGTTGATGCCGATGTCGATGTTCCACAACACCCGCGGCGCGGCCGTCATCTCGGGCCTGGTGTTCACCGGACTGGCCGCGGGGATCCTCGTCGTGGACTGGCCGCAGCGCCGAGGTGCGCCTGCGCCGGATCCGACCGTCGCGCTGGGCGAGGCCCTGATGGGCGGCCACATGCTGACGATGATGACCCTCGGCGTGACGCTGTTCGCCACCATCGTGGCCACCGTGGTCCTGTCCACCGGGCGTGGCCGCTACGACCGGCTCGGCGACGACCTCGACGCCGAGCGGGCCGACGACCCGACCGGTGGAGGTGTCGGCCGGTGATCCTCGAGGCGTTCCTGCTCGTGGCCGCCGCACTGTTCTGTATCGGGCTGTTCGGCGCGCTCACCCAGCAGTCGGTCGTGATGCTGATGATGGGCCTGGAGCTGATGATCAACGGGATCATCCTGGCCGCGGCCGCGTTCTGGTATTTCCTCGCCCCGGCCGCCTCTGATGGTCAGGTGATCGTGGTGGCGGTGGTGACCGCGATGGCGATCGAGATGGCTATGGGGTTCGCCGTGGTCACCGCCATCTACCGTGCCCAGCGGATCGACATGACCGACTCGGCCACCGAGCTGGAGGGCTGAGCGGTGCTGCTCGCGGTGCTCATCGGCCTCCCGGCCGTCGCCGGCGCGGTGCTGCTGCTGGCCCACCCGGCCCGCGGCGCGACCGCGGCCGGTGTCGCCACGGCGGCAGCCACCCTGGCCCTCGCCGTGGCCGCCGCGGCGACGCGGCCCGCGTCCGAGGTGTCGTTGCTGGCCGGTATTCGGGCCGGGTTCGCCGTCGACGGGCTCTCGGCGGTACTGGTCGTCCTGGTCGCCGCGGTGCTGCTGGCCGCGCTGGTCGTCGCTGCTGCCGAGCAGGGCCTGCGGACCGGCCGGTTCCACGGCCTGATGCTGGTCTTCGCGGCCGCGATGCTGGTCACCGTCACCGCCACGACGCTGCCAGCGCTGCTGATGGCCTGGGAGGTGATGGGCGCGACGAGCTGGGCGCTGATTGGCTACCGGCTCGACGACCGGGTGGCCGCCCGCGCCGGCACGGTCGCGTTCCTGACCACACGGGCCGCCGACCTGGGCCTCTACGTCGCGGCCGGGGCGATGCTCGCCGGCGGCGCGGGCGCAATGGCGCTGACGGATCTGGCCGGGCTCGACGGCGTCTGGGGCGACGTCGCGGTCGCCGGTGTCGTCGTCGCCGCGCTGGGGAAATCCGCGCAGCTGCCGTTCAGTTTCTGGCTGTCCGGGGCGATGCACGGACCCAGCCCGACCTCCGCGCTGCTGCACTCCGCGACGATGGTCGCCGCCGGTGGCTACCTGCTGCTGCGGATCGCCCCATCCCTGGAAGCGGCCGGCTGGGCGGCCCCGCTCGTGGCGTGGATCGGGGTGGCGACCGCGCTGCTGCTCGGCCTGGTCGCCGCGGTCCAGGACGATCTCAAGCAGCTGCTCGCCGCGTCCACCTGCTCGCAGATCGGGTTCATCGTGCTGGCCGCCGGGACCGCCGCGACGCAGGCCGGGGCGCTGCAGACCGTGGCGCACGCCGCGGCGAAGAGCCTGCTGTTCCTGGTCGCCGGCCTGTGGCTGGCCACACTCGGCAGCCGTAGCCTGACCGGCGGGCTGCGCGGGGCCGCGCGGCGGCACCCGGTGGTCGGGGCCGCATTCACGGTCGGTGCGCTCGCGCTGGCCGGGCTGCCGCCGTTCGGGCTCTGGGTCGGCAAGGACGCCGTGCTGGCCGCCGCCCTGGGCTCCTCACCCGCGCTGTACCTGGTCGGACTGGTCGCCGGGTGGACCGCGGCGTTCTACAGCGGACGCGCGCTGTGGTTCGCCTGGCAACCCGCCGACCTCCCGGCCACCGGTGCTGCTCCGGTCCGGATACCGCTCCCGGCGGTGACCACGACGGTCGTGCTCGCCCTCGCCGCCGCGGGGGCCGGAATCCTGGCACTGGGCCCGGTGCGGCCGGACCCGGCTCCGCAGGTCTGGGAGCTCGTGCTGTCCGGCGTCCTGGCCGGTGCCGGCGTGCTGCTGGTGTGGCGGTTCGGCGAGCGCGTCCCGACGCCAGGCCTGCTGGACCGGTGGCTCGGCCTCGAGGCGTTCGCGCTCCGCTACGTCGTCGGCCCGGTCGTGACCTTGGGAGCAGCTCTGGCCGTGGTCGACGACCGCGTGCTCGCCCGTGTCCCGGCGGGCGCGGCGAGTGCCACCTCGCGGCTGGCCGCGGTCGTGGCCGGGCACGGTGAGCGCGGCGTCGACCGGGCCGTAGCCGGGCTCGCCGACGGCGCCCGCGCGCTCGGCCGGGCCGCCCGTCGTCCGCAGACCGGGCAGATCCACCAGTACTACGCGCAGGCCTCGGTCGGGTTCGCCCTGCTCGCGGCGCTGGCCGTCCTCGTGATCGTCGTGAGGTGACCCCGGAATGCTCTCGCTGATCGTCTTCCTGCCCGCGCTGGTCGCGGTCGCGCTGTGCGCGGTTCCGGCGCGGGCGGGCACGACGGTGTTCGCCAGTGCGTGGCTCGGGACCGGGCTGGTACAGCTCGGGCTGATCGCCGGGGTCTGGTCGGGCCTGCCCGCGTCGGGGTACGGCTTCGTCGAGCGCTACGCGTGGATCCCCAGCGCCGGGGTCTCGTATCACCTCGGCGTGGACGGGCTGTCGCTGCCGCTGCTCGCGCTGACCGCGATCGTGTTCACCGCGACCGCGGTCTACACGCTGCGCGGCACCGACCGGCCGAAGGGCTTCGTGCTCCTGTTCCTGGCGTTGCAGGCGGTCAGCGCGGGCCTGTTTGTCGCGCTCGACCTGATCCTGTTCTTCCTGTTCTTCGACCTGTCGATTGTGTTCATGTACTTCGTGATCGCCGGGTGGGGGACCGGCGCCCCGGCGCGGCGGGCGGCGCTGACGTTCTTCCTCTACACCTTCCTGGGCTCGCTCGCGCTGCTGCTCGGGTTCATCCTGCTCGCCCTGGCCGGGGCCCCGCCCACGTTCGACATCCCCGCGCTGGTCGAGCAGAACCCGCTCGCCGGCGGGGGCGGGTACGGGGCGCTGACCCTGCTGGCGATCGGGATCGGGCTGGCGGTCAAGACCCCGCTGTTCCCGTTCCACACCTGGCTGCCGCCTGCGCACACCGAGGCGCCCGCGGCCGGGTCGGCGATCCTGGCCGCGATCCTGCTCAAGATGGGCACCTACGGCTTCGTGCGCATCGCGATGCCGCTGCTGCCCGCGAGCTGGCGCCAGTTCGCCCTGGTCGCGGTGATCCTCGGTGTGATCTCGGTGCTCTGGGGCGCCCTGGTCGCACTCGCCCAGACCGACCTCAAGCGGATGATCGCCTACACCTCGATCAACCACATGGGCTACGTCCTGCTCGGCCTCGGCGCCGCCGGCCTGATCACCGCCGACGACGAGCAGGCCCGCCAGCTCGCCACCGCGGGAGCGACCTACCAGATGGTCAGCCACGGCCTGATCACCGCGGCGCTGTTCCTGCTGGCCGGGTCGCTGCACGAGCGCGGCCACACCTACGACATGACCGCCTACGGCGGGCTCGCGACCCGCACACCGCGCTTCGCCGGGCTGTTCGCCGTCGCCGCGTTCGCCTCACTCGGCCTGCCTGGATTCTCCGGGTTCATCGCCGAGTTCCAGATCTTCGCCGGAGCACTCGGCGCCGTCCCGGTCGCGACCGTCGTCGCGGTGACCGGCGTCCTGCTCACCGCCGCGTTGTTCCTGCTCGCCATGGGCCGGATGCTCTCCGGCGAGGTCCGTGTCCCGGACACCCCCGGCACACCGCGCCCGTTCCCCGACCTCGACGTCCGGGAGCTGCTGGCCATCGGCGCGCTACTGGTCCTGGCGACCGTGCTCGGGCTGCTGCCGCGGGTCCTGCTCGACGTGATCGAACCCGCCGCCCGCACCCTGGGCGAGCTGGTGACGCGGTGATCGCATGGACATGACGATCAATAGTGACCCGTCCGCCCTGATCCCGGAGATTGCGCTGCTGCTCGGCGCGGTCACCGGGCTGCTGCTCGGCGCCTGGACCCCACGCCGACGCCAGTGGACGATCCGGGTACTGGCCGCACTGGCCTGCACCGTCGGCCTGGCCGCGACCGCCGTCGCCGCGACCCGACCGGTGGACGTGGTGTTCGGGACCTACGTCCTCGACACCGCGACCCACGCCACCCGGGCGATCGTGCTCGTCGCGACGCTGCTGCTGCTCGCCCTGTGCGGCGACACCGTCGCCGGGCACCGCCGCGAGACCGAGTTCGTCGTCCTCGTCCAGCTCGGGGCGCTGGGCTCGATGCTGCTCGGCGGGGCAGCCGACCTGATCCTGCTGTTCGCGGCGTTCCTGCTCGCCAGCGTCCCGCTGTATGCCCTGGCCGGCTGGGCCAAGCAGGGCACCGCACCCGAAGCGGCGCTCAAGTACTACCTCGCCGGCGCGCTCGCCGGAGTCACCACCGTGGCCGGGGTGACCCTGCTGTTCGGCACGGCGGGAGCAACCGGCTACGACGCGGTTGCCGACGGGATCGCCTCCGGACCGGGCGGCGCCGCGGCGGTCGGACTGATCGCTGTGCTCGTGGGGCTGGCGTTCAAGGCCGGAGCGGTTCCCGCCCACTTCTGGGTGCCCGACGTCGCCGACGGCACACCGCCGGCGGTCGCCGCGGTGATCACCACGCTGCCGAAGATCGGCGCCCTGGTCGCCACCTACCGGCTGCTCGACACCGCGGTCCCGGCCGACGTCGTCGACTGGCCGTTGATCGTCGCGATCCTGGCTGCGGTGAGCATGACACTCGGCAACCTCGCCGCGTTCGCCCAGACCTCGGTGCTGCGGCTGCTCGGCTACTCGACCATCTCGCAGGTCGGCTACCTGCTCATGGCCCTCGCCGTCGCCGGGCGGGCCCCGCTGGCGCAGCCGGCGCTGCTGTTCTACCTCGCCGCTTACGCCATCACCAACATCGCCGCGTTCGCCGTCGTCGCCGCCACCGGACAGCGCACCCTCGCCGGCCACCGGGGACTGTTCCACCGGGATCCGCCACTCGCGATCGCGCTGGTGGTCGCCTTGCTGGGGTTGGTCGGGACTCCGCCGACCGCGGTGTTCCTCGGCAAGCTCGTCGTGTTCACCGCGACCGTGGACGGGGGCCTGGTCTGGCTGGTCGCGCTCGCCGTGGTCAACACCGTCGCGTCGCTGTTCTACTATCTGCGCTGGATCGCGCCCGCCTTCGGCGAACCGGGCCCCGACCACGAGCGGCCGGTGACCCGGGCTCGTGGCTGGGCGCGTGGAACCGCGCTCGGTGCCGCCGCGCTGTCGCTGCTGCTCGGCCTCGGTGGTGGGGTGGTGTTGAACACCGTTGGGTGAGCCCCCGAAGTCGACATGCTTCACCGTCGGTACCGTGGCCGGGGTGAGTAATCAACGGGTTGAGCTGCGGTTGCTGCTCATCGTGCCCGTGTTGCTCGCGCTGCTGGGCATGCACGCGTTCGTGGCCGCCCCGCCGGGCGAGACCGGGCACGCCGCGACCACGGCCGCCGTCCCGTCGGATGGTGCTGCCGGGATCCCTGCGATCTCCGACCTGACGTTACCCGGCAACGACCCGGCTGACGTGCCCGGCGACCATGGCGCCCGGTCGGATCCGGAGCACGCCTTGCACTTGTGCCTGGCCATCCTGACCTCCCTCGGTGTGTTCCTTCTCGCTGCCGGGCTCCGCCTCGGTGGCCCCTTGCTCGGTTCGCTGGTCGTGCCCGTCCGGAGCTCACTTCGACGGCGGTCTGTTGCCAGACCGCCACCTCTGTCTCGTCGTCTTGCCCAGCTGTGCGTGATGCGGAGCTGATCGACCCCCAGCGCGGAAGAGCGCTGGATTCCACCAGCTCACGACCGGTCACATGCAACGGAGTCCACCATGACGATCAAGAAGATGGCGCTCGCCACGACGGCGGTCACTGCGGCCCTCGCCCTGTCCGCGTGCGGCGGTGGGGAGGCCACCGGCTCGGCCGGCCAGGCACCGCCCGCGCCGACCTCGTCTGCGGCGGGCCAGCAGGTTTCGGCCGATCACAATGATGCCGACATCGCTTTCGCCCAGGGCATGATCCCTCATCACCGGCAGGCGGTCGACATGGCCAATCTGGCGGCCGACCGTGCCGAGAGCGACCAGGTCAAGCAGCTCGCTACCGCGATCCAGCAGGCGCAGGGTCCCGAGATCCAGCAGCTGCAGGGCTTCCTCGCCGCATGGGGCGCGCCCGAGTCCGGTGACATGCCGGGCATGGGCCAGGAGCACAACATGCCCGGGATGGAGCAGAACGGCATGTCCGGGATGTCGGGCATGATGAGTGATCAGCAGATGCAGCAGCTCGAGCAGGCATCCGGTGTCGAGTTCGACCGGATGTGGCTGCAGATGATGATCGCCCACCACGAGGGTGCCGTGCAGATGGCGCAGACGGAACTGCGCGACGGCCGCAACCCGGAGGCGAAGGCGCTCGCCCAGAAGATCATCGATGCCCAGCAGACCGAGATCACTCAGATGCAGGAGATGCTCGGCTAAAGGCATGACTCGGCGGTGGCGCGTCCGTCATTAGCGACGGCCGCCCACCGCCCGGAACAATGCGCACGTGTTGGGGTCGGCGTGGCTCGGTGCGTCGCCGTACGTTCTGTGGTTGCCCACTGGGGCCACTCAGCGGCGCGGGTCCTCGTCACCGCGCCGTAGCCGGAACGGCGCAGCCGGAACGCCACCTCAGGTTGTTCGCGTCGACTCCCAGCATGGTCTCTCAGCGCTGTCACAGGGCCCAGAGGGAGAGTGGTGGGCATGGCAGCGGTCGCGCAGTCCCGAACGAGGACCGCGTGCGTCGGCGGCGTACCGCAGTCACGAGGCGCCATGACCTGCGGTGTGATCGCCACGGTCGGGGCGGCACTGGTGGTTGATGTGCTCGCCGGCGAACACCCGATCCACACCCTTGCCCTCGTTGTACTGGTCGGGGCCGTCACCGGGCTGCGCCGGTGGATCGCGCCGCGATTCCGCGGTCTGTTGAGCCTTCTCAACGCGACCATCGTCGCCCAGCCCGCCCTGCATCTCACGGGCAAGTGGCTGGGGCGCTCGGCTGAAGGATCTGGGCTTGAGTGGCCGGCACCGGCTGGTGTCTGGCACGGCCTCGTTCCGGATGGGGTGACCGGCACCCAGCTCGCCGCCACTGTGCTGATCGTCGCGATGGTCCTGATCTGCGGCGCTGCCGCGGACCTCGTGGTCGGCTACTTGCGAGCGCGATTTCCCCGCCTGACCCAGCGCAGCCGATCGGTGCGACGCCCCGGCGTGCGCCTGCCCCGGGTGCGCCGACACGGATCGATGCTGCGTTGGTGCGGTTGGAGGTTGCAGTCAGCTCGTCGGGGCCCCCCGGGCGCTGGGGCTCCCGGCTGCTGAGTGCTCTCGCGACGCTCGGTCGCCACCCGGGGGCTCAGCGGCCGGACGGGCTCTGCACCGACTGCGCCTACGACACCGCCTCTGAGCAGCGACCACGTGGGAACCGGGTAGCGCCGCTCAGGACCTCGGCTCCCGGCAGGCATCATCCTTCGCCAGAGTCGAACGGGTCGCGGCCCACTCCCCGCAGAGGCACACCTCGACGCCATCGCTGACTGCCTCGCCCCTGCCCACCGCGCACACGTCGGTGTCGTCCGACCGACTCGCAATGGCTAGGCCGGACAGCCACGACCCCACCCGAGACCACGGGCCACGTCGCAACGGTCGCCGGTATCGGCAGCCACGAGGCCGTCGCCGGATCACCGTCTTCCCTCTCAACCTTCGCCCGCTGCTGGCCCCATCCTCCTCAGATCCGGCGGCCGCTCGCGGGTATCGACAACCAGGAGCAGCACTCATGCACGACGACTCTGGCCGCTTCCGCTGGATACGAGACACCGTGCTCTCGGCCCTGCGGAGCGATTCACTGCTGAACGGACAAGGTCGCCGGCAGGTTCTCAGCCGGGCAGGTCGCACATCGACGCCCCAGACGACGTCACTGCTGGTGACCTGGACCGGTGCTCCCGGCTTCAGTCCCGACATGCTTCTCGACCGGTTCCTCCTCAGCCTCCACGACACCGGCATGCCAACCGGCTCCCTCGGGTCCCGACATGTCCTCGACCACGCCACCGCCGTCCTCCGCGGCGCGCTCACCGCGGACAACGGCATCACCTTCTCCGTGGTTCGCACGGGCCGCTGGCTGGAGCAGTCCGCCGTCGTCGAGCACGGCCTCGAGCTCGTCGCGTTCGACGCTCGAGTGCCGCGCACGGAACTCGACGGCCGGCTGCCAGCCGAGAGAGGCGTCCCTGCCACGCCAGGCTCGACTGCCGGTACTGGACCCGAGCCGGCCCATCTCCGCTCGGCTGACCAGTCCGCACCGGTCAGGGACGAGGTCACGCCACGCGAGCCCGTTGCGCCGTCGGTGTCGAACAGCACAACTGGACGACCTGGGTCTGAGCATCGCGCGGCGCGGCTGCTGCGCCGGCGTACCGGCTCTACCAACGCACACCATCCGCGAGGTACATCGTGACCGAAACACCGCGCCTCCCGGCCCTGTGCGGAGACGCGCTCGGCCGATGGCGACGGGCTACGGCACGCACCCAGCAGCAACGATCGCGACTCCAGGTTCGCAGGCGCGCAGACGGCCGCATCGTGCGGCCCGTCCGATTCCGCGGCGACACGTACTACCAGGTTCTGCGCGGAGCCGATAAGTCTGGAGCCAACGGGTCTCGGCAGTACCCGTG
>Ga0049070_1001238_pt1 | contig 10730 bp, 9 predicted proteins | sample FECB22metaG_FD_56243 | JGI IMG/M metagenome (GOLD analysis project Ga0049070, IMG submission 56243) | Cyanobacterial communities from the Joint Genome Institute, California, USA - FECB-22 | ecosystem: Environmental > Aquatic > Thermal springs > Hot (42-90C) > Microbial mats | place: USA: California
CAGCTTGAGACGCAGCGTCGGCACGCCCGAGGCCTCGGCCGCGCCCTCGTCGTCGCGGATGGCGGCGAAGCCGTAGCCCAGCGCCGAGCGCTCGATGGCGCGCGCCGTCGCCAGCACGATGACGCACATGATCAGCATCATGAGGAACAGGTACTGCACGTACTCGCCGCCGATCAGCGGCGCCACGCGCGGGCGCAGCACATAGGCGCCGCGCGCGCCGCCGACGAAGTCCCAGTTGGTGATCAGGGTCTGCACCACCACGGCGAGCGCCAGCGTGGCGATGGAGAAGAAGACGCCGCGCAGGCGCAAGGTGAGATAGCCGGTGCCGAGCCCGACCAGGCCCGCCAGCACGCCGCCGATCACGATCATCACCGGCAGCGGCATCGCCGGGATGAGCTTGTGCAGCACCACCGTCGAATAGGCGCCGATGGCGAAGAAGGCGGTGACACCGAAATTCACGTAGCCGGTGTAGCCGCCCAGGATGTTCCAGGCCGTGCCCAGCACGATGTACTGCAGCACGACGTATCCCATGAAGAAGGCGTAGGAGCTGCCGAACCAGCGGCCCAGGGCGAAGATCGCGAGCGCGATGCCGAGCAGGATCAGCGTGAACGTCACGCCGCGCATGCCGGCGGCGTGCGTGTCGGCGGCGGCCCTGTCGGCGGGGGATCTATCGGCCAAGGATGCCACTGGGACGCACCGCCAGGGTGATCAGGAGGATGCCGAAGGCGACCGCGGGCGCCCATGACGGTCCGAAGAAGGTGGCGGTCAGGCTTTCGGCGATGCCGAGGGTGAAGGCCGCGATCATCATGCCGGGGAAGCTGCCGAGCCCGCCCAGCACGACGATGGCGAAGATGCGGCCGATATATTCGCGTCCGATCGAGGGCTCGACCGGCTGGATGATGATCAGGCAGGCGCCGGCCAGCGCCGCGGTGGCGATCGAGAGGCCGAAGGCGATGCGCTTGATCTTGACCGGATTGGCGGCCATCAGGCGCAGCGCGCCCTGGTCCTGGGCGACCGCCTGCACGGCGCGGCCGATGAAGGTGCGCGACAGGAAGAGCTGCAGGCCCACCACCATCACCATCGCCACCAGGAAGGGCACGAGCAGTCGGAGCGGCAGGTCGAACAGGCCGAGCTTGACGCTCGGGCCGATATAGGGCGCCTGCACCGTGCGGTAGTCGACACCGAAGGTCAGCACCAGCGCCACCTCGGTGATGAACAAGAGGCCGAAGAAGAAGGACAGGCCGCGCAGCGACTGGTCATCGCGGCGCTCGAAGGCGACGTAGTAGACCTGATAGGCGAGCATGCCGAGCAGGTAGAAGAACGGCAGCGCGATCACCGCCGCCAGGATGGGATCGACCCCGAACACCGTGTTGGCGATGAAGGCGACGTAGGAGCCCAGCAGGATGAAGCCCGGATGGGCGATGTTGACGACGTCGAGCAGGCCGAAGGAGATGGCGATGCCGATCGAGACCGCGGCGTAGAAACCGCCCAGCAGGAGCCCGGAGACGATGGCGTTGAGCAGCAGATCGGCCGAGCCATCCATGCCGATCAATCCACGCGCGTGACGACGGTGACGCTGGCCTGCGTTGGCATCGATTTCCTCCCCTTCGCGGCGATGTTTCGCCTGCGTGCGCGGTCTGCGCCGGAAGGGAGGATGGCCGCCCAGCAGGCTTTTGACAATGGTTTCCGATAATGCGCCGGCGAAGCGTCCTGTGCGATAAGGGGATGATGCCTATTGCGCCCCCCGTCGGCGTTGTGATCGCCAACCACGACAACGCAGCCTACGTCGACAAGGCGATCGAATCGGCGGCCCGGCAAACCGTGCAGGACATCCAGGTAGCGGTCGTCGACGACGCCTCGACCGACGGGTCCGACGAGGCCATCCGCGCTTGCCTGGCTCGCCTGGACGACCGGCGCTTTCGCTATGTGAAGCTCGACCGCAATGTCGGCCAGGGTGGCGCCATGCGCCGCGGCATGGCCGAACTCGATACTCCCTTGGTGTGTTTCCTCGATTCGGATGACATCTGGTACGAGAGCTTCGTTGCGCGCCATCTCGCCGCCCATCTCAATGCCGACTTTCCTGTCGCCCTGACCTATTGCGATTCGCACATCATCGACGCGGAGAGCCGCCTCCTCGCCGGCACCGCCTGGTGGTTCGATTCCGTCGATCTGCACGACAAGACACCGCGGCCGGTCGATGCCGCCCTGTTACCCAGCCTGAATCCCGCGACGGGCGAGCTCGGCTACGGCCCCCGGCCAGCACCGGCGCTGACGCTTCATCCTCACTGGACCGCCGGCAGTGCCACCAACAGCACGGCGAGCATGATGCTTCGCCGCTCCTTCATCGACCTCGTGATGGTGCCGCCGGACGAGGACCTTCGGCTCTATGTCGACTTGTACCTGTCGACCTTCGCCGGCCTGCTGACCGGCACCATTGCCATCCACGAATCGCTCTACGCCTATCGCATGCATGGCGCGAACAAGCATTCCAACGCCGTGGTGCCGGGAGGCGCCTACAATTCCTCGTCGCGCGAATGGACGCCAATCCGGGATTCCATGCTGCATCTGATCCGGACGGTCCTGCGCGAGCGCGGCGATGCCATCCGTCTGGCTTTCGGTGAAGATCGCTATGCCATCGCCGCGGCCGCACTCGCCGAGGTCCTCGATCCGCCGGCGCCTCCCGAGACCGCGCCGGAACCACCCAAATCGCTGCTGGCGAGGCTGCGCGGGAGCTGATGCGCAAGGCCGCCTTCATCGGACTGGCACGCGATTGCGCCGCCCACCTGCCCGGGGTGCTGGCGAACCTCGAACGCTTCGCGGCAATTTACGATGAGGCGGCATTCGTCTTCGTCGTGAGCGACAGCGTCGACGACACCGGCGTCCAACTCGAGCGCTGGCTGGAGGGGCGGCGCGGCCGGCTGATCGATCTCGGCACCCTGGATTCCCGGCTGCCGCGGCGCACCGAACGCATCGCCCATGCCCGCAACGCCGCGCTCGACGAGGTCGACCGGCATTTTCGCGGACACCAGCATCTGGTGGTCGCCGACCTCGATGACGTGATGGCCCTGCCTGTCGCGGTTGACGCCTTCGCCGCCGCCGGCCACTGGCTCGACGGTGAACCGCGGCGCGCCGGCGTGCTGGCCAATGCCCAGCCGCGCTACTACGACGTCTGGGCCCTGCGCCATGCCGAGTGGTGTCCGCACGATTGCTGGCATCCGATCTGGGGACGGCCCGCGCAGGAGAGCTTCGAGGCAGCCAAGTTCCGCGAAGTGTTCGCGCGCCAGATCACGATCCCGCCGCACCTCGCGCCGATCGCCGTCCGTTCGGCGTTCGGCGGCCTCGGCATCTATCGCCTGCCGTTGCCGGCCGACGCGCGCTATCGCGGCCTCGATGCCGGGGCGCGCGAGGTGTCCGAGCACGTCGCCTTCAACGAAGCCATCATCCGCGGCGGCGGACAGCTTTTTGTCTTCCCGGCGCTGCAGGTGCAGGCACCGCGCCAGCATCTCTACCAGCCGTCGGAGTTCCGCTGGCGCTGGCGCATGACCATGCTGGCGCGGCGGGCCGCCGAGCTCGGCCGGCCGCCCTGGCGGCAGCTGGTGGCGCCGCGATGAAGGCGCTGATCGTCGATCCGGCGCTGCGGTCAATGGGCGGACATCACCACAGCGCCGTCCGGCGCCTGCAGGCCGAACTCGCTCGCCGGGGAATCGCCGCTTACTGCCTAGGCTCGGCCTACGCCGACCAGCGGGTGGTGCAGGATCTCGCCTGCACGCCGGTCTTCACGCGCTCGATCTATGGTCGATCCTACGAGCAGCCCGGCGAGTTCGCCCAAAGTGTCGAGGAGACGCGCCGGCAACTTGCGCCGGTGCTGCGCCGCAAGAGGCCCGACCTGATCATCGTGCCCTGCTGTGATCAGGTGCTGGCCGGCGCCCTAGCGCGCCAGCTGGCATCGACGCCACGATCGGTGAGAGTGCTGGCGTGGGTGCTCTTTGCGCCGCACCATTTGATGGCGAGCGACGATCCGCGGTCCGAGCCCTTTCACAGTGAATCCCAAGCCGCCTTCGGCCGACTCGCAGCCACCGCGGGTGGGCTGCACCTTCTGTGCGAGACGCCCGCGATGGCGGACTTCTATCGTCGGCTGCTCGGGCTGGAGGTGGGCGTGGTGCCCGGGCCGGGATTGCGCGCCTTCCAGCGGCCATCGAAATCGGCCGGCGATGCGCCCACTGTGGCATGCATCGGCTTCGCCAACCGGGCCAAAGGCTATCGGCTGCTGCCCGAGGCCCTGGAGCTTGTGCTGGCAAAGGACGAGCGCGCGCGCTTCATGATCCATGGCGTGATGAAGGGTTCCGACGACCCCGACCGGGCAACGTTCGACCGCCTGGCGCGCCTGGGCGCACGGGTCGACGTGCAGCAGAATGTGCTGAGGCCCGACGAGTATCTGGCCCGGTTGACCGAGGCCGATGTGCTGCTGTTGCCGTACGATCCGGCGGTCTATCGCACGCGCGGCTCGGGCGTGTTCAGCGATGCCCGCACCATCGGCATACCGGTCGTGGCCTCGCGCGGCTGCGCTTTCGCGCAACCGGCGTTCGACGAGGGCTGGGGCGTAGAAATCAAGGAATACAATGGCTTGGCGACCGGTCTCGCGGTGCTGGAGGCGCTCGGGCGTCTGACCGAGCTCAGCCTCTCGGCAGAGCGCGTCGCCGCCTGGATGGGCGACGCGTTGGGTGAGATGCTGGATGCAACCGTGGCCAGTTGCCAGCCTGGAACTGGCCGTCTCGCCACCGTTATCGGCCGATTGCGGCCAAGATCTGCCTAAGTTCGGCTCGAATCCGCGTGCATTCACCCGGCCTGTGATAAAGTAGCGACGAATCGCAACTCCAGCCGCAAGCCCTTCAATTTCAAGGTGATAGGACCGGTTCCTTGATGACGTCAGCAAGTCTCCCGGCTGGCCGGCCCTGGCACCGTCCGGCAGCGCCGAAGTCGGAACTGGCGGCGGCGCTGGGCAGCTATCGCCATGCCTTCATCGGCATCGCGGTATTCACGGCCGCGATCAATCTGCTGCAGCTGACCGGCCCGATCTTCATGCTCGAAGTCTATGATCGCGTGCTGCCCGGCCGCAGCGTCCCGACCCTGATCGCAATCAGCGGCCTTGCCCTGGTGATGTTCGGTTTCCAGGGCCTGCTGGACGTCGTGCGCAGCCGCGTGCTGGTGCGCATCGCGGGCTCGGTCGACGAGGCGATGGGCCAGCGCGTCTTCGACCTGGCGGCCAAGCTGCCGCTCAAGGCGCTGACGCCGGCTTCCTTCCAGCCGGTGCACGATCTCGACCGCATCCGCTCCTTCATGTCGACCGTGGGACCGGCGGCCTTTTTCGACCTGCCGTGGATGCCGCTTTATCTCGGCATCTGCTTCGTCTTCCATCCCTATATCGGCATCGCCGCGACGGTGGGCGGCCTGCTGCTGATCGGCATCACGGCCGCCACCGAGTATCTCAGCCGCCAGCCGGCGAAGGACGCCCAAGGCGTCTCCGAACGGCGCATGGCGCTCGCCGAAGCGAGCCGGCGCAACGCTGAGGTGGTGCAGGCGATGGGCATGGGCGGCCGCCTGGCCCGCGTGTGGCACGAGCACAACAAGCGCAACCTCGCCGCCCAGCAGCGCGTCTCCGACATCGCCGGTGGCATGTCGGCGCTGTCGCGCACGCTGCGCATGGTGCTGCAGTCGACCGTGCTCGGCATCGGCGCCTGGCTGGTGATCAATCAGCAGGCGACGGCGGGCATCATCATCGCGAGCTCCATCCTGACCTCGCGCGCGCTGGCGCCGGTCGAGGTGGTGCTGTCGCAGTGGCGGAGCTTCATCGCCGCACGCCAGAGCTGGCGCCGGCTGAGTGGCCTGCTGGCCAGCGTTCCGGCCGAACAGCCGCGCATGGAGCTGCCGCAGCCCAGCGCCACGCTCACCCTCGAGGCGGTCGGCGTCTCGCCGCCGGGCAGCAATCGCATCGTCGTGCAGGGCATCACCTTCCAGCTCAAGGCCGGCCAGGGTCTGGGCGTGATCGGGCCTTCGGCCTCGGGCAAATCCTCGCTGGTGCGCGCCATGGTCGGCGTGTGGTCGACCTTCCAGGGCAAGATCCGCATCGATGGCGCCGCCATCGACCAGTGGACGCCCGAAGCGCTCGGACCGCATATCGGCTACCTGCCGCAGGACATGGAGCTGTTCGGCGGCACCGTCGCCGAGAACATCGCCCGCTTCCAGCCCGACGCCACGTCCGAGCAAGTCATCGCCGCAGCCAAGGCCGCCAGCGTGCATGAGCTGATCCTGGCCCTGCCCAACGGCTACGAGACGCAGGTCGGCGACAACGGCAACGCCCTGTCGGCCGGCCAGCGCCAGCGCATCGGTCTCGCACGCGCGCTCTTCGGCGATCCGTTCCTGGTCGTGCTCGACGAACCCAACTCCAACATCGACCGCGAGGGCGACGAGGCGCTGACCAAGGCGATCCTGGGCGTGCGCGCCCGCGGCGGCATCGTCGTCGTGGTCTGCCACCGGCCGTCGGCGCTGGCCGGCGTCGACACGGTGCTGATCATGATGGCCGGCCGCCAGCAGGCCTTCGGGCCGAAGGAGCAGGTCTTCCAGCCGCCGCAACAGCAGCAGCCCGCCAACCAGCCGGCGGCGCGCCTGGTGACGCCGATGACCGTCCATGCCGGCGCACGGCCGCAGGAGGTCAAGCCGTGACCATCCAGCGCTCGCTCCTGCAACATCTGCTGCTGGGCACGGCAGCGGTGGCCGTGCTGATGCTGATCATCTTCGGCTGGGGCATCCTCACCGAAATCTCGGGCGCGGTGATCGCGCCCGGCAAGATGGTCGTCGACAGCAACGTCAAGAAGGTGCAGCACCCGACCGGCGGCGTGGTCGGCGACCTCCGGGTAAAGGACGGCGACCGCGTGAAGAAGGGCGACATCGTCGTGCGACTCGACGAGACGCAGGCGCGCACCAGCCTCGCCATCGTCACCAAGGCGCTTGACGAGATGGAAGGCCGCCAGGCCCGGCTCGAGGCCGAGCGCGATGGCGCCGACAAGGTCACCTTCCCGGCCGACTTCGTCGCCCGCAAGGACGAGCCCGACGTCGCCCAGGCGATGGCAAGCGAGCAACGGCTGTTCGAGCTGCGCCGCTCGGCGCGCGAAGGCCAGCGGCAGCAGCTGGTCGAGCAGATCGACCAGCTGAAGCAGCAGATCGCCGGCAACGACGAGCAGATCGCGGCCAAGACCAAGGAGATCGACTGGAACTCGCAAGAGCTGGGCGGCGTGCGCGGCCTGTGGAAGGACAAGCTGGTGCCGTTCAGCCGCGTCACGACGCTGGAGCGCGACAACGCGCGCCTGCATGGCGAGCGCGGCGCGCTTACCGCCTCGATCGCCCAGGCCAAGGGCCGCATCGCCGAGATCCAGCTCAAGATCCTGCAGATCGACGAAGATCTGCGCACCGAGGTCGGCAAGGAGCTGGCCGAGATCCGCGGCAAGCGCGCCGAGCTCACCGAGCGTCGCGTTGCGGCCGAGGACCAGCTGAAGCGCATCGACCTGGTGGCGCCGCAGGACGGCACGATCTTCCAGCGCGCCGTGCACACGGTGGGCGGCGTGATCCAGGCCGGCGAGGTGCTGATGCTGGTGGTGCCCGATGCCGACGAGCTGATCATCGAGGCCAAGGTGTCGCCGCAGGACATCGACCAGATCCATGCCGGCCAAGCCGCCGTGGTGCAGTTCGGCGCCTTCAACCGGCGCACCACGCCGGAGCTGAACGGCGAGGTGATCGGCATCGGCGCCGACATCACCACCGACGACAAGAAGAACGAGTCGTACTACGCGGTGCGCATCCGCATCTCCGACAAGGAGATGGCGAGGCTCGAGGGCCTGCAACCGATGGCCGGCATGCCGGTCGAGGTCTTCATCAAGACCTCTCCGCGCACGGTGGTATCGTACCTCACCAAGCCGCTGCGCGAGCAGTTTGAGCGGGCGTTCCGCGGCCGCTAATCTCCCCCCTCCGATCCACACACTTTTGGTCCAAATGGGGGGAAAACGATGGCGCTCTACGAACTCAGGACCTACACGCTCTATGTCGGCAAGATGGCGGAAGCGGTGACGCTCTATCAGCAGTTCGGCTTTCCCGCGCTGCAGAAGGGCGGGCACGACAAGCACCTGATCGGCTACTTCCAGGGCGACACCGGCACGATCAATCAGCTCGTCCATCTCTGGAAGTTCGCCGACGATGCCGACCGGCGCGCCCACTGGGCGGCGGTGTTCGCGAACAAGGATTTCACCGAGGGCTTTGCCGCCAAGTTCCGGCCGCTGGTCATGACGCAGGAAGTGAAGCTCCTCAACGCCGCGCCCTGGGGGCCTCACCCCTAGATTCTACACTCCCGCTGGCACGCCGCTTGCTCCTCCTGTCGCGCCCCCGCGTAGACAGGAGCGATCGATGGATATCGGCGTCTTCATTCCCATCGGCAACAATGGCTGGCTGATCTCGGCCAACTCGCCGCAATACATGCCGACCTTCGAGCTGAACAAGCAGATCGTGCTCAAGGCGGAGCACTATGGGCTCGATTTTGCCCTGTCCATGATCAAGCTGCGCGGCTTCGGGGGGAAGACCGAGTTCTGGGACCACAACCTCGAATCCTTCACCCTGATGGCAGGATTGGCCGCTGTCACCAAGAACATCCAGCTCTATGCCTCGGTGGCGGTGCTCACGATCCCGCCGGCCATCGTCGCCCGCATGGCCTCGACCATCGATTCGATCTCGGGCGGCCGGTTCGGCGTCAACATCGTCTCGGGCTGGGCCAAGATGGAATACGAGCAGATGGGCCTGTGGCCGGGCGAGGCCCACTTCGCCAAGCGCTACGACTACAGCACCGAGTACGTGACGGTGCTGCGCGAGCTGTGGGAGACCGGCACCTCGAACTTCAAGGGCGAGTACTTCCAGATGGCGGACTGCAAGCTGTCGCCCCGTCCGCAGGCCGAGATGAAGATCGTGTGCGCCGGCCAGAGCCCGCGCGGCATGGAATTCGGCGCGACCTACGGCAACTACAACTTCACCCTGGGTAAGGGCGTCAACACTCCGACCGCCCATTCGGCAACCAACGAGGCGATGGCCGCGGCCGCCGCCAAGACCGGTCGCGACGTCGGCAACTACGTGCTGATGATGGTGATTGCCGACGAGACCGACGAGGCGGCGATGGCCAAGTGGCGGCACTATAACGAGGGCGCCGACATGGGCGCGCTGGCCTGGATGGCGGGCGAGGCCAATGCCGATCCCAACGCCTCCGACGACGGCACGGCCAAGCGCATCTCGGCGCCCGAGGGCGCCATCAACTTCAACATGGGCACGCTCGTGGGCTCCTACGCCTCGGTGGCGCGCATGCTCGACGAGTGCGCCACGGTGCCCGCGACCAAGGGCATCATGCTCACCTTCGACGACTTCCTGATCGGCATGGAACAGTTCGGCCAGCGCATCCAGCCGCTGATGAAGACCCGTGCCGCCAAGCTGAAGCAGGTGGCTTGAGGCGACGCCCCTCATGTCCGGGTCGATGGATATCGGCGTCTTCATCCCCATCGGCAACAACGGCTGGCTGATCTCGACGACGTCGCCGCAGTACAAGCCGACCTTCGAGCTGAACAAGCAGATCGTGCAGCGCGCCGAGTACTACGGCCTCGACTTCGCACTTTCGATGATCAAGCTGCGCGGCTTCGGCGGCAAGAGCGAGTTCTGGGACCACAATCTCGAGTCGTTCACATTGATGGCGGGCCTCGCCGCCGTCACCAAACGCATCCAGCTCTATGCCTCGGTCGCCGTGCTCACCATTCCGCCCGCGATCGTGGCGCGCATGACCTCGACCATCGATTCGATCTCAGGCGGCCGCTTCGGCGTCAACATCGTGTCGGGCTGGGCCAAGGCCGAGTACGAGCAGATGGGCCTGTGGCCGGGCGAGGCGCATTACGACAAGCGCTACGACTACAGCACCGAGTACGTCACCATCCTGCGCGAGCTCTGGGAGACCGGGACGTCGAACTTCAAGGGCGAGTACTTCCAGATGGAAGACTGCAAGCTCAGCCCGCGGCCCCAGACCTATGTGAAGATCGTCTGCGCCGGCCAGAGCCCGCGCGGCATCGAGTTCGGCGCGGGCTACGGCGACTACAATTTCGTGGCGGCCAAGGGCATCAACACGCCGACGGCGCACAGCGCCACCAACCTCGCGATGGCCGAGGCCTCGGCCAAGACCGGCCGCGACGTCGGCAACTACGTGCTGTTCATGGTGATCGCCGACGAGACCGACGAAGCGGCCGAGGCCAAATGGCGGCACTACAACGACGGCGCCGACCTCGACGCCATGGGCTGGCTCGCCGGCCAGGCCAACGCCGACGCGCATGCGGCGGCCTCCAGCACGGCGCGCCAGATGGCGGCGCCCACGGGCGCGGTCAACTTCAACATGGGGACACTCGTTGGCTCCTACGCCGCGGTTGCGCGCATGCTCGACGAGGTCGCGACCGTGCCCGCCACCAAGGGCATCATGCTGGTGTTCGACGACTTCCTGATCGGCATGGAACAGTTCGGCCAGCGCATCCAGCCCCTGATGAAGAGCCGCGCCGCCAAGCTGCAGCAAGTGGCTTAGTCTCTTGCCGGACCGCGGGCCTCCAGGCCCGCCTCATGTTCTTCGTCTTTGCCGGGAGCGCGCCACTCCAGTGGCGCATCATGTCCTG
>Ga0049070_1001245_pt1 | contig 10642 bp, 20 predicted proteins | sample FECB22metaG_FD_56243 | JGI IMG/M metagenome (GOLD analysis project Ga0049070, IMG submission 56243) | Cyanobacterial communities from the Joint Genome Institute, California, USA - FECB-22 | ecosystem: Environmental > Aquatic > Thermal springs > Hot (42-90C) > Microbial mats | place: USA: California
AGCATGGGGGTCAGATCCTCATGACGCGAAGAGGTCAGTTCCGGATGTCGCTTGATAGGACTATAGGGAGGGCGGCGAAGCATGGACGCAGGCTAGGGCGCAGGGTCGTGGCCGAGCACCCATCATGGTTGCTCGGCGTCGTACGCCGTTGGTCAGTCGCGCTGGTCGCGCACGTATCGCCGAAGCCGAGCTGTCGGGATGCACCATGGGGCGTTCGGCACCCCGCCAGGCTGATACCCTATCGGGTCGCGGGGGTAAGCCGCGTTGTGGCGAACGATGTGACGCCGCAGGCGCTGCGTCGTCCAGCCTACGGCGTGCGCGGCACGCTGCAACGATAATACTTCGTCACGCTCCTCGACGGGGCGTCGGTATGCGTCCGGATTTACCCCCTGAGCGGCGGCGAGCTCGAGGGCGAGCTCCTTCAGCCTTCCGAAAACCACCTGCATCTCGGCGTTGATTTCTGCCGGCGAGCGGGACGCAGAAGGGAAAGTGGGGCGGATGACGTCGGCGGTCATGGCAGCAGGCTTATCAACAGCCCGAACACTACCAGAAACCATAGCTCGATCAGAGGCTTGGGAGTGGTCAAAGCGCCAAAGCAGGGGCGCTTGAGGCAGGGTTATCCACAGGCCTCGGGCGCTGAACTGATTGGCCGGGCGGCCGCTCAGGCTCGGCGGTGGGCACGGCTCACCAAGAATGCGAGAGGTATGGGAGGGTAAGCCTCTGATTTCGCTCACACTGAGCTGAAAGTGAAATCGAGGTTTCGGTAGAAACGCACGGGCCTTCCGCTGCGCCGGCATCGCGGGTCCCTGCCAGGGGGTACGTTCCTTTGAGCCCCCCTCTCCCCTCCCAGCCTTCCCCCTGGCTGAGCCTTCCCGAGGGTTGGCGCTGGGCGTGGCCAGGCGCGGGGGCTGCGGCGTGCACGGAGGGAAGTCGGCGAGCCGGCGCCCGCCAGTGACCAAATTTGAGGGCTTGGCGAGGCTGAGGCTGTCCAGGCCTGCGCGCCCACGTGCCTGCCCCTCAATGCGGGGGCGCGACCGTGTGCCTGGCCTCAGCCCTGGCCAGCTGCTCGAGGCGAGGGCCAAGCGCTTATCTGCCAAGCATAGGGCATCGCTTAACGGCGTGATGGCATGCTCAAGGCCGGGAGACACTATCCCGGGAGAGAACCCATGCTCGAGCGCCGCGCTAAGCTACGCGCCCGCGCTGCCGTGCCAGGCCTCGCGCGCTTCGCCGTTGCCGCGCCAGAGGTTCCGTGTGTCGTGCTGGACTTCTCGTCAGTCGGGGCGTGTGTGGCCTTCGCGGTAGGCCTATCGCCGCCGCGGCTATTCGATCTCCGCATCGGTCTCGATCCTGAACCATGCGCCGTGCGCGTCGTGTGGCGCAGGCCTGACCGAGTTGGTGTCGCGCTCCTCAAGGCTCGCGCCGCCCCGGACGTCGTTCCAGGATAACTGCAAGCCTCACTGTCCGCTCATCCGCCCGACATGCACTTTTTGAAGTGCTCCCTACGGATCTGCCTGTTGTATTCGGCGTAGAGTGCTGCCCCTTTGCCGCCGTTTATCATCTGATAGGCTTCAGTTCTACACTTGATCCGGAGGGGCGTGTCGCCTGCTTGAGGGGTATAAGAAAACCCTCTCGCGTTGCCTGCCAATGCAGGGGCTGGCGCAGCAGCTCCTGTTGCAATAATGGCGGCGACTGCCAAGCGCTTAACCATCATTAAATCTGCCAACGCGAGCCGATTGCGCCAATGATGATGGCATGAGCCGCAACGGCGTCAAGTAATGAGAGGGGCTGAAATATGAAAGGCCCCGCTGGCGTGTGCCGGGCGGGGCCTCAAGCACTGTTGCACCCGGCTCCCGCCGGCAACTGCGGCCCGTCCTCACGCGAAGGTCAGGCCAAAGAAGGCTCCGCGGCAGCCCTCTACGCAGTTGATAAGAGCAACGTGATGCTCGTTCTGGTGACATGACCCAAAGGTGCACGGATTTCAAGGTCGCGGCCGCAGAGGATTATGGATTGAGGCGGTGACGACGCGGGTTTGATCCGGGCTGTGCTTCCGGGGTTGGGAGTTGCAGCTTTCTCGAATTCCCCCTCGCTGGCCTTCGACGTCGCCGGCGAGCTGCGGCTCGAGAGTTCGCTCACGCCCCTGCTCAGGGCCGCTGCGGCGAGGGGCGGGGGCTCGCGTGCGCCCTCGGGCGCGGAAGCGAGAGCCCGGCCCGCCTCGTGTGTGCTCGTGCGCAGGCGCGGGGTGTGAGCTACGGGGTTCCAGCGTGCTGCCGTAGCGCTGAGCCGTTCCGCTTCCTCGCTCTATCCGGCAGGATCGCGGTCGAGGGGCCAAGCCCTCGCCGCGAAGCCAGGACGAGATGCACGGCTCGGGTCGTTTGGAAATCGGAAGCCGGGCAGGCCTCGGCGCTACTCGTGCCTCGTGCGGCAAGGGCGGGCTCGACATGACGGCCTCGACGCGCCCGGGGGCGCTGGCCGCCCTGCCGCCCCGCCTGGCAAGGACGAGAGGCAGCTGGGTCGAGCGCACTCATGATCCCAGATCGCTGCCGCCAGTATCCTGGAAAGATCCTGGTCTATCCTAGATACGGCGAAGTAGCTTGTGCGCACCCCCTGCGCACTCAGAGTTCGCATCCCCTGCGCACAAGCTTGTGCGCCTTTCACCCGCTGAGGAAAGGCGCACGAGATATTCGCCTTTCCTTATCCGCCGAAGGGCCAGAAAAGGCGCACCGTAGAGTGCGCCTTTTCCGGTAGGACCGAACCGGGAAGAAGCGCCCGCCTCATTTATCGCGACCGGCCTGGGTCGAGTTTCAGTCGGTAGCGGTTCGCATGTCCGGATCCGCGTCCGACGACGACCCCAAGATGGCCGCGCTGTTCCAAAGCCTTCACGGTGATCTGGATCCCCCTGCGGCTCGCCCCGGTGGCCTTCATCAGCTCGCTGTGCGGTGGGTGGGCGTAGCCCTTCCTGCGATCCACCTTCTGGCTGATGATGATCGCCAGGCGATAGCCCAAGGGCGGAAGGTCCGGGTCCTCGGCAACCTGCAAGAGCCACAGGAAGGCGTTGCGGGCTGCTTTGGTGCCCGCCGAGGGCTGGGGCGTGGCGGCCGCCGTGCTGTGGCTGCTCGGCGGGTCGAGGTCAGCCGGCTCCGGGGGGGCGTCGCCGGACGGCATGGGCGGCTGAAAGGCGTTCGCGCTCCTCACGCCGCCGACCCCCCAGAGCCATAGGCGGGGCGGCCATCGCCAATCCAGACGACGCGCGCAACGGCCTTCTCGAGCCGTGCGAGTTCGCTTTCGACGGCCACCGGGGCAAGGCCCATTCGACGCAGACGCGTCGCGATGGGCGTGAAGCGCCGGTCGAGCAGCATGACGCGGCACTGGCGGCCGTGTCGCTCGCGTAGGGTTACAAACGCTCTAGCGAGTTCTGCGATGAGCCGTGTGTCTCGTGAGGGCGGGAAGGGCAGCAGCACAGCGCCGCCGACGGCCGAAGGCACCGGCGGCCCGACTTCGGCTGAGACGAGCTCGTTTAAGACTTTGCGCCGCTCAGGGCGGCGCTTGCTTGATGGCGTGGGCTCAACAGCGGGGATGCCATCGAAGAGTGGAAGACCTTTAAGATCATTCATGCCGCATCTTCCGTGCTGTCTGAGGGAGACTCACCCCGAAACGCTGCCCCGAAATGCTCTTCCATCACACTGCGCTGGTGGTTTGCTTCTCGCTTGCTCCTCTCGATATTTCTGTACTTGTAAAGGCTCTGGCTGACTTTTTGTGCATTCTTAAGAGTCGCTTCGCTTGCCTTGTGCGCACACCACAAAGCACGGTTGGCTGACTGAAATTCCCGGTACGCCATTGTGCTGCATAAATTCAGCAAATCATCGCGTTCATCATCCGACCATTCCACAAGATCGCTATCTATGTATTCGCGTATCTCTCCGATATTTGCATCATCGTCCATGACACCTAGGATATAGACGGCGATATCAATGTATCCTTTCATTTCTTTCATAGTTATAGCTCCACGATATGCGCTGATGCGGTTCAGATGACCTGTTCTTGTGCTTCAACCCATTTGAGGATCGTGCTCTTGCGGGCAGTCATTGTCCCGCCGAGCTTGAAAGTCGGGAGCCCATGCTTGTCGGCGGCGTGGTACACGCGCCGGCGATTGCTTTCGGCAAGCTTCTCGTCTCGAGCGTCGCCGTAGACGAAGCGAGCAATTTCGTCCGCGCCGTGCAGTAGGTCGTCAGCTAGCGACGAACCGCCTGCCGCTTCTTTGATTGCCATTGGCCTCCTCCTCATGAAGTGTGAACTTACGCTAGCTATCGCCACAGATTGGTGCAAGCGTAAACTTGCACCAGAATTTTGTACGGGGTACGAAGCGGTGGCGTCGGAGCGCAGGGACTCGAATGGCTAGCTACGCTTTGGTGGAGACCGCGCTGGCGCGGATGCACGGCGCTGACGCCGAGGCACAAAAGGGCGCCTTTCGCGGGAGGATGAAGCATCTGCAACGGCTGGGACTCCCGCTAGGGGAAAAGCCCGGCAAAGGAAAGCGGATGGACTACTCTGACGAACAGATCTGGCAACTTGCGTTGGCTCTGGAATTGTCAGAATTTGGCGTAGATCCGACGACGATAGTCGAAATGATATCCGCATATTGGTCTTTAATGTTCGGTCCGAACTTACAAGACCAGGCAGAGGCCAAGGCGCGGACTGGATCGGTTCTCGCGATTTCTGTTGCTCTGATGTCTGCCGGCTGGTGTCCAGTCGCTGAACGCATGCCAGGTTTATTATCCCTGAAATGGATAAAAGAAGACGAGCTCGCCAATGTGTTGGCTAAGAAAAATACACGGAGGATTATAGTTATTGACACATGGCGCATGATTCATGAGCTTAACGATCATCTGAAAAAACAGGCAAGCAAATGACATGGCAACCATCCGAGAGCGCACACTGCCGAGCGGCAAAACCGTCTGGTTGGCAGGCTATATTGATGGCGGCGGAAAGAGACGGTTCAAGCAGTTTGATCGAAAGAGAGATGCCGACGCGCATCTGACAAAGGTGAAAGCCGAAGTCGCGGCCGGCACCCACGTGCCGGATCGCGCCGCGAGCACCGTCGATGATGCCTACGTTCTGTTGATCAGCGCCCTTGAGGCGGACAAGGCGGCAGGCGCGACGCTGCACAACTACCGCGTTTACTACCAGGGGCACGTGAAGCCGTTCCTCGGCTCCCGATTGTTGCCCAAGCTGCACCCTGCGGATGTTGGCGACTGGTTGGAACGGCTGAGGGCCGAGGGCCGCACCGATGACACGTGCCGGCGAGCGCGGATCGTGCTCGGCGCCATCTTCGATGAGGCGATCCGGCGACGCCTTGCGCACACCAATCCCGTCCGATCGCTTCGCAGTCGGCGGAAGACCCGGCGCGCAGAGATCCGCGAGGTCGAAGAGACCATTCGGATCCCTGAGCGCGAGGTCGTGCGGGCGATGCTCGCAGCGGCGGCGGACACTGAGGCTCTGTTCCTGATAGCTCGCGAGCGAGGCAGAGAGGGTGCTCGGATCATCGAGGTGCAGCGTGTCTCGGCCGAGCACCCGATCAAAGAGTCGCGTGCTTTCCGCGCGAAGCACCCTGGGCTAGCTGTCGAGACCTTCCGCCCAACCCCATGGCTGCGGCCGCTCTTGGCCACGATGGCCCTCGCAGGCCTGCGGATCGGCGAAGCACGTGGGCTATCCTGGTCGAGCGTTGAACCCGAGCACCTGCAGGTGCGAGAGGGGGTCGACCGGTACAACGTCCGGGACACCGTGAAGACAGCGGCCGCACTACGCAGCGTGCCGATAGGACCGCAGCTGGCGACGATCCTGGTGAACTGGCGGGCGAGGACAGCAGGAGAGGGCGGGCTCGTTTTTCCATCAGAGACTGGGACACCAATCGGCTATCCCAATATCGTCAATCGGCAGCTCGGACCGCTGCAGATCGCCCTGGGCATCCTGGCGGCGGACGGCTCGCCGCGCTGGACGGCGCACAGCTTCCGGCATTTCGCCGTGTCGCTCTGGATCGATGAGGGAGCGAAGATCGGGCAGGTCTCGGAATGGGCCGGGCACGAGTCGCCGGAGTTCACGCAGCGGGTCTACGGGCACCTGTTCAAGGCTGGTCGGACGGACCGCCGGGCGGTCACCGCGGGCGAGCTCTCGGTGCTTGGCGCGATCGAGCCGGCAACACCAACGCAACACGGCAACGACAACGCGCTGAAAAACGGCGCATCAGCAACAGCTTAACCGACCGCAGCAGCCGCCTTCTAAGCGGCAGGTCGTAGGTTCGAGCCCTACCGGGGTCGCCAGGTGTTTCAACGGGTTGGCACCGAGTTTGCGCGGCGGCAAGAACCCCGGGACAGCTCCGAATCCGGGCTCTCCGTTTCCCGCCGGGAGCGACGCGGGCGGGCGCGCGGGGTACGGGACGCGTCGCGCCCGCGACAGCCGCCGGGCCAGGAGGCGGCTGAGCCTGGCCGCGGCCCAGCGCCGCCGCTCAGGTCCGTCCTCCGCGCGCGCCGAAGTCCTCGGAACGAGGCAGCCGCACCATGACCGCCGGCGATCGAACGCGGGCGACGGCGACAGCGCCGATGACCCGCTCTCGTGCGCGAATCTGGTCCTGCAACAAGCCGCGGCCGAGGCGATTGATGCGGACGACGCGAAGCCCTGGATCATCATCGAGAACGGCGACATCCTGGCGCCCAACTGGATCAGGGCCAGTACCGGCACATCCCGCCCGCAAGCATGGGCCGTGAGCCGGCGCTCTGCGGTATGCAGTTCCCCCGCCGCACCGGGCCTCAGCCGGAACCGGCGAGGCGCCTGAACTTCACGTGCAGGGATCACCTCCGCCAATCGGCCGGTTCCCCCCTCGTGCGCCCACTCCCGCACCGTGCCGAGCCGGACCGTTGGTCATGGGCACTCTGCGGGGTGAGGAACACGCAAGCTGCTCAAAAGCGAGCGCAGGAGGAAAGCTGACATGGCAGACATCCGCTCACACGATCCGGTCGGACGATCTGACGGCCGGCCAGGATCAGACCAGGCCGGCGGCTCGGCCGGCGGCTCGGCCGGCGGCTCGACTGGCGGCTCGGCCGGCGGCGGTGCCGGCGTCGCCGATCAGGCCAGAGAGACGCTGCGGGATGCCACGAACAAGGCCTCGGACGCGTGGGACAACGCCTCCGAGTACGGGTCCCGCTACTATCGGCAGGGCAGTCGCGCTGTCAGTGACATGGACAGCGGCACGATGGCCGGCCTGTTCATCGCGGGCGCGATCGGCTTCGGTCTCGGCTGGCTGGTCTTCGGTCAGCAATCGTATACGGGCGACTACGTCTCGAGGCGGATGAGCGCGAGCAGCGAGCGCCGCTACTAGGAGCGACCTGCCGGCGGCTGGGCAGGCGGAACTCCGCGTCACCAGCCGCCGAACCGGCAAGGCACACTGATCGTGCGCCGCACGCTCCATACCGGAACAGTCTGCCACCGCCGCGCGGATCTGCGCGCTCGGCACGGGCGGACGGCGATGAAGGTGTTTCGGATCCGGCACGAAGTGACAGGAGCCATCCTCTGGACCGGATCGGCCACGAACCCGCTCGCGGCACGCGACGCCATGGCCCACGAGGCCGGCTGCTACGACCTCCGCGCTGGCGGCCTCGACGTCGAGGAGATCCGAGACTAGCCCCCGAGCTACAGAGCGGCCCGCGCGACGCCTGCCGGAACGATCACCGCGCCGTCAGGTGCCGGTGCCGGGCCACCTGTCCAGCACGCGCGACCCGGCGCGCAGCTCGACATGGTGGCTGTGGGCATCGTCCCGGGTCTCGCAGAGGTCAACGGCCGAAGCGAAGCGGGTCCGCGCGGCGATCTCGGTCTCCACATCCTCGGCGATCACCTGCCGCCCGTCTCGGAAGGTGAGCACGCGGAAGGTTGGGTGTCTCAGGTCGCTGGCTTCCATCGGTGGCCTCTCCGGGAGGATCGTTACGCGTCACCCGGCGCCGTGACCGCCCTTGGCGTTGTCGGGCCCGGGAAGATCCGGTCGGTTGTCGTAGCCGCCGCTTTCCGGCCCCACGCCGGCCTCAGGCTCCGGACTGCCCGGCGAGTGCGGGCCGGTTCCGCCAGTCGCCGGATCCGGCTTCCCCACCTCGCCGATCGGCCGGCCCGGCGGTACCGTGCCGAAGGCCTCGCGCGCCGCGTCGACGTCCTGACCCATGACGGCCTCCCTCGATGTTGCGAGAAGCCAAGGCGCGAGGCGCAATCGGGGTTCCCGGCCGCTCGGCCCCGCCTCGATCTGATCACGGGCCGGGGACGCGTCCGATCCCACGCGCGGACCGATACGCAACGCGGGCCGTCCGCTCGGGGGCAAGACTGGGCTCGTGCGCCGTGGGCGAGTCTGGCCGAACCCCGTGCCGGAGCAGACCGCGCACGAGTCGGCGAGGGCAGCCGCGCGAGCCTGTAGACGGTGTGGGCGGCCATGACAGCGAGGACAGCGAGACGCGCCAAGAGGGTGTTCAGCACGCGGTGCACGCTCGAACGGAGTGGGATCGGCGGTCCGCCACCGCCGGTGCGCCCCGGAGGCGCGCCGAACACGGCGCGATCGCGGCGGGCACGACGATAGCTGCAACCGGGATCGTGGCTCGGCGTTGAAAGCCGGACACCCATCGTAGCTCCCGCATCCTCGGGTTCAGCCATGCCCACCGAGCTGCACGACAAGGCCCACATCGACGTCTTCGACCGCGCCGCCCGCGAGCATTGGTCCCTGCACTTCGGAGTGACCGAGGACCGCCTGCGCAAGGCCGTGAGGATGGTCGGATCCCGCGTCACCAGCGTCGCGGCGTATCTCGGTCAGTCTGCCCGCTGACATGGGCCGCCCGCCGTTGAGCCGCGACCTCTATCTGAGTCCGAACGGAGATCGCTGGCTCCTGCTGCGCGATCCGTCCGACGGTCGCAGCTTCGTCCGGCACGAGGCCAACCCAGCTTCGGGCGGACACGTCACCGACGTGGCATTGGTGGCTTTTCTCGCCGCCGATCGCGGAGGCCCCGAGCATCAGGCTGTGTGGGCGTTGATCGGTGAGCTCGTCGACGATGGCGCTACACCGCCATCCGCGATCGCTTAGGCTGCGCCGCCGCTTCGCGGAGCGCATCCGCGTCGACGAGAAGCGCGGCGGCGATCTCGGACAGGGCCGCGCGCTCGATCGCGGCGATGCCGTCGTGATCTGCCACATCGGCCGCCACTCGAAACACGCCCGCGCGTTGGTCCATGGGCCGACCGGCAATCGCCGCGACCCGTCGCAGGTTCTCCGCGCGGCCAGCCCGGGTGCCGGCTCGACCGATCGCCTCGTGTAGCGCCTCATCGAGCATCAGGACGTCGTAGCCTTTCTCCAGGATCGGGCTGGCGAGGACGCCGGCGAGGGCCGTTTCCAGTTCATCGCCCGCGACCTCGCCGTCGGCGACGATGACATTGGCAGCCGCGGAGACGCCGGCCTGCATCAGCGCGTCGTCGCCGGCATAGGCGGTCACCGTCTGGCGGAAGCGGGCGAGCAGGTCTCGTATGAGGGGCATGTGACGCGCTGCTGAGCGAGGTGGATCGAAGACGGATCGCTAACGACACCAAGGCGCGGCGCCGCACCAGCGCATGCGCGCCACCGAGCCGGTGACGGCAGGATCGCCGGCGAGGCGCTGATCCCCTTCCGTGTTCGGTCTGTTCGCCTCGGCCAGCATGGCTGCGAAGAAGCAGCACAGCATCAGGGCGGCGATCCATAGGAGGGCCCGGAAGGTGCGGAGAGGACGCTTCGACATACGCGCCAGCCTGGTGCGGCAGGGTTAGCGAACCCTTGCGCCGGGTCGGAAGGAAGCCCGAAAACGGCCTCTTTGAGGGAGCCACGAGCGGATCGGCTGCGCTCAACCTCGGGGAGGGTCGCGGGCCATCGTGGCGTGTCCGCCTGCAACAGCGCCGTGCGGTGTCGCGAACGCCTCGGGCCCGTCGGCAGAGGGAAAGCGTCGCTGTAGCAACCGGGCGCGCAGAAAAAAGGCCACTCCCGAGGGAGCGGCCCGAAGTCTTGGGAGGAAACGCCCTTGGGAAGGGCTGCCAGACCGCGACGCCATCGCGGTCTCGCACCGCCGACCTAAGCCTGCACGGTGCGGCGCACAACCGCCATTAGGCTTCGTCGCGTGCATAAGTGGCGCTGGACGCCCGCTCAGGTGCGCTTCCACACCATGGCTCGGGCGCCCGGAACGTTCCGGGGCCGCGTCTCACCTAGCTTCGTGGGAGACGCAGTCGTGTCGGCCGTCAGCGGGCCAAAGCGTCGGCCGGGCCACCGGCATGCTGGCCCGAGTACCGGTAGGCCGGGGCGGTGCGATAGTGCGTCACCGAGATGTCCGGCAGGACCACCGAGGCGTTGCCGGCGTAGCCCGAGTAGGCCGAAGCCGGATAGGGGCTGTGCCTGCTGTCGATGCCCTGCGCCAGGGCGGGCGTGGCGACGGCGACCAGGGCGGCCGCAGCGAGCAGATGCAGCTTCATGACGATCTCCATGCGGGTTCGTTCGACTTCGCGGGGAAGCCATCCGGTCAGTCGGGTCGCGTGAGGAAGATCGTCGGTGCGGCGGTCTCGATCGCGGCGGCTGTGCTTGGCCGGCTGTGACCTCTCAACGGCGTA
>Ga0049070_1001250_pt1 | contig 10596 bp, 9 predicted proteins | sample FECB22metaG_FD_56243 | JGI IMG/M metagenome (GOLD analysis project Ga0049070, IMG submission 56243) | Cyanobacterial communities from the Joint Genome Institute, California, USA - FECB-22 | ecosystem: Environmental > Aquatic > Thermal springs > Hot (42-90C) > Microbial mats | place: USA: California
CCGGCCCCAGGCCACACTGAAGCGGCAACTGATCTCAGACGGCGAACGGCACCGCTCACCCGGACCTGCGCTACTCGCGGGCCCTATCCGAGCCGTGGCCCAAGTGGTCGCTCAGAGGCTCCGCGCACGAGTGGAGAACGTCTCCGGTCTCCGGATCCACGACGGTCTCCTCGTACCAGTCCGCGTCCCGGTCGATCAGCCGACGCTTCTTGACGTACCTGCCCGCCGTCACCGCTAGCTGATCACCGACCTGGAGTTCGGATCGAGGCTTCTTCTTGCCCTGCACCTTGCTCTTGCGCTCGGCGAACTCATAGCCCTGAGCGGTATCCGACGCGAAGATCTCCGCGATCCCGCGTCCGACCGCCCCGCACATCGGACATGACCGCTGCTGCAGCTCCGGCTCATGCAGCCAGGCCGCCGGATCTGGCACCGGTGAGCCACACTTCCCGCAATGGACCGTCGCACGGTCGACGTCATCGGCGTCCTCGGAACCGTCATCCGTCATAACCAAGGATATCCGGGCTCCGCCCGGGCCCGACACCGCTCGGAGATCAGGGAAGCGCGGCGGGGCTGGTGATCTCCTCACGGCGCGCCGAGACGGCAGCCAGACCGGGGAGTGGGGTGCAAGGCGGGACCCCGTGCCCTGCACCCCACTCCCCGCCCTGGCAGGGACGAGCCCGCGCCGCGAGGAGATCACCAGCAGACCGGGCGCATGGCAGAAGAACCGGGACCGAGCCAGGTGAATGATCATGTCCCGGGCCGTCACTGGGCCGTAGGACGTCGCAGACCGTCGAGAGACGACGAGAGGTCGCGAGAGCGTTTCCGCTGCTCAGCGTACGAACCCGCTCCCCCGGCGCATGTCGGGGAGAGCGGGGCGGACGAGTCGGTCTGTAAGCCGGATCCTGTTCCCGGGCACCTCACGGTGCACCGTTCGGCGACCATCCATCTCGGCCTGCCGTCGCCGGCAGGCTCCAGCGGTCCACCCGCAGGCTCGGGCGGGCAGCCCTCGAACGCCTGCGCAACCGCCCCGTCACGGATGACGGAGCGGTCTCTCGACCTTGCTCCGGGTGGGGTTTACCGAGCCACCCCGGTCACCCGGGGTGCTGGTGGTCTCTTACACCACCGTTTCACCCTTACCTCCGGGCGGACCCGGAGGCGGTCTGTTCTCTGTGGCACTGTCCCGCGGGTCGCCCCGGGTTGCCGTTGACAACCACCCTGCCCTGTGGAGTCCGGACTTTCCTCGACGGGACCCGTGGATCCCGACGCGGTCGCCCGACCGACTCGTCCGCACCGCGGATTCTAGCGATCCGGTTCGGCCCGGCCCCCGGTGGGCGGCAGGCCCGGCCGGGACTCGCCGAGACCGGCCCGGCGGGCCCGCAACACGGCCTCGGCCCGGTCGGCGGCCTGCAGCTTGCCGATCACGTTCGACACGTAGTTGCGCACCGTCTTCGACCGCAGCCCGAGCCGGCGGCCGATCGTGGCGTTGCCCAGACCGTCGGCCAGCAGGCCGAGGATCTCGCGTTCGCGCCCGGTCAGGTCCGGGAACGCCATCCGGTCGGGCATCGCCCGGTCGAGGCCCCCGAGCAGCCGCGCGGCGACCTGCGGACCGAACACGGAGTCGCCCGCGGCGACCGCGCGGACGGCGGCGACGATCCGGCCGGGCTCGGCGTCCTTCAGCAGGTAGCCGCGCGCCCCGGCCCGTACGGCAGCGGTCACCGCGTCGGCCGAGAGCATGGTCAGCACCAGCGGCGCGGTCCGTGGCGCGACGGCACCGAGCTGCCGGATCAGCTCGACGCCGTCGATGTCGGGCAGGTTCAGGTCGACCAGGACGACGTCCGGCGCGGTCCGCTCCACCAGCTCCAGGGCCGCTGCACCGGTATCGGCCTCACCCACGACGACGATGTCCGGCTCGGCCGACAGCCTGGTCCGCACCCCGAGCCGGAACACCGGATGGTCGTCGACGACCAGCACGTCGATCGGGCCCGCGGTGCCGTCGCTCACCGCGGGATCCTCGTCACGACGCGGGTACCGGTGCCGCCGGGTCCGGGGCCGACCGTGACCGTCCCGCCGAGCTCCGCGGCGCGCTCGCGCATCGACGCCCCGCCGATCCCGCCGAGGGCCGGATCCGGGCGGGCCGGCCGCTGCCCGCCGCCGTCGTCGGCCACGACGAGCACCGTGTCCGCCTCCTGCACCGTCAGCTCGATCCGCGCGGTGCGCGCGCCGGAGTGCCGGACGACGTTGGCCAGCGCCTCCTGGGCGATCCGCAGGAGCGCGACCTCCGCGGCGGGGCTCCCGGGTGGCGGCGGCCGACGCCGCCGGCCGCGCAGGTCACCGTCAGCTGCAGGCCGGCCGCGAGCGTCGAGGCGCTGGACGTGTTCCGGACATCGGTCCTCCTGCAGCCTGGGACGACCGGGACGGTCGCGGAGCACGACCGTGTCCGTCCTCGCGTCCCGGGTTCCAGGGACACCGCGTCCCGGCCCGCCCGGTCACCGAGATGCGGATCAGCGGGAATCGTCGATCTTCACGGCCCGCTGAGCTGCATCTCGGCGCGGAAACCGGTGCGAGGTGGGGCGGGGCCGGTCAGGTGCCGCAGAAGGTCATGAACGGCGGGGCGTCCGGGCCCGGCGGCCGGGCGTAGCGCTCGTAGCCCTCGCGCTCGTCGTAGGGATGCCCCAGCACCTGCAGCATCCACTGGATCGGCTCGAGATCGCCGTCGGCGACGGCCGCGCCGAGCGCCTCCTCGACGAGGTGGTTGCGCGGCACGTAGACCGGGTTGACCCGGTCCATCGCCGCCGGGTCCGGCCCGGTCGCCAGCCAGGAGGCGAGCCAGCCGTCCACCGCGGCCGGGTCGTCGAACAGGTCGCGGACCGGTCCGGCGTCGCCGCGGGCGGCGTCGGCCAGGCGCCGGAAGAACAGCGTGTGGTCCGGCTTCCGCTCGGCGAGCAGCGTCGCGAGGTCGACCAGCAGCGGCTCGGCGTCGAGCCCGTCCGGCAGGCCGAGCTTGTGGCGGTACCCGTCGTCGCGGGCGGCGAGGTAACGGTCGGCGAACTCCTGGAGCACGCCGGTGGCGAGCCGGATCGCCTCCTCGGGGTCGTCGTCGAGCAGCGGGAGCAGGGCCTCGCCGAAGCGGGCCAGGTTCCACTGCGCGATGCCGGGCTGGTTGCCGTAGGCGTAGCGGCCGCCGTGGTCGATCGAGCTGAACACGGTCGCCGGGTCGTGCGCGTCGAGGAACGCGCAGGGGCCGTAGTCGATGGTCTCGCCGGAGATCGTCATGTTGTCGGTGTTCATGACGCCGTGCACGAAGCCGACCTGCATCCAACGTGCGACCAGCTGCGCCTGGGCCTGCACCACCCGGCGGAACAGCTCCAGGTACGAGCCGGCGCCGGGATGGTGCCGGGCGATCGCGTGGTCGGCGAGCCTGCGCAGCAGCTCGGTCTCGCCGGTGGCGGCGGCGAACTGGAACGTCCCGACCCGCAGGTGGCTCGACGCCGTGCGGGCCAGCACCGCGCCCGGTTCCGGGCCGCGCTCGCGCATGACGTGCTCGCCGGTCGCGACGACCGCCAGCGACCGGGTGCTCGGGACGCCGAGCGCGTGCATCGCCTCGGACACCAGGTACTCGCGCAGCATCGGCCCGAGCGGCGCCTTCCCGTCGCCGCCGCGGGCGAACGGGGTCCGCCCGGATCCCTTGAGGTGCAGGTCGCGGCGCTCCCCGGACGGCGTGACGAGCTCGCCGACGAGCAGCGCGCGGCCGTCGCCCAGGCGCGGCGAGTAGTTGCCGAACTGGTGCCCGGCGTAGGCCTGCGCGACCGTCGTCGCCGACTCCGGCACCGCGGTCCCGGTGAGCAGGCCGAGTCCGGCGGGCCCGCGCAGCGCGGCCGGATCGAGGCCCAGCTCGGCGGCCAGCGCCTCGTTGAGCAGCACCAGCCGCGGCTCCGGCGCCGGTGCGGCGTTCCACGGCAGGTACAGGCCGTCCAGGTCGCGGACGAAGGTGTTCTCGAACGCGATCTCCGTGGCTGCGGTCATGCCGTCCAGGCTACGAGCCGCGGGCCGGACCGGCAGGGCCGGTGAGGGCGGCCCGCGTCACCCGCGCAGGGTCTGGCTGGGCAGCTCGCCGAACCGCTGCCGGTACTGCTGGGCGAACCGGCTCTGGTGCAGGAACCCCCAGCGGAGCGCGACGTCGGTGACCCGCACCGTCGCCGGGTCGCAGCGCTGCAGCTCGGCCCGGACCCGGTCGAGCCGGATCCGGCGCAGGTGCCCCATCGGCGACTCGCCCAGCTCCTGCTGGAACGCGGCGTGCAGGGTGCGGACGCTCATGCAGCCCACCCTCGCCAGCTCCTGCGGGGTCAGCGGATCGTCGGCGTGCTGCTCCATGTGGTCGAGGACCGGGCCGAGCCGGCCGGAGCGCACCGGATCGGGCGGCCCCACCAGCGCGTCGCTGTAGCGGTGCCGCCCGGCGTGCAGCAGCTGCGTCATCACGAACGCCTCCAGCTGCTCGCGGGCGATCGGCATCTCGGCCAGCCCGCCGGGCCGGTCCAGCTCGCGCGCCAGGAACTCGACCGACGCGAGCAGCGTCCGGCCGGCCGGGGTGGTGAGGTCCAGACCGAACCCGAAGTCGACGACGTCGTGCACGGGCCGGTTGAGCTGCTCGCTCAGGTGGGTCTCCAGGCTGGTCCGCGGGATCTTGAGGATGAGCTGCTCGGCGTCCGGTGACCAGCGGACCGTGTTCGTCCGGTCCGGCAGGAGCACGATGCCCGACGCCCGGGCACCGGTCCGCGCCCGGTCGCCGTCGCTGCGTTCGGCCCTGGTGACGCCCGCGACCGTCAGGTTCACGTGGTAGTTGTCCTCGGTCGGCGGCATGACCAGCGTCGCCGGCGACCGGTACGTCAGGTACCCGACGGTGAACACCCGGTCGGTGGTGGCGTTCAGCGTCATCGCGACCTGCTCGTCGGGCGCGGTGAGGTCGTGCCGCAGGTAGGTCCGGGTGACCGCGTCGCGGGCCTGCTCCAGGCTGTGCGTCGCCAGTACCGGAAAACGCTCGAGCGTGCCGCCGGACCGCATCGTCTCGACACCTCCTCGTGCCGCGGATCACTCGTCCCGCGCAGCCTATGTCCGTTCGCGGCGCCCCTACCAGCCGTTGCGTGCGTGCGGCCGTCCGCTCGGTGCAGACCCGCGCCGGTGCACGGAACGGCTGGACCGGCGCGGCGCGCGGATATCGAGTGCCGCGCGGGCCGCCCTAGCGTCCGGATCCACCGCCGACCGGCGACGGAGCCGGCCGGGGAGACCTGCGAGGGAGATGCCGGACACGATGTCGCAGACACCAGCACTGGAAGAGTTCGGGCTCTTCGTCAACGGCCGGACGGTGCCCGCCCGGTCCGGCGCGACGTTCGAGTCGCAGAACCCCTACACCGGCGAGCCGTGGGCCCGGCTGGCCGACGGCTCCCCCGCCGACGTCGACGAGGCCGTCGCCGCGGCCCGCAGCGCGTTCGACGGCGAGTGGGGTGCGAGGACCGGGTTCGAGCGGGCCGCGATCCTGCGCCGCTGCGGCGACGCGATCGCCGCGAACGCGGAGCGGCTGGCCCGGCTGGAGGTGAACGACTCCGGCAAGCTGCTGCGCGAGATGCGCGGTCAGCTCACCGCGCTCCCGCAGTGGTACTACTACTTCTCCGGGCTGGCCGACAAGGTCGAGGGGCGCACCGTCCCGCCGGTCAACCCGAACTACTTCGGCTACACCACCCGCGAGCCGGTCGGCGTGGTCGGCGCGATCACCCCGTGGAACTCGCCGCTGCTGCTGCTGACGTTCAAGCTGGCGCCGGCACTGGCGGCGGGCTGCACGATGGTCGTCAAGCCGTCCGAGCACTCCCCCGCCTCCACCGTCGCGTTCGCCCAGGTGCTGCACGAGGCCGGGCTGCCGGACGGCGTGCTGAACGTCGTCACCGGCTGGGACCGGGCGACCGGAGAGGCGCTGGCCGGGCACACCGGGGTGGACAAGGTCGCCTTCACCGGTTCGACGGCGACCGGTGCGGCCGTCGCGCAGGCCGCCGGGGCGAACGTCAACCGGGTCACCCTGGAGCTGGGCGGGAAGTCCCCGCAGATCGTGTTCCCGGACGCCGACCTGGACGCGGCGGCGAACGGGCTGGTCGCCGGGGTGTTCGCGGCGACCGGGCAGACCTGCATGGCCGGGTCCCGGCTGATCGTGCACGCCGACGTGCACGACGCGCTGGTGGAGAAGGTCGTCGCGCGGGCGAACGCGATCGTCCTCGGCGACCCGACCGAGCAGGCCACCGAGATGGGCCCGGTCGCGAACCGGCCGCAGTACGAGAAGGTGCTCGGCTACCTGCGCGGCGCCGCCGCCGAGGGCGCGACCTTCGCCTGCGGTGGCGAGCCGGACGCCGAGCGGGGCGGGCTGTTCGTCCGCCCGACCGTCGTCACCGATGTGACGCCGGAGAACACCATCGTCCGCGAGGAGGTGTTCGGGCCGGTGCTCTCCGCCTACCGGTTCACCGACGAGGACGAGGCGCTCAAGCTCGCCAACGACACCCCGTACGGCCTGGCCGGCGCGGTCTGGACCAAGGACGTGCACCGCGCGCACCGGGTCGCCGGGCGGCTGCGCGCCGGCACGGTGTGGATCAACGCGTACCGGGTGATCGCCCCGAACATGCCGTTCGGCGGCTTCGGCGCCAGCGGCATCGGCCGGGAGAACGGCGTCGACGCGATCAACGAGTACACCGAGAACAAGTCCGTGTTCGTCGAGCTGACCGGCGGCACCCGCGATCCCTTCCAGCTCGGCTAGAGCCCGCACCCGATCCAAGGAGACACCCCCGTGACCGTCACCGCGAACGAGCGCCTCGGCCTCAACCCGACCGATCCCCGCCCGCCGGAGGAGACCCGGCCGCTGGTCGACCGCACGCAGACCAATCCGCTGTTCGGCGACCAGAAGATGAAGCTCGGCCTGTTCGGCACCAACTGCTCGTACGGGCTGATCATGAGCCACGCCCCGAGCGACTACCGGATCACCTGGGAGCACACCCGGGAGATCGCGACCCGGGCCGACGATCTCGGCTTCGACGTGCTCGTCCCGGTCGCCCGCTGGAAGGGTTTCGGCGGGTCGACGAACTTCAACGGCAACTGCTTCGAGACCTACGCCTGGGCCGCCGGGCTCGCCGAGGCGACCGAGCGGATCTCCATCGCCGCCACCTCGCACCTGCCGACCGTGCACCCGATCGTCGCCGCCAAGGCCGCGACGACCATCGACCACATCTCGGGCGGCCGGTTCGCGCTGAACCTGGTGATGGGCTGGGTGCCGCCGGAGATGGAGATGTTCGGCACCGAGCAGCGCGAGCACGACCAGCGCTACGCCTTCGGCCAGGACTGGATCGACTTCGCCACCCGGCTCTGGACCGAGGAGGGATCGTTCAGCCTGGAGTCGGAGTTCTTCCGGGGCGACCTGCTCGAGGCGTACCCCAAGCCGCACCAGGCGCCCCGCCCGGCGCTGCTCAACGCCGGCAACTCGCCGGCCGGCATCGAGTTCTCCGCGCGCAACGTCGACATCAACTTCGCGTCGCTGGACACCCTGGAGAACATCGCCGCCTACACCGACAAGGTCCGGTCCAAGGCGCGCGACGACTACCAGCGCGACATCCAGGTGATGACCTACGGCCTGGTCGTCTGCCGGGACACCGAGGAGGAGGCCAAGCGGGCCTTCCAGCAGGTGATCGACGAGGGCGACTGGGGTGCCGCCGGCAACGTCATCAAGATCGCCGGATCGGGCGAGAGCAAGTCGTTCGACCACGCCGTCAAGGCGATGCAGGAGCGGTTCATCGCCGGCTGGGGCGGCTACCCGATCGTCGGCACCCCGGAGCAGGTCACCGAGGAGCTGGGCAAGCTCAACGAGGCCGGCATGGAGGGCATGATCTTCGGCCTGATCGACTACAACGAGGAGCTCAAGTACTTCGGCGAGCGGGTCATGCCGCTGCTGAAGGAGGCCGGGCTGAGGCACTGAGAAGCCACCGAGCAGGCACCCGGGCAGGTGCCGGTCACTCCCGCACGGCGGTGGTGGCCGGCACCGGGCGCTTCGACCAGTAGCTCGCCAGCGCGGCGCCGGACACGTTGTGCCACACCGAGAACACCGCGCCGGGCAGGGCCGCCGCGGGACCGAAGTGCACGGTGCCCAGGGTCGCGGCGAGCCCGGAGTTCTGCATCCCGACCTCGATCGACACGGCACGGCGCGCCGTCGCGTCGAGCCCGAACGCCCGGGCCACCGCGTAGCCGAGGGCGAGCCCGGCCAGGTTGTGCACGACCACCACACCGACGATCGCGAGCCCGGCGGTGAACAGCGCATCCGCCGAACCGGCGACGACGATCATCACCACCACCGTGATGCCGACGACCGACGCCAGCGGCAGCGCCGGCGTCACCCGGTCGACGACGCCGCCCGCGTACCGCCGGAGCAGGAAGCCCAGCACCACCGGGATCAGCACGATCTGCACGATCGAGAGGAACAGGCTGCCCGCCGAGACCGGCAGGTACTGCCCGGCCAGCAGCAGCACCAGCAGCGGCGTCACGATCGGCGCGACCAGCGTCGACACCGACGTCATCGCCACCGACAGCGCCACGTCGCCGCGGGCCAGGAAGACCATCACGTTCGACGCCGTGCCGCCGGGTGCGCAGGCCACCAGGATCACCCCGACCGCGATCTCCGGCGGCAGATCGACCAGCACGGTGAGCAGCCAGCCGATCGCGGGCATCACGACGTACTGGGCGCCCAGGCCGATCGCGAACGCCGCGGGCCGCCGCACGATGTAGCCGAAGTCGACCGGCCGCAGCGTCATGCCCATCCCCAGCATGATCAGCGCCAGCAGCCACGGCACGGCCGACGACCAGCCCGTGAACACCCCCGGCACGGCGAGGGCGACCGCGCCCGCCGCGAGGACGATCACCGGGAACCATCGGCCGACCACGTCGCCCACCGCCTGCACGCGCTGCATCGCACTCACCCGTGCAGCCTCGCACCGCACCCCACCATCGGTGCAAACCGGACGTCCGGATGGCGGGACGCCGGCGGCATGATCGCCGTCGTGGTGCGTCCGGCCACGCGGATCGCGGCCCCGCGCACCACGACGGCGATCACGCGGGCGGGCGCGGGCCGGTCTACGGTCTGCTGGTGATCGACCCCTCGCAGCCGTGGACCCTGGTCTTCCTGCTGGTCGCCGGGTTGCTCGCGGGCGGGGTGAACGCCGTCGCGGGCGGCGGTTCGCTGCTGGTGTTCCCGGCCCTGCTGGCGGTCGGCTTCCCACCGCTCGCGGCGAACGTCACCAACTCGGTCGCCCAGTGGCCGGGATACGTCGGCCTGGTCGCGGGTGCCCGTCGCGAGCTGGTCGGTCAGGGCGGCCGGATCGCGCGGACCGCCGCGGTCGCCGCGCTCGGCTCCGCGGTCGGCTGCGCCCTGCTGCTGGTGCTGCCCGCGACCGTGTTCGACGCCGTCGTCCCCGGCCTGGTGATCCTGGCCAGCCTGACGATGGCGCTCGGCCCGCGGTTGAAGCGGCTGATCGGGGACCCGGCGGGCGGGAAGGGGGACCGCTCCACCGGGCTGCTGGTCGCGGTGTTCCTGGCGGCGATCCACGGCGGCTACTTCGGTGGCGCGCTCGGCGTCATCCTGATCTCCACGCTGGCCCTGTTCGCGCACGACGAGCTGCGCCGGCTGAACGCGCTCAAGGGGGTGCTCTCGCTGGTCGTCGCCTCGGTCACGGTCGTGGTGTTCGCGATCGGCGCGCCGGTCGACTGGCTCGCGGTGGCGCTGCTGGCCCCGACCACGCTGGTCGGCGGTTTCCTGGGGGCGCTCGTCGCGCGCCGGCTGCAGGAGAACGTGCTGCGCTGGGCGGTCGTGCTGCTCGGGCTCGCGGTCGGCGTGGCGCTGTTCCTGCAGTGAGCCTGCTGCTCGCGGTCGCGCTGCTGGCGACGGTGCTCACCGCCGCGACGCTACGACCGTTCGGGCTGCCCGAGGCGGCCGTCGCCGTGCCCGCCGCACTGCTCAGCGTCGCCGCCGGGCTGGTCACCGTCGACGGCGCACTGGCCGAGATCGGCGGGCTGGCGCCGACCGTCGGGTTCCTGGCCGCGATCCTGCTGCTCGGCCATCTCGCCGACGCCGAGGGCGTCTTCCGGTGGCTGGGGGCGCGCCTGGGCAGCGCGTCCGGCGGGCGGCCCGGGCGGCTGCTGGTGCTGGTGTTCGGCGCGGCCGCCGGGACGACCGCGGTGCTGAGCCTGGACGCGACGGTCGTGCTGCTGACGCCGGTGGTGCTGGCCACCGCGGCCCGGCTGCGGCTGCCGTCGCGGCCGCACTCCTACGCGTGCGCGCACCTGTCGAACTCGGGCTCCGGGCTGCTGCCGGTGTCGAACCTGACGAACCTGCTGGCGTTCCCGGCGACCGGGCTGAGCTTCCTCGGGTTCGCCGGGCTGATGGTGGGGCCGTGGGTGGCGGTGCTCGTCGTGGAGTACCTGGTGCTGCGCCGGTACTTCGCCCGTGACCTGCAGGACGGGTCCGACGGGTCCGGCGGGTCCGGCGGGGGCGACGGCGGGTCGGTGGGGCGGCGCGTCGGCACC
>Ga0049070_1001261_pt1 | contig 10528 bp, 9 predicted proteins | sample FECB22metaG_FD_56243 | JGI IMG/M metagenome (GOLD analysis project Ga0049070, IMG submission 56243) | Cyanobacterial communities from the Joint Genome Institute, California, USA - FECB-22 | ecosystem: Environmental > Aquatic > Thermal springs > Hot (42-90C) > Microbial mats | place: USA: California
CGCAAGCCGGTGCGCGTGGTGACCGTTGCGGCGGCCAATCGCACGGCGCGGGTCGCCTGGGCGATCATGACCCGCGGCGGCACCTACCGCGCACCCCTGGCCGCGGCCGCCTGACAGCACGGCAAGGAGACTTTTCCAGGTTGCGAGGACGATGAGAGTTGATGGCGAACCGGTCAGCCCGGGAGCCGGGACACCCCGCCGCTAGTCCAGGGCGTGATAGCCCGCAAAGCAGAGTGGGACCCAGCTCGCGGATACCATCAGGGCCAGCGGTCACATGAACGACTGCATCAACAGGCCGGACACAAGACTGCACCCGACCAACGCGTCAGAAGCTCAATTCGCCGCTTGCAATGCGGGAGCCATCCACACAAGACTGACGCTTACGACGGAAAGAGCTACCTATATTACGACTGGATGAGCCGAGATTTCTTTGCATTTCTCAAGGATCAGCCGAAGCAAGATTATTACGCCGCACTGGGGAGCGGCCAGCGTGTCAAGGTAAAGAAGGATTTTCGCAGAAAGGCAGGGAAGGCGTACGATCTTTGCTTGAAAGCGATCGAGGCGGAAACACAGGATTACCGCAACGACCGCTGGCGCAAAGTTTTCGGATCGAACTTCCCGCCCAGACCCGTTGCAACCACGGCTGCGGACTCGGCTTTCGAGTCCGCTCTCAAGTCTGGGGGCTACGAGGCTCGAAACACCGAACGCTTTATCGAGGACATGTACCCAATCGATATCCGCTTCGATATCGAACTGGAGTGCGAGGTGAAGCAGGATGGCTTTCGCCCATCCCTCCTACGCAGCTTGCTTGCCGCGAGCCGCGTTCTCCAGGCGAAGAAGGACTTGAAATTCTTCGTCACTGATACCGACGTACCTCCGCCTTTCACGTTGCTGTGGAAGGTGCTCAATAGAGGTCCCACGGCCGTGAGACGTGATTGTATCCGAGGCGAGATCGTACCGGATGACGGCCGTCTGGAGAAGATAGAAAGGACCAACTTTCGGGGCGACCATATTGTAGAATGCTACGCCGTGAAAGACGGCGTCGTCGTCGCCAAAGATCGCATTCACGTTCCCATAACCGAGTAGGATATCCGGTGGACAGAGCTGGTCTTCTTAAGGCGATAGCCAACACCGGCTACAACGTAGGGTTCGGCGCGAAGAAGCATTTTGCAACCTTCGATCTTGTCGAGAAAGTGCCGGGTTGGATCGGCTTCATATCAAGCGCGGTCGGAATATTTGCGCTGGTTTGGGAGCCCCTCTCCGCAAAGGTACCCTCAGCGTGCTTGGCCGTGCTTGGACTGTGCAACGTCTATATCGCAGCCTATCGAAGTAAAGAATATGATGAGGTTGGCCGGAAGCTGACCCAAATTTACAACCAGCTTCGAGATTTATATTATGAAGTCCAAGGTGGTTCTGACGTGGAGCAAAGCCACGCTCGCCTCGCAGAACTCGAGAGCAGTTTCTATGCTGCATCAATCAGCAAGCAGATACTCTTTTCCGATTGGTTCACACACTACAAGTTTTTCGCACAGCAAGAGAGAGCATGGATTAACGAGCAGCGAAAATTTACTTGGAAGGATATGGTGCCTCTTTCGCTGAGAATCGCTCTTGTAATTTTTTCTTTGGCTCTGCCTGCCGGGTTGTACCTCTTGGCGCACAAATAGTCACGTCGCTTTCTTCACTTAATTCGGGCAGTTCGGTTGGAATCTTATTGTCCACCGTGATCTACAATCTATTCTATATACTGTCAGAGGCCATTCGAAACGGACTTTCTCAAGTAAGCTATTCATAGAGAGCCGGCGCTGTGGAATGCCCCGAGGTGGACGTCGTGAGGGTCCGTATCAGGTCCAGAGCGGCGGTTCGGCGCCTGCCGACGGAAGGTCGGCTTACGGCGCTTTGCGGATCCGCCGCCGATTTCTACAGGCTGTGGAGCGCTTAAAACCGAGCGTTGACCAGGGTCCAATCCGATGGTCCATTTCCTAGGTCCGATGCCGCTCAAGACGGGTGATCGGGGGCTTAACCCCTTGATGTCGTACCCCTTCGGTTTTGGCTGAGAATCCTGGCGCCCCAGCCAAATTTCCCAAGGGAAACAGGACCTTCGGGACCGGGATTGAGCGGGCGGCCGGGTCGCGCGTGGCGTTTGCCCGCGGCGCGGAAATCCGCTCTGGCCCGAACGTCCTCCGGCGCCGGCGCTCTCAGGCAAGGAGCCTGCGCGCCGACACCGACACCGCGCCGGGGCTTCGCCGCACGAGGGTGATGGCCGCGGTCATCATGGGCTTTCCGAGACCGACATGAGCGACGTGCCCGATCAGAAGCGGACGAAGATCGCCGAGAGCGTGCTGGTTCGTCTCAGCACGTTCGCGCTGGGCGTCGGCCTCTGCGATGGCATCGCCCGGAGCATCGTCGAGAAGGTGGTTGCCGACATGCCGGAAGCCTCCGTCGAGCAGATCGCGGCGGCGGCGCGGATGATGATGCTGTTCGTGTCGGGCTGAGCGCGGTACATGGCCCGGACCGCCCCGCTGGCACATCCGGTGAAAGGATGAGCGCGTGATCCTGCCGCCCCTCCGCCGGACCGCGGCCGATGCCCAGACGGTGGCCACCGTCGTCCACCGAGGCCAAGTCGACAAAGCCGGCAGGCCGTACATCGAGCATCTGGCGCGGGTCGTTGCCGGCGTGCTCAGGCTGTCGGAAGGGTGCCCGTCCTGGTCCGATCTGGAGCGGGACGAGGCGGTGCAAGCCGCATGGCTGCACGATGTGGTCGAGGATACCAGCTACGGGTTCGGCCACTTGGCCAAAGAGGGCTTCAGCGACAACGTGCTGACCTCGGTCGCCATGCTCACGAAGCCCGGTGGGCGCGTCACCTACGCGGCCTGGATCAACAACATCGCGAAGGTGAGCACCCTTCAGGCCACGCTCGTGAAGCTCGCCGACCTGGAGGACAATTCGGATCCCGGGCGTCTGGCGCTCCTCGCCGCGGAGACTCGGGAGCAGCTCATCCTCAAGTACGAACCGGCCAAGGCCAGCCTGCGCACAGCGGCCGCGGCGAAGGGCTGGCTCGGTTCGCCGACGACGGTCGAAGGCGACAGGCCGCGTTAGCCCGGCGCCCTCCGAACGCACCGCCGCCGGGAGCGGCACGGCACCGTCGGGCGGCCCGGTCGGGACGGGATCAGCCGCCGCGTCGATCCGCGTGCCCGGACCGCGCGATGCGGTCCGCCACGGGACATCCTGAAGAACCGGACATTTTCCGGAAGATCAACCGATCTTCTCTGCAGACCGAGAGCGTGCGTGAGCGCACGCGTTTCACAATCCCCGCCGCAGACCGCCGCGCGCGCGCGGATGAAGACCCGATGATGGGACCGTTAATACAGGGGGCCTCGATTTCGGGAGGCAGCACGTGGGCCGCACGTATCCGAACACTCGCAGAGGGCGAGCCTTGCTGTTCAGCCGGCGAGCCGAGCCGGCCATTCGGACGTCGGATCTGGTCGGCGCCACGGCCGGGGTCGCGCTCCTCGGCGGCCTGTGCTTGCTGCTCGTGGCCCTGTTCACGAGCGAGGCGCAGGGCTTCACGGATCTCGCGTCGATCCTCCCCGGATCTTAGGTCCATCGCCGGCCCTGCCGGAGACCGGCCACGCGCCTGCATCCGCGTCGGCCGGCGGCGTCTCTCCCTCCGGCGCGGGCCGGCCCGCGACCCGCGGGGCGGGGCACGCAGCGGCCGCGCCGCCGGTCGCGGGCACCACCGGACACATGCGCATGTGGCGCGGCCTCCGACGGCGCCCGGTCGCGGCAGCGGTGAAGCCGCGGGTGCCGGGTCCCGGCCGATCGTCCCGCCCCGACCCGCCTCGGCCCGCGACCGCGCGCCGGATCCCTGCACGATGGCCGCGATTGGAGACGCGGGCGGCGCCGGCCGCCCCGTCGCGGGACCGCACGCCGCCCGACCATCGCGGCGCGGCGGCCGGCGGTCTCGCAACGCCCGGATGGGACGCGGCGATCGCTGACGGCGATCCGCACAGCTGTTCGGCCGGAAGAGGGTTGAATCGCGTTCGCCAGTCGAGAAGGCTCGCTCCGCCCGACCCGCATCGCCCCTCGGAGGTGAAGACCCTGTGCCGCACGCGACCGAACTGATCGCCGTCATCGCCCTCGGGCTGACCCTCGCCTTCATCTGCGGGATGGTCGCGCAGCGCCTCAGGCTGCCGCCTCTGGTCGGCTACCTGGTCGCGGGCGTCCTCGTCGGCCCCTACACGCCGGGCTTCGTGGGCGACAGCAACCTCACGGGCCAGCTCGCGGAGATCGGCGTCATCCTGCTGATGTTCGGGGTCGGGCTGCACTTCTCCTTCAAGGACCTGATGGCCGTGCGCTCCATCGCCCTGCCCGGCGCGGTGGTGCAGATCACGGCGGCGACCGCCATGGGCATCGGCCTGGCCCTCGCCTGGGGCTGGACCCTCGGCCAGGGCCTGGTCTTCGGCCTCGCCCTCTCCGTCGCGAGCACGGTCGTCCTGCTCCGCGCGCTGGAGGAGCGCGGCCTCCTCGACACGGATAACGGCCGCATCGCGGTGGGCTGGCTCATCGTCGAGGATCTGGCGATGGTGCTGACCCTCGTGGTCCTGCCCGCCCTCGCGCCTTCGCTCGGCGGCGAGGCCCGCGGCCTCGGGCACGGCACGGCCCACGCGCTCACGGACCTCGTGGCCCAGCTCGTCGGACCCGACCGCGCGCAGAGCCTCGCGCTGACCGTCGCTCTGACGCTCGCCAAGGTCGCCGTCTTCGCGGCGCTGATGCTGGTCGGCGGACGCCGCTTCGTGCCCTGGCTGCTCGATCAGGCGGCGCGCACCGGCTCGCGGGAACTGTTCACCCTGGCGGTCCTGGCCCTGGCCCTGGGCATCGCCTTCGGCTCGGCGGAGCTGTTCGGAGTCTCCTTCGCGCTCGGGGCGTTCTTCGCCGGGATGGTGCTCGCCGAGTCCGATCTCAGCCACAAGGCGGCCGCCGACTCGCTGCCGCTGCAGGACGCCTTCGCGGTCCTGTTCTTCGTCTCCGTCGGCATGCTGTTCGATCCGGGCATCCTCCTGCGCGCGCCGCTCTCGGTCCTGGCGGTGCTCGGCGTGATCATGGTGGGCAAGTCCCTGGCGGCGGTCGCCATCGTGCTGGCCTTCCGGCACCCGCTGGGCACGGCCCTGACGATCGCCGCGAGCCTCGCCCAGATCGGCGAGTTCTCCTTCATCCTGGTGTCGCTCGGGCTGTCGCTGAAGCTCCTGCCGGAGGAAGGGCGGAACCTGATCCTGGGCGGAGCCCTGCTGTCGATCACGCTCAACCCGCTCTTCTTCGCCCTGGCGGCCCGGATCGAGCAGGCCTTCGCCGACCGGCCCGAGCTCGCCGCCCGCTTCGAGCGCGAGGGCGTGGTCGACGTCGCCGTCTCGGGCGGGGAGCCGCCGCGCCGGGACCACGTCGTGATCGTCGGTTTCGGACGCGTCGGCAGCAGCATCGGCGCGACGCTGGAGACCTGGGACCTGCCCTACGTCGTGGTGGAGCGCGACCGGCGCCGCGTGCTGGCCCTGCGCGCGGCGGGCACGCAGGCCGTGTTCGGCGACGCGACGGCGCCCGGCATCCTCGAAGCGGCCGGCATCGGCACGGCGCGCCTGCTCGTCGTCGCCACGCCCGACGCGCACCAGGCCCGCCGGCTCGTCGAGGCCGCGCGCGCGGCCAATCCGGGGATCGACACCGTGGTCCGCACGCACAGCGAGGCGGAGCGACGCCATCTCGAGGAGGACGGCGTCGGCCTCGTGCTGATGGGCGAGCGGGAGCTCGCCCTCGGCATGTCCTTCTACGCGCTGCGCAGTCTCGGCGTGCGGGAGGGCGAGGCCCGCGTCTTCATCGACACGGCCCGCGCGGAGAGCCGGAGCGACGCGGAACGGACGGTCGGGCCGGTGAGGGGAAGCCCCGAGTTGCGCCACCAGCACGACCGCGACGGGGCGGACCTGTCCTGACGCGGGAGCACGAGGGCGGCCCGGTCGTGACCGGCCCCGGCCGGAGCGCGGGGAGCCGCCGTCAGAGGTAGCTCAGGGCCGGCCAGGTCGAGGCCCGCTTCAGGCGCACCATGGCGCGGCACGCCAACCAGAGGGGAACGCTCACGGCGGCCGCGATGAGCCAGAGCGCGAGGGGCGAGCCGGCCTCCACCCGTCCCGACGCTCCGGCGAGGCCCAGCGCCGCGGCACCGTCGTAGAGGAAGCGCAGCAGCGCGAGGTGCAGCAGGTAGAAGAACAGCGGCGCGCCGCCGAAGACGCGCAGGCCGCCCAGGAGCCGCTGCGGCAGCGTCTCGAACAGCGCCAGCAGGCCGAGCCCGAGCGTCAGCAGCAGGAAATCGGCCGAGGGCGGGTACTTGGTCAGGTTGACGAAGGACAGGGCGGTGGCGAGCGGCGTGGCCCCCGGCTGCCACGGCACCGGTTCGCCGTAGCCGTTGAGCACGCGCAGGGCGAGGAAACCGACCAGGGCGGCCGCCCCCAGCCCGAGGAGCCGCGCGCGCCGGCGCGCGGGATCGACCCCGCCGGCGAAGAGCGGCCCGAGGGCGTAGCCCGCCGCGATCACGCCGATCCAGGGCAGGAGCGGGTACGAGGTCCGCGCCAGGCCGCCCCAGGGCAGCGCGATCATCCCGCGCTGATGCAGGATCGACCAGAGCACGTAGCCCGGCTCGTCCGCCCGGATCGCGATCCCGTCGAGCAGGTTGTGGCCGAGCATCAGCGCCAGGGCCCCGGCCACGAGGGCGAGCCGCGGCAGCCAGAGGAGCCCGGCCAGCGCCACCATGCAGAGGCCGATCACCCAGATCACCTGCAGGTAGAGGATCGACGGTCGGACGCTGCCGGCCCAGGCGAAGCTGACGAGCGTCACCTCCAGCAGGATCAGGAGCAGCCCGCGCTTGAGCAGGAAGGCGGCGGTCGACCGCCGGCCGTGCTTCTGCCCGTAGAGGCAGGCCGAGAGGCCGGTGAGCAGGACGAAGACCGGCGCGCAGAGGTGCGAGGCCGCCCGCGTCAGGAACAGGTCGGGCGGCGTCGCGGCGAGGTCCATCGGGTCGCGGACCTGCGCGTGCAGGTAGAAGAACTCCCGCACGTGGTCGACGAGCATCAGCAGCATGACCAGCCCGCGCAGGGCGTCGATGGAGCCGATGCGCCGGGATGCCGCCGGGCCGCCGGTCGCGGCGGCGGGCGCCACGGAACGAGAGACCATCAGGAGCGCGCCGTCGTGCGGAGTGCGCCCCGCAGGCGCGCGCCGATGCCGGCTCGGACGCCGCCGGCGATCGCGCGGGACGCCGACGCCCCCCGACCGGCGCGGTCCCGGCGGCGGCCGGCACCGGCAACGATCTGAGAGCGGAGGGCCGGCGGATCGGTGATCAGGACGTTCTCCTGCGCGAAGGGGCGAGGCGCGTCGGTCACGCCGCCGCGGATGCGACGGTCGAGCGCGATGCCGGTCTCGTAGCCGAACCCGGCCTCGGGGCGAAGGGTCGACTGGCCCCGTCGATGCCGGTGTCGGGCCGGAATGAGGCCACCGCCGCGTCGCGCCCGGGCACGGTCAGCCGGCCCGGATCACCGCGCCGGCCGCCCGCTCGCGTACCGGACCGGCGGCCGGCCGACGTGCCGGGCGAAGGCGACGCTGAACGTGCTCGCCGAACTGTAGCCCACCCGCTCGGCCACCTCGGCCATCCCGATCGCCTCGCGGCTCAGCAGATCCTTCGCCAGCGCCATCCGCCACGCCAGCAGGTACGCCATCGGCGCGACCCCGACCGCGCGGCGGAACCGCTCGAAGAACGTGGACCGGGAGAGCCCCGCTTCCCGCGCGAGCGCGGCCACCGTCCAGCTCTCCGTCGGCCGGTCGTGCATGAGCCGCAGCGCGGCGGCGAGCCGGTCGTCGGCGAGGCCGCGCACCAATCCCGAGGGCGCCGCCGGCCCGGCTGTGGCGCGCAGCGCCTCGATCAGCACGACCTCCAGCAGGCGGGCGAGGACCACGTCGCGGCCCGGCCGGTCGGCGCGCGTCTCCTCGTTCACGAGGCCGAGCAGGGTGGTCAGCCGGGCGGCGCCGCGGACATGCACGTACCGGGGCAGCAGCGACACGAGCAGGTCCGCGTCGCTCGACGCGAAGACGCAGTGCCCCACGAGCATCCGGACGTTCGGCGGCCCCTCGGCGGCGCCGAGCCGGAACACGCCGGGGGCCACCTCGACGGGAGGCGGCGCGGCGCGCCGCGGCGGGTCGAGGCTCGTGGTGGTGAACGCGTGGGCCGCGGGAATGAGGACGAAGTCGCCCTCTCGGAGCACGATCCCGGCCTCGCCGTCGATCGCGAGACGGCACCCGCCCTCGAGCACGGCGGCGTAGAACGGCCGACCGGAATCCGCGCGCCGCACCGCCCAGAGGCCGGATCCGGTGACGAGTTTGGACAGCGGGGCACTCGGCCGGAGGAGGCCGACCACCTGGGTGAGCGGATCGGGCATTCTCGGACGCTCGCCAATGCGAACCGGACTTGCGCATGTATCGGGTCCGGCCCGCGCTCCCTATCACCCCGTTGCCCCATCTGCACGGGAATTCCCATGAACACGATCCTGATCACCGGCTGCTCGTCCGGCTTCGGCCTGGAGACGGCCCGCACCTTCCTCGCGCGTGGCTGGCGCGTGGTCGCCACGATGCGCAGGCCGCGGGGCGATCTGCTGCCGCCGTCCGATCGTCTCAGCCTCCTGCCGCTGGACGTGACCGACCGCGACAGCGTCGCCCGCGCGGTCGCGGCCGCCGGACCGGTCGACGTGCTGGTCAACAACGCGGGCGTCGGGCTCCTGAACGCGCTGGAGGGCGTCTCGATGGACGCCGCGCGGGAGGTGTTCGAGACGAACACCCTCGGCACGATCGCGATGACCCGGGCCGTACTGCCGCAGTTTCGGGAGCGCCGTGCGGGCGTCGTCGTCAACGTGACGTCGAGCGTGACGCAGCGCCCGCTGCATCTGCTGTCGGTCTACACGGCGAGCAAGGCGGCGGTGAACGCCTTTACCGAGTCCCTGGCGCTGGAACTCGAACCGTTCGGCGTGCGCGCGCGGCTGGTCATCCCCGGCCGCGCCCCGGAGACCGCGTTCGGCGCCAACGCGCGCGCCCGCATGGGCATGGACATCCCCGAGGCCTACGCGGCGGTGGCCGCGCAGGTCTTCGCCGGCTTCCAGCAGGCGGACGAGGACCTGACCCGGCCCGCGGACGTGGCGGAGGCGGTGTGGCGCGCGGCGACGGACCCGTCATGCCCCACGCGCCTGCCGGCCGGTGCCGACGCGGTGGCGTGGGCCAAGGCGGGCTGAGGGCGGGCTGAGGACGGAGTGCGCGCGGAGTGCGGGCGGCGGCGAACCGCGCCGGCCCCGGACCGGAGGTCCGGGATCCCGACGCGGAAGCCCGGGCTCAGGATGGATCCGCGAACGCGCCGGCCGTCCGGCCCAGGCCCAGGGCCTGATGCAGGATGCGGCTGAGCTGCTCGGCCGAGTACGGCTTGTGCAGCAACGTGAAGTCGTGGGCGTCCGACTGCGCGAGCACGTGGCTGTAGCCCGATGTCAGCACCACGGGCACCTGCGGCGCGCGCCTCCGCAGCTCCTGCGCGAGCGCGACGCCGCCCATGCCGGGCATCACCACGTCCGAGAAGATCAGGTCGAACCGGTTCCCCGCCCGGCCGAGTTCGTCCAGCGCCTCCTCGGCGTTGGCCGCCCAGGTCGGCTGGTAGCCCAGATCCTCCAGGATCTGCGTCGCGAACTGCCCGACGCCGACATTGTCCTCCACGACCAGGACGCGCTGCCCGCTCCCGAGCGGCGCGCGGTCCGCATCCTGCAGGCGGTCACCGGCCGGACGCTCCTGTGACCGCACCTCCGGCAGGTAGAGGGTGAAGGCGGTGCCGGCACCGAGGGTGCTGCGCACGTCGACGTCGCCGCCCGACTGCTTGGCGAAGCCGAACACCTGGGACAGGCCGAGGCCGGTCCCCTTGCCCACCTCCTTGGTGGTGAAGAACGGCTCGAAGATCCGCCCGATCTGCTCGGGCGGGATGCCCGTGCCGGTGTCGATCAGCGACACCGCCGCGAAGGGCTTCTGGGACCCGGCATGGCCGCGGATGGCCGGCAGGGCCGCGCCGCAAGTCACGCGCAGGATCAGCGTCCCTTCTCCGTCCATCGCGTCGCGGGCGTTGACCGCCATGTTGACGAGCGCGGTCTCGAACTGGCTCACATCCGCGCGGATCAGGCAGGTCGTCTCCGGCACCTCGGTCACGACCTGCACCCGCGCGCCCGTCAGCGTGTCGAGCATGTCGGCGATCGCCCGCACCCTCTGGCCGACGTCGAACACCTCGGGCTTGAGGGCCTGACGGCGCGCGAAGGCCAGCAGCTGGCCCGTGAGCTTCGCGGCCCGCTCGACGGTCTCTGAGACCGCGTCGAGGTAGCGGCGCTTGCGGACCTCCGGCAGATCGGGCCGGCGCAGGAAGTCGACGGACGAGCGGATGATGGTCAGCAGGTTGTTGAAGTCGTGCGCGACGCCGCCGGTG